>Ga0209229_10000715_pt1 | contig 13571 bp, 13 predicted proteins | sample SanBayMetagenome_FD_187466 | JGI IMG/M metagenome (GOLD analysis project Ga0209229, IMG submission 187466) | Freshwater and sediment microbial communities from dead zone in Sandusky Bay, Ohio, USA (SPAdes) (version 2) | ecosystem: Environmental > Aquatic > Freshwater > Lentic > Sediment... | reverse complement strand
CGAGGTCGTTTACGACTTCAATGAACTCGACGAAGTCTCGCTGGCCTATGCCATCACGATCCACAAAAGCCAGGGTTCGGAGTTTCCCGTCGTCGTCATGCCGCTTGCGATGCAGCAATACCTCCTACTCCAGAGAAACCTCGTTTACACAGGAATCACTCGCGGTCGCCGTCTCGTTGTGCTCGTAGGTCAAAAAAAAGCCCTGCAAACCGCCGTGCGCAATGTGAGCGCCGTGAGACGATACACGGCACTGGAAAAACGACTCGGATAAAAAGGGGCAAATGCGCCATCACCGGGATGGCTTTAAAAAAAGAGGCTGCCGATTCCTTTTACAGGACGGGCAGCCTCTGTTTGGTTGATTTTTATCCGAGAGCCAACTGGGCCGTGGCGATTTCGAGGATCTCATTCGTGATACTGGCCTGGCGGGCTTTGTTGTATTCGAGGGTGAGGTCCTTGACGAGGCTCTTGGCGTTGTCTGTGGCGCTTTTCATGGCGACCATGCGGGCGCTCTGCTCAGAAGCGCGGGTGCCGAGTTGCGTTTGGTAAACGATGTAGTGAACGTAGGCCGGCAGGATGGCATTGAGGACCGACTGGGCGTCTGGCTCGAATGTCATGCCACCTTCGATTGCCGGAAGGGGTTCGTAGGTGCTCTTCAGGCCTGCTTCATCGAGGCTGGTGATCGGTAGAATGGGCAGCGTGGTTGGAAGCTGCGAGAGGGTGTTAACGAAGCGCGGGTAAAGAATCGTCACCTTCTCCACCGTGCCATCGAGAAATTTCTCGATGCAGAATTTGGAGATTTGCTTGCACTGGGCAAAGGTCGGGCGCTCGGCGAGGGGGAAGTCGGCAACCATGATTCGCTTGGTGCGGGCGAGGAATTGCGTGCCTTTTCGTCCGATGCTCACGAATTGGGTCGTGGAGGGATCAAACGCCATGGCCTCGCGGAGAACGTTTGTATTGAGGGCGCCGCAGAGTCCTTTGTCCGTGGTCATGAGAATAACCAGTTCCTTGTTACCCTCTCTTTTTTGAAGGAGCGGGTGCAGGGAATGTTCCACAGCGTCTCGGACTGATACGATAACTCGGTTGAGGAGTTGTGCGTAGTCGCGACCACTGAGCGCGGCTTGCTGAGCTTTGCGCATCTTGGATGCCGCGACCATCTGCATGGCCTTGGTGATCTGCGCGGTGTTTTTGACCGACTTGATGCGTCGGCGGATGTCGCGAAGGTTGGCCATGGTTTTTTACAGGGTGTTGAAGGACTTGAAATCCTCAAGGGCGGCCTTGAGCTCCTTCTCGACCTCTTCGTCGAACATGCGTTTCTTGCCAACTTTCTCAAGAAGAGAGGCTTTGCGTGTTTCGATGAATTCCACAAATTTGTTTTGCGTTGTTTTGACCTTATCGACGGCAATGGGGTCGAAGAGTCCTTTCTGCATGGACCAGAGGATAATGGCCTGCATTTCAACGGAGATCGGATTGTATTGCGCTTGCTTGAACAATTCGACGATGCGGGCGCCGCGCTCGAGGGTGGCTTTTGTTTTGGCGTCCAGGTCTGATCCAAATTGCGCAAATGCCGCAAGCTCACGGTATTGAGCGAGATCTCCTTTGATTTTGCCAGCAACTTGTTTCATCGCCTTGATCTGTGCTGCGGATCCCACGCGGGACACCGAGAGGCCGACTGAGATAGCCGGGCGGATGCCTTGATAGAAAAGGTCGGTCTCAAGGTAAATCTGACCGTCCGTGATCGAAATGACATTCGTCGGAATGTAGGCCGACACGTCGCCCGCTTGGGTCTCGATGATCGGAAGGGCAGTGAGGGATCCGTTTCCAGCCTCCTCGGAAAGACGGGCGGAGCGCTCGAGGAGACGGCTGTGGAGATAGAACACATCACCGGGATAGGCTTCGCGGCCGGATGGGCGCTTGAGGAGCAGGGAAATCTGACGGTAGGCGTTCGCGTGCTTCGTGAGATCATCGAAAACGATGAGTGCATCCATGCCATTGTCCATGAACCACTCACCCATGGCTGCGCCAGAGAACGGAGCGATGTAGAGGTCGGCGGCTGGGTCGGATGCGGTAGCGGCGATGATGATCGTGTATTTCAACGCATCATTCGCCTCCAATATGCTGACAACGCGGGCGATATTCGCATTTTTTTGTCCGATTCCAACATAGATGGAATACAGGGGGCGGAAATTTGGGTCTCCGCTTTCTTCGGCGGCGCGGTTGATTTTTGCCTGATTGATAATGGTATCAATCGCAATTGTCGTCTTACCTGTGGCGCGGTCGCCGATGATGAGTTCGCGCTGACCGCGGCCGACGGGAATCATGGCGTCAACGCTCATGATGCCGGTTTGAACCGGTTGGCTCACCGAGCGGCGTTTGATGATGCCCGGGGCGATTTTTTCAACAGGGTAGGAGGTGTCGTGCGGGATAGGGCCTTTGCCGTCGATGGGGCGTCCGAGTGCGTCCACAACGCGGCCGAGGAGGCCTTTTCCGACTGGAACGGAGAGGAGCTTGCCGGTGGTCTTGACTTCGGCGCCTTCGCTGACCTTTGTGTAGTCGCCGAGCACGATGACGCCGACTTCTGTTTCCTCGAGGTTCAAGGCAATTCCTGTGATTCCATTGGGAAACTCAACCATTTCATTGAGTTTAACTGCGCTGAGGCCTTCGACGCGGGCGATACCGTCGCCGATTTCACGGACGGTTCCGACGTTTGTTTGGCGGGCGGCGTTGCTTTTAACCGCGCTGATTTTTTCTTCGAGTTCGAGGACGATGTTGCTCATGTGAGTGTTGGATCAGGATTGTTTAAGTGTTTCGAGGCGGGACTGGATGCTGCCATCCCAGACATTGCTGCCGAGTTTCACGCGAAGGCCGCCGATGAGGCTGGGTAAGTGGCGGAACTCTGTTGTGATTTTGCCGAATTTGGCGGTGAGGTTGGATGAAATCTCGGTGCGTTTTTCATCCGAGAGTTCCGTGGCGCTCTCAACAACCGCATGGTGGCGTGCGACCTCCAGACGGGTGAGGCGGGTTATGAATTTCAGCATCTGCACATAGTGGCGTGGCTTTTTCTCGACGATTTCCGTAGCGATCGTTCGCAAGCGGTTTTGATCGAGTCGGCCATCCACGATGGACAAGTCGAAAAGTTCCTTGGATTGGCGGCGTGCTTCCCGGCTGAGTTTCATGGCGAGTGGATCAGGCTGCGAGTTGTTTCGAGGTCTCGCTGGCGAGGCGCTCTTGGTCGGCTTCGGTGAGGACTTTGCCGACGACTTTGGCTGTGGTGTCCACGACGAGGTGAACCATTTCCGATTTGACCTCGGCTACCATGCGGGCGCGATCGAGAGAAACGCTCTCGTTGGCTTTTATGATGATATTCTCGGCGTCTTTTACTGCCTGCTGGATGTGTTTCTGTGTCGAGGCATCGCTCGATGCGCGGGCTTCCTCGATGATGCGCTGGGCGTCGGAGTTCGCTTTGCGAAGGATTTCCTGACAGCGGATTTCGGATTCGGCGAGTTGTTTCTTGATTTTCTCGGCGTTCGACTGTCCCTCTTCGATCGTGCGGCGGCGCTGCTCGAAAATGGCGATGATCGGTCCGAAGGCGAACTTCCTGAGGATCGCATACACAATCAAAAACAAAATGACTTGCGCGAGGAACTTAGGCCAGGCAATACCGAACTGAGTGAGGAGCTGATCCATTAAAAAAAAGCTGGTTTTTGGTTTTAAAAACGGTTTTCCGGAACCGCCCGGCTGGCGGGCGGCTCCGGGTGAAACATTAGCGGCCTTGGAAGGCGAGGATAAGAGCGTAAATCGCGATGGCCTCTGCGAGAGCCATTCCGATGATGCTCAGAGTCAGAACTTTTCCGGAAGCATTTGGGTTGCGTCCGACGGCCTCGACGGCTTTTCCGCCGATCATTCCGATGCCGATGGCTGCTGCCGCGCCAGCGATGGCGAGGGTGAAGCTGCCTGTGATTCCTCCGGCTGTAGCAGCCGCTTCTGCGATGAGTTGTGGTATCATTTTATGTTTTCCTGTTGGTTTTTTCTCCACCGCCCGCAGTCTTTGCCACGGTCCCGGTGAAAAAAGTGTTAAAAATTAGTGTCCTTCCTCCTCGTCATGCGCAGTCGAGAGTTGGATGTAAACGGAACAGAGGAGCATGAAAACGGTCGCCTGCAGGAGCCCGACGAGGATTTCCAAGAAATAGAACGGAATTGGGATCGTCACCGAAGTGATGTAGGCCATCCACTCGGGCAAACCGAGGTTTTTCCCAAGAGTTATCATGGTTGTCAGGAGGGTCTCACCTGCGAAGACATTGCCGAAAAGTCGCAAAGAGAGCGACACGGGGCGGAAGGCCATGGACACCACTTCAATCAGCCCCACGAAGAGGAAGATTGGAATCAAAGCAATGGCCATGAATCCAGTGAGGCCGCCTTTGACACCAAAGATGTGGCTCAGGAAACCTTTCACACCCACTTCCCCGATCGACCAATAGAGCCAGAAAAACATGAAGACCACGGCCATGGCCAGTGTCATATTCATGTCAGCGGTGGTAGGGCGGAGAAGAGGAGCGGTGACCTCGAAGCCGTAGTTGCTTGTTTGGCCCCAACCGATCGAGCCCACGCCAGGCATGAGCGCGAACCAGTTTGAGACAATGATGAAGATAAACAATGTTGCCAGCAGGGAAAAGACGCGTGCTACCATGTGCCCGCCTACAATGCTCTCGATGAGGTCGTAGAGGCCCTGAACCACGGCTTCGAAAAAATTCTGCGTCGGTCCCGGGACGACCGTCATGTTCTTGGTGGCTTTGCGTGCAAACCAAATGATGAAGGCGGCAACGAAGGCGCTTACGAAAATGGAATTCGATAGCCACTCGACAAACGGCTCTCCCTGGGATGAGCGGAAAATCGTCGGAGCGTCGAGTGTGAGTGCGGATGCTAGAATAGTGGAAAACGGCATGGTTCTTCGAACAAGTCGGCTTCGAATCCAGGATTGCGATGGAGGGACCGATCACTCGGTGTTTCACCTTCCCAATTACGAAGAGTGGTTCTTTTATCAGACGCTCGAAACGAGGCAACCCAAAAGAGGCGTGCGCGCTGATTTTTTTCGGTCAGGCAATGCCCGGGCGGGGAGATTGCTCAAGCACGCGGAATGCCTCCGCCGCAGTTTGGAAGCGGGCGGGGAGGTGTGGGGCTAGGAAATCCGCAATCTTGGAATGCGAGAGGCAGCGCCAACCCTGTTGCTCTCCCCAGGATTCAAGATCGGAAAAATTCACATCCGCTGTGAGATCACAACGACCGGGCGCTTGATAGAGCTCTGCGCCGGTGAGGACTTGATGGGCCGCGTAGCCGCGCAGGCTGCCTGCCGGTCGCCTGTGATAGAGCGCCGGCATGGTGTCTCCATAGTCGATTGTGAGCATGGCACCGGATTTCCATTTTGGGGCCGAGTCTTCAAGCCAGCAGCGGTAGGATTCATGCACCTCCACGCGTTGGCCTGCTTGGAAGGGTTGCTGGAAAACCGTGGACTCCGGGATTGTGCAGGGGCGCAGGATTTCTTGGCACCTCCCGCCTTCGATGCGCACATGGAGTTCCTGCCAATCCGTGTCTGTGCGCTCGAAAACCCGGCAGGGGAAAGCGTCCACAAGCTCATTGGAAAAAATGTGGGCGTGCCCGCCGAGTTGATCCAGAGCGGCCGGAAGGCTCTCGTGCCATGTGACACGCCGGCCGCGCAGGAGTTTTTTCTGTGCCTCGCGGAGCGGGGCGGAGACTTCGACAATGTGGTAGCGGAGGCGGAGGCGTTTCCACCACCCGAGAGAGGCCAGGATGTCGCGGGCGAGTTGTCCGCTGCCGGCACCGATTTCAATGACATCGCGGGCGCTGTTTTTTTCAATCCACGAGGCGATTCCCAGCGCCAGCGAGCGGTCGAGCGTGGCCATGGTCGAGAAGTCTCCCCGCCGCCCCACGGTGTGGATGCGGGCGGAGTAGTAGCCAAACGAGGGATGATAGAGTGCCGCTTGCATGAAGCGGTGAAAAGGGATTGAGCCGCCAAGCTCGTTCTGGAGGCTGCGGAGGAAGGCTCCCGCCGTGCTCACGGCGTTGCGAGTTCCTCCTCCTCGTTGGCGAGGTTCTGCCATTTCGCTTTGAAATCCGGATCGTAACGCTGGTCCTGCAGGTCGAGCATGAGCTCGCGATGCCGGATGATTTTTTCTATGCGCGGCTGGATCTCCTGCCAGACCTCGCGCAGCAGACGGAGTGCGCTGGGTTCGCGGTCCCAGAGCACGGCGTAGCTTTGGATAAAATCGGCCGCATAGGTGGGCTCGGCGCGGTCGTTGGCGAACCACAGGTTTTTCGGCGGCTCCGGAGTTTCGAGCAGCATCGGGGCGATGTAGATGTTGCGCAGCATGGCCTCGATGTATTTCTCCCTCGCCTCGCTCTCGCGGCTCTCCAGCGAGCAACTGAGTGCCCACCCGAAAATGAAAGATGGTTCCTTGAAATCGGACGGATAGTCCTGCTCGTAGCGTAAAAAAAATTTCGCCGCTTTGTCGGGAGCTTCCGCCAGCAGGTGGAGCATGGGGATGAAAAACCGGGTGCCTTGGTTGTCGGCGGGATTGCAAGCCAGGAGATCCTCGAGCCCGGCGCTGGCTTCGGTGAAATGACCGAGATGCCAGTTCGTCATGGCCCGGCCATAGATGGCGCGCAAGTAGGGACGGGTGGCATGGTCTTTCCACCAGATCGTCTTCGGGTGGTTTCGGAGGTCTGCGTCGCGTCGGATGATCTCGTCGTAGGCGTCGCCACAAGCCTTCCAGTTTCCAGCACTGAATTCCACATCCGCCAACTCGATGCGCGCAGGGGAGCAATCGGGATCTCTCTCCAAGGCGAGGCGCAGAAGCGCTTGCTTTTTTGATTGGGAACGCAGGCGCAGGGCGGTGCGGACGAGACCTGCTGCGACATCGCGCGGCGCGGGCGTGGCTTGTTCCGGGCGGCCGTTTCGCAGCACGAGCAGGCTGGTGACGGCTTGGAGTTCTTCCGACATGGCCTTCGTCGCCGGCGTGAAGCGGATGTTTATTTTCGATTCCGCTGAGAAGGCTCGCCAGTCTTCCTCCTCCCAATCCGGATTCTGCGGAATCAGGAGCTGATCGGGGGGGGGAGTTTTATCCAGAATTCGATAGAGAAGATTTTCAATGCGTGCCTGGTCGAGTTCCTCCATCAGATCAGGCGGAGCGATCGGTGCACCGGTGCGGTCGCAGATGACGACCAGCGTGGGCAAAAACCAGTCCGCTCCGCTTGGAACGGGCTCTTGGAGGTCCAGCCAGTGCAGATGCCAGGTGTTGCGCGGTGTTTTGAGGGCCTGGATCATAGGCTCCAATCCACCTCGAGGCAGTTCTTGCGGCCGAAGCGGTCGTTGAAAAAGATTTTGTTGTTCGCAGCCCCGTATTCATGGACGAGGCGGGTCACCTTGACATCGAAGCAGCAGTATTTCGCGATCTCGAGGATTTTGCCTTCGCGCCACCAGCGGATCGCGTCGAGGCCGTCGGCTGTCTTCCCGACGCCGAGCGTGGCTTGGGCGATGTCTTCGAGCTTGAGACGGTGGCCTGCGATGCGCTCGACTTCTTGCAGGAGGTCGAATGAAACAAGGTTCTCCCGCAGATCAAGGATCGTGTAGGCCATGAGCACGTCATAGTCGAAGCGCACATGGTTGAATCCTACGACGAGGTCTGCCCTCTGCAGGCGCTTCACCAGATGCTCGGCCCGGTCCTCGCCGAAAATCTCATAGCAATTGTCCCGCGAGCTGTAGGTCACGCCGAGGGACATCCCCATTTCGTGCTTTTTGTCCCAGCCCCCGACATCGTTGGCCGTCCGCTGGGTCTCAAGGTCGAAATAAACAATATCCATGCGATGTTTCAGGCCTTGGGTGTGCTTGGAAAATCCAGCTCCGATGGCGCAAATCAGCGCTGCAGCTTGCTGTCGAGCAGGCTGACGATCTGACGCGTTTTTTCGTCCTCCTCCATGCGTTGCTTGATCAGTTTGCAGGCATGGATGACGGTGCCGTGATCCCGGCCGCCGAACGCATCGCCGATATCGGTGAGCGGCATACTGGTGTGCTGGCGGCTCAGATACATGGCAAATTGACGGGCCAAGGCGATATTGGCTGGGCGGCGTTTGCTGCTCATATCCGCAATGCGCACATCGAAATGCTCGGCCACGCAGCGCTGGATTTGGTCGATTGTGACCGCTTTCTTGGCCTGCTCCTGAAAAATATCACGCAGAAGATTCTCGATGATATCTCGCGTGATCTCGCGATCGCTCAAAGATTTGTAGGAGGCCACACGCATGAGGGCTCCTTCGAGGCGGCGCACATTGTTGCGAATCTTGTCAGCCAGAAATTCCATGATCCATGGCTCGAGAGTGAGGTTCAGGCTCTCGGCCTTACTGCGAAGGATTGCGATTCGTGTTTCGGTGTCTGGCGGCTGGATTTCCGCCGTCATGCCCCACTCGAAGCGGGAGACAAGGCGTTGCTCGAGCTTTTCAATCTCGCTGGCTGGGCGGTCGCTGGAGAGGACGATTTGTTTGTGGGCGTCGTGAAGAGCGTTGAAAGTGTGGAAAAATTCCTCCTGACTGCGTTCCTTGCCGGCAAAAAATTGAATGTCGTCGATCAACAGGACATCCGCCTGGCGGTATTTCTTGCGAAATTTCACCAGCGTCCCGTGCTGAATCGCATCGATGAACTCATTCGTGAACTGCTCGCTCGACAAATAAACGATCCTCGACGCCTTGCCTTTCGCGAGCACATGGTGGCCGATGGCGTGCAGGAGGTGGGTTTTTCCGAGTCCACTTACGCCGTAAACGAAGAGCGGATTATAGGTGATGGCCGGTGAATTGGCCACCGCGAGGGCTGCCGAATGGGCGAATTCATTGTTCGTGCCGACGACAAAAGAATCGAACCGGTTGCGAGGGTTGAGACCCTGCAACTGCGCTCCGGAGGGCTTTTCCTTGACGGGTTTTGCCGCAGCAGGTGCCGGGCGGGCGGGCATCTCAGCCTCTCCTGCACTCTGGAGGAGAATCGAAGTCATGCCAGGCATCTCTTCAAGCACCGCCTCTTTCACGATCGGGAGGTAATTGCTCTCAATAAAAAACTGGTGGATCGGATTCGGCACCGAGAGCGTCAAGACATTGTTGGCCGTGGAGGCAACTTGAATGCCGGAAAACCAGCGCTCAAATCCATCGGCGCTCACGCGCTCCCTGATCCGCTTGGAAATCCGTGTCCAGAGGGTGGAATCTAATGTCATCATCGTTGTCTTATTCGCCACGGGCAAAGTTGGCAATATCAGGGCTGAAGGTTGCAAAATATCTGGTCAATCGGTTCGAGCATTCGTTGCTGGGGGTGGAGAGCGCTTGCTTTTCGGACGATTTAAATACTGAATACAAACAATTTGCGATAAAATTACTTTTTCCGGTCATCGTTGTCCCGAATGCCCTCAAATCAGCGCACACAGGGTAGCGATCAAGGGTTTCCAATGACGAGGTTGAGTTATTCACAAGTTATACACAGACTGGCAGTTGTTGTCCTTGCCATCGGCATGAGAATAAAAATCCATCCCACCCCCCTCAAGAAAAAACTCACCTTTGGAGCCGGAAAAAAGTTTCATCTGTTACAAATAAAATCTTGACCCGTCCGCGAACGCTGAATTTATCGGCTTCTTCAAGCGAAGGGGTGGGGGGAGTGCTCGGGGTGGGACTCGAACCCACATTCCTTGCGGAACCAGATCCTAAGTCTGGCGCGTCTGCCAATTTCGCCACCCGAGCGGTGCGCAGAGACCGAAGCATCGGTGCCACAAGCCGCGTGATCAAGCGGAAAATCCCCTCGACACGGGCTTCGCGGGCAAATACGAGTCATCGGCAATGGATACACAAGGCGAAATCACACTCAGCCGCGATTGCGACGCGGTGCAAATTCCAAGCGGCCATCCCATCGTCCTGCCAGCCGGTATGGAGGTGGTCATCACCCAGTCTCTCGGCGGCACATTCACTGTGGCCACGCCCGGCGGTCTGGCCCGTATTGATCTGAAGGATGCCGACGCCCTTGGACTCGATCCCGCAAAGGGAATCGAAAAGGTGAAGGTCGAAGGCAGCAAGCAAGAGGCCGTTTGGAACCAGCTGAAATTGGTTTTCGATCCTGAGATTCCCGTCAATGTCGTGGATCTCGGTCTCATCTATGACTGCGTTGTCAGGACCCAGGAAAATGGAATCACCTCCGTTCTTGTGAAAATGACCCTCACTGCACCGGGATGCGGCATGGGCCCGACCATCGCTGCCGATGCCCGCAGCAAAATTCTCGCCCTCGAAGGCATCGATGAAGCCGATGTCGAACTTGTGTGGGATCCCGCATGGAATCAATCCATGATCAGCGAAGCGGGCAAAATGAAGCTCGGAATTCTTTAATCCGCCACTTCGGCCGGGCTGGAGTCATTGCACATTCGCCTCGCCGAAGTAACCGGCGAGGATGGCTTGCATTTCTTGGGACTCCTGCATCTTGGCGAGTTCCCGATTCAGCGGCATTCTCAGCGGACTGCCGATTGGCATTGCGTAGCCGTAATTCTCCACCTGAAAAACCCGCCCCACCACGCGCACGGGCAGTCTCGGATTGTTGAAGTCGTAGGCTTGCAGCACGGCGGCATCCGCCACAACCGCATCCGCCTGCTTTGCAAGCAAATCGCTTACCGCATCCTGAATGTCCTTTGCTGGAATTTCATCGATGCCTTTATTTTTAACATAGATTTCTCCGGGTGAATCGGCTATGACAGCAACAGTCTTGCGCTGCAGGTCGCGCGGGTTTTCAATCGAGTTGGACAATTTCTCTACCGTCATGGCGCTGGTGATGCTTGATGTGACATAGGCGACGGAGATGATTCCAAGTAAAACCCACAGCAACAGCACCATCCTTCCCAAAACACCCGGGAATCCCTTGTAAACCGATTTTCCCGTCAGCGCGAGAGCCATGACATAGTAGAAAGCCTCCGCAACACCCTCCTTGTGGCCCTTGGGGAAATCCGGATTGTGTTTTCTTTCAAAGAAAAAAACTGCCGTCGTGAGCATGAGTATGCCGCACAGAATGATCCAGAAGATTTCCAGCTTCGCCAAGTCTCTGATGTCGCTGAAGAGTCGGGATTCGATTGTTTTCTGGTTGTCCGTGGTGAGAATTTGAAGGCCCGAGTGGAAGAAAGGCTGGGAAAACTCCGCGCGGGCAAGGTTGTCCTTATTGATCGGCGCATTTCCGACAAGAATATCGATCGATCCGTCCGCGACGGCGCTCAGACCTTTTTCCACAGAGTCGAAGCGAATGTAGTCAAAGGCCCATCCATTTTGCGCCGCGATTTTTTCCCAGATGTCCACCGCCACCCCTCCAGGTGTGCTATCCAAATTCACAAATGGGGACTGCCCGGCCACTCCAGTCCTCAGTTTTTGCTGGGCTGGAAGCTGGGGCGCGAGCAGGAGCAATAGACCCAGTGTGGCACAGAGGGATTTTGAAATCACCATTTTCGAATTTTTGAAATCCAGAAAATCGCAACACCCGACGCCACGGCCAGAAAATTGATCAGATAAAATGGCCAGTAAGCCTCCTCCATGGGTAGCGGAAGCTTCACATTCATTGAAAAAATTCCAACCACCAAATTGGCCAGCATGATGGCTATCGTCCAGATGGTGAATTGTTTAATGAGAATGTTGAGATTGTGGCTCACGATGGAGGCACGGGCGTCCATGAGGCCGGCGATAACCTCCGAGTAAATCTCCGAGCGGCGCAGACACTGCTGGTTCTCGATGATGATGTCCTCAAGGATGCGCGTTTGCTCGTGGTCGAGACCGAGGCGGCTGGATGCCTTCATTTTGTCGAACAGGGCGGCGTTCGAGTGGATCGCGTTCAGGATGTAAACGAGGCTTTTTTCCAGCGCGAACATATTCAGGAGGTAGCGCGTTTCCATCGAGCTGATGATGCGCCGCTCGAGCGAGTCCGAGAGCATATTGATGGCTTTCAGGTGGCCTTCGAAATGGCTGATGCTCTGGTAAAGAAGGCGGAGGATCACATCCTGGACCGAGAAAATCCGCAGCGGCGCGCGGCCCTCGAAAAGCGGGGCATCGTCGGGCATGACCACCACGATACGGTCCTCGTAAACGAACACACCGGTCGAGGTGAGCTTGAGCAAAAAATTGTCGTCGGCCGAGAAGCTCTTCGGGCGTTTGAAGATGATCGCCGCGTGGTCGGTTTCAAATTCCAGACGCGACAGCTCATCCGGGTCCAATGAGGAGTGGAGCGTGTGGTAATCGATATTGTAGAACTCCAGCAAATCCGCCTCGTCCTCGATGGTCGGACTGTTGAAGACAATGATCTGCGCATCCTGCGGTTCGCAGCGCACGACAGTGCCGGCGTCCTCCGCCACACGGTAGTAGCTCCGCATGCCACCCGCCTTGGCGATGGGCATCTCCGGCGCCTCGGCGACATCACCCGCTTCGATGGATGCTGAACTCGACATCCCGGCACTCTCGGCGAAATCCCTGCCCCGCGTCCATGCGTTTTTTGATCAATTCCAATCTCCGTTAAACACGACTTTGCCATGTGCCAACAGCAGGTTATTGTTTCTTGCATGAGCAGGATTCGCTTTCGCATTGTTCCCCCGGTCGACCGTTCCTCCGAGGGCATTTTCATTTCCGGCAGCAGCGAGGCACTGGGATGCTGGGACCCTGCGCGGGCATTGCGCCTGACTTGGCAACCGCCTTTCCACACCGGTGAAATCGAGGTGCCCACTGGCTCGCATTTCGAATATAAAATCACACGCGGATCCTGGGAACGCGAGGCGGTGGATGCCCACGGCAATGTGCCCGGCAACCTCTCGCATGGGGTCTGGCTCGACGCCACGCTTCAACACACGGTTGCGGACTGGAAGGATCGCTTCAGCGGGAGGCTTACGCGCGAGGTCATGGGTTCGCGGTTGCTGGCCCAGGATCGCGAACTTCTCATCTGGCTCCCTCCCGCCTACTCGCGCGATTCCGGTCACCGCTTCCCGCTCGTCATTCTGCATGACGGCGACGCCATCTTCGATCCAGCCCTCAGCAAACCCTCAGGCATTGATCTGGCGGCCGACGAGTGGGTCTCCATGCTCTCCCGCCGGGGTATGATGCCGGAATCTATCATTGTTGGTGTAAGGCATCCGGAGGGGTTTTCGCCGGAGGATATCACGCTCAGGGATTACGAACTCTCCCCCGAGCTTGGAGGCGAGGGCTATGCCCGATTCATCGCGCAAGAACTGGTTGCCCACATGGATCAACATTACCGCACCATCGCCTCGCCCTCATCCCGCATCCTCGGCGGTGTGGGACTCGGCGCGCTCCATGCCTTCCACACGGCACTGCGCCATCCGGGCATCTTCGGAGGTCTCGCCTGCCTCTCCACCTCGTTCGAGGACATTTCGCAGGCAGTCCCGTCGAACTGCGCCGCCCTGCGTCTGCTCGAAGAAACCCCGGCCCTCGACAAAAACCTCCGCATGCACTTCGACTACGGCGATCTGGACATCGACGAATGCTACGAGGGCTACCACACC
>Ga0209229_10000710_pt1 | contig 13619 bp, 24 predicted proteins | sample SanBayMetagenome_FD_187466 | JGI IMG/M metagenome (GOLD analysis project Ga0209229, IMG submission 187466) | Freshwater and sediment microbial communities from dead zone in Sandusky Bay, Ohio, USA (SPAdes) (version 2) | ecosystem: Environmental > Aquatic > Freshwater > Lentic > Sediment... | reverse complement strand
CGATCTCTCGTTAACCGGCACATACAGCCAAACAACCACGACTATTACTGTTACGTCAGCCAATCACGGTTTAGTAGTTGGGCAGCGTGTTGCTTTGGCGTTTACCAGTGGCTCGGGTGCAAGTGGTGGTTTTGCTGTGGCTACAACACCTGATGCCAACACGTTTACCGTGACTACACCGCTTACCGGCACCAACTCTGGCAACGTGACTGTTTACACAAAAATAACCGTTGAACTTGGCATTGCGGCGCTTACGCAAGGCATGCTGCTAGTTCCCGGCGAGGGCGTCCTTTGCCCAAACGGCATCTACTACGTTGGAATTTCTGAGCTGACGGTGTTCTATGGCTAAGAAAAAAGGGCCATCGCTTGCGGTTGGCCGGGGCGAAAAGCTCCCGGTGTCCAAGGGTGCGGGCCTGACGGCCAAGGGCCGTGCCAAATACAACGCTGCAACGGGCAGTAACCTCAAGGCTCCACAGCCGCAAGGTGGCCCCCGCAAGGCTTCTTTCTGCGCACGGATGTCAGGGATGCCCGGACCCATGAAGGACGAGAAGGGCAAGCCCACTCGTAAAGCTGCGTCTCTTGCAAGATGGAAGTGTTAAATCATGGATTTGCCAGTTTGGAATGTCATTCTTTCTTTTGCATCAGCACTGCTGTTGTTTTGGGTGAAGGTGTCTCACGATGAAGTGAAACGCCTTGGCATTTTGTTGAGCAAAACCCGCGAGGAACACTCCGACAAGTTTGTAACCAAGCACGACATGCACAACGACATCAACCGTGTGCTGACCCGTTTGGACAGGTTAGAAGGCAAGATCGACGACTTCATGAAGGAGCAGCGAAGTGCCCTCAACTAGCAAAAAACAACACAACTTCATGCAGGCGGTGGCCCACAACCCATCGTTTGCGAAGAAGGTAGGGGTCCCACAGTCCGTGGGCAAAGATTTTTCCAACGCGGACAAGAGCCGCAAATTTAAAGAAGGTGGCGATATGAAAGAGTCCAAAGCAATGATCGGTAAAGAGATGGCCTTCATGAAAAAGAAAGGCGCTCCCAAGTCCATGATTAAGCACGAGATGGCCGAAGCCAAGGGCAAGCCTTTTGCCAAAGGCGGTGGCATTGAAATCAAAGGCAAGACCAAGGGTAAGATGGTCACAATGAAGTCCGGCGGCAAGACCTGCTAAGACCATGATGGCCAGTCGCGGCATGGGGGACATCGCCCCTTCCAAAATGCCCAAAGGCGTGAAAAAAGCACGCCGGGATGACACCGACTTCACGCAGTATGCTGAAGGCGGTAAGGTCAATGCGGCTGGCAATTACACCAAGCCCAGTCTTCGCAAGAAGATTGTGTCGCAGGTAAAAGCTGCTGCAACCCACGGCACTGGCGCAGGCCAATGGTCGGCCAGAAAAGCGCAGCTTGTGGCCAAGAAGTACAAGGCCGCTGGCGGCGGATACAAGGATTGAGATGAAAGCCCCGCAAAAATCGCTCAAGGACTGGGGCGACCAGAAATGGCGCACCAAGTCCGGCAAGCCGTCGTCAAAGACGGGAGAGCGGTATTTGCCCGAAGCAGCGATAAAATCGTTATCATCCGCTGAGTACGCCGCAACAACCAAAGCCAAGCGGGCTGGCAAAGCCGCAGGCAAGCAGTTCGTGGCGCAGCCCAAAACTATCGCAAAGAAAACAGCAGGGTTTAGATAATGGCCACATCAGGAACCTCCGCTTTTAACCTTGACCTCACCGAGATCGTTGAGGAAGCGTTCGAGCGCGTGGGCTCCGAGATGCGCACGGGTTACGACTTGAAGACGGCACGCCGTTCACTTAACTTACTGTTTGCTGACTGGGCCAACCGGGGCATCAACATGTGGACGTTCGAGCAAGGCACGCAAGTGCTGACCCCCGGCGTTGCTACCTACACCCTCCCCGCTGACACTGTGGACTTGATGGAGCATGTCATCCGCACGGGTGCAGGCAGCGCCTCAACGCAGGCCGACTTGACCATCACCCGGATCAGCGTCTCAACTTACGCCACGATCCCCAACAAGTTGCAGCAAGCCCGGCCCATCCAGATTTGGATCGAGCGCCTGAACACGCCGCAGTTCACCGTGTGGCCCGTGCCGGACAACACCCAGACGTACACGCTGGTCTACTGGCGGCTGCGCCGCATCCAAGACGCAGGCAACGGTGTAAACACAATGGACATGCCGTTCCGGTTTATTCCAGCAATGATTGCAGGGCTGTCCTACTATTTGGCCATGAAGGTGCCCGGAGCGCTGGATCGCTTGGCAATGCTCAAAGCGCAGTACGACGAGGCGTGGGACTTGGCCAGCGCCGAAGACCGCGAGAAGGCTGCCGTTCGCTTTGTGCCCCGCCGCCAGTACCTTGGGAGCGGAACATAAATGGGCAATCGGTTTGCCAGTGCCAAGAACTCCATTGCGCAGTGTGATCGTTGCGGCTTTCGCTTCAAACTCACAGCGCTGCGTAAGGAGATCATCAAGACCAAGACCTATAACCTCTTGGTCTGTGATTCGTGCTGGGACCCCGATCAACCGCAGTTGCAGCTGGGCATGTACCCTGTGGACGACCCGCAAGCGGTGCGCAACCCCCGCAGGGACACAACGTACGTTACCGCAGGACCAAACACCGCCGGATACCCCACAGGCGGCTCAAGAGACATTCAGTGGGGCTGGAACCCTGTTGGCGGTGCAAGGGCGTATGACGATGGCCTGACACCAAACACACTGGTATTGACTGGATCAGTCGGTCAAGTGACAATCCAAGTAACTTAAGGAGTCCGTCATGGATGCAAAAAGCGCAGTTCGCAAGCATGAGAGCAACATGCACCCCGGTCAAAAGCCCACCAAACTCCGCGCTGGCGGAAAGACCAACAGCGACATGTTGAAGATGGGCCGTAACTTGGCCAAGATCGCCAACCAAAAGTCCCCCGGTCGCAAAGGAGCCTGATATGGCCAAGATCAACAACAAACCGGCTTCGGCATATGCCCGGCCACACACCATGGGCGGCAAGACGGTCGAGGCCGTACTGCCAAAAGTAAACCCCATGAAGCACATGAAGGACACCAACGTGTCCGTGGCCAACAACCACAGCAACGAGTATCCGGGCACCAAGACCTCCGGGATCAAGATTCGCGGTACTGGCTGCGCCACCAAGGGCACCATGGCCCGAGGCCCAATGGCATAAGGTAAGAGATGAACTACACCGCGTTGACCGCTGCCATTTGCGACTACACGCAGAACTTTGAACAGGACTTTGTTGACAACATCCCGGTGTTTGTGCAGCAGGCCGAGCAGCGCATCTACAACACGGTGCAGTTCCCATCCCTGCGCAAGAATATGACGGGGATACTTTCTTCTGGCAATAAGTACTTATCAGCTCCGGTTGATTTTTTGGCGGCATATTCGTTGGCCGTCATTAAGGCGGACGGCTCATACGAGTACCTGCTCAACAAGGATGTCAACTTCATCCGGCAGGCGTACCCAACGCCTACAAGCACCGGGCTGCCAAAGTACTACGCTTTGTTTGGGCCTACAACAACGAGCAGCTATCCACCAGCTATTACGAATGAGCTGTCATTCATATTAGGCCCCACGCCTGACGCTGGGTACACGGTTGAGCTGCATTTTTATTACTACCCAGAGTCAATTAGCGTTGCCGCATCTGGTCAGACATGGCTTGGCGATAACTTTGACTCTGTGCTGCTGTATGGTTCATTGGTTGAGGCGGTGACGTTCATGAAGGGCGAGGCCGACATGGTGGCGCTTTACAACACCAAATACACAGAAGCACTTGCTTTGGCCAAGCGTCTGGGCGACGGGATGGAGCGCCAAGACGCATACAGGTCTGGTCAGTACCGGCAGGCGGTGACGTAACATGTCCTTTGACCAAACAACCACGACGCAGGCCAAGTACGATGCCCTGACCTATTTGGCCACGGGCACGTTGAAGATGGCGCTGTACACAGCCAATGCGGACCTCAACGCAAGCACAACGGTTTATACCACCACCGATGAGGTAGTGGGCACTGGGTACGTTGCAGGCGGGAATACGCTGACAGGTGTGGTGGTGTCCCAGTCGGGCTCCACAGCCTATCTTGATTTTGATAACGTGACATGGGACCCTGCGGCCTTTACGGCACGCGGTGCCCTCATCTACAATACAAGCCTTGGTAATCTTGCCATTGCGGTATTGGACTTCGGCGCGGACAAAACCGCAACCACTTCATTTACTGTGCAGATGCCCGCAAACACGGCAACTTCAGCACTAATCAGGTTTACATAAGGAGCTTCAAATGCTTATCGACAAATCTAGTGCAGCCGATACTGTAGGCAGCCAGCTCATTCAAAACAAAAGCGCTGCCGATGGCGTGCGCGGTGGTGGCGTGTTCCGTGTTGAGTGCCGTGATGCGGACGGCAATCTGAAGTGGACCAGTGAAACTCCCAATTTGGTGGTTAACGTCGGTCTGCAAGACATGAACACCAAGTACTTTTCAGGTTCTGCGTACACTGCCACTTGGTTTATTGGTTTGTACGGCGCTGCCGCCTCCAACAACCCCGCTGCTGGCGACACCGCTGCGACCCATGGCGGCTGGACGGAAGTTACGGCCTACAGCCAAGCCACCCGCCCCGCTTGCACATTTGGTACAGCTACAACCGCTGATCCATCTGTCATTTCAAACTCAGCTTCTGCTGCCACGTTCAGCATCAACGGCACAACAACTGTCGGCGGTGCGTTCTTGATTAGCAACAACACAAAGGGTGGCACCACAGGGACTTTGTTCTCTGCTGCTGACTTTGCTGCTCCCGGCGACCGTGCTGTGGTGTCAGGCGATACCTTGACCGTCACTTACACCTTCAGCCTCGATGCTGCTTAATTAGGAGATTGACATGGCAACAGCATTTAAAAAAGGCGACACAGTTAAACTGAACGCCGTTGTACCGCAAGGCCCTGTGATGGCTTTGCGGATGGCCGAAGACGGAGTGGTGTCCTATCTAGTCGAGTGGGTTGACGCCGCAGGTGAGACGCAACAACGCTGGTTTACTGAAGACCAATTGAGCGCTGCTTAATCGCGGCTGGGGCTGACGCATGTTTGGGATAACCCCCTTCGCGACGGCCCCGTTTTCCTCGTTAGGCGGTGCGGCTTCAACAACCTATGCGTGTAGCGTAAACGAAAGCGCGGTTGCCGCCGATGCCGTTTCTGGCGCATTTGCGCTTGCATCCAGCGTTTCTGACTCCTCTGTTGCCGCCGATGCCGTTTCAAGTGCGCTTGCGCTTGGGGCCTCCGTTTCTGACTCCTCTGTTGCCTCCGATGCCGTTTCAAGTGCGCTTGCGCTTGGGGCCTCCATAAATGAGTCGGCAGTTGCGGCGGATACCGTTTCAGTTATTGCAGCGTTTCGTTCCTCTGTGGCGGAGTCCGCCCAAGGCGCAGACACTACCAGCGCCCGTATGGTGGCGGTTTCAAGTGTTTCCGAGTCGGCCGTTGCCTCGGACGCAAACACTTCCGGTGTGTTCGTGTTGCGTAGCGTTTCTGATAGCGCGACTGCCGCTGACACAACTGCTTCCTTGTTCTCCGTGGGAACTGTGGTATCCGAAACAGCCGCTGGGGCAGACGCAAACAGTGCCGCAGTTTCTTTCGGTTCTGCTGTTAGCGAATCAGCGGTAGGCAACGATGCCACAAGTGCAACTCGACAGCTTTTAGGCGCTGTTGCTGAGACTGTTACTGGCGCAGATTTGGTTGCAGCAACAAGAATTTTACCCGCCGCTCTATCGGATACAGCCACAGGCGCAGACACAGTGTCTGCCGTAAACCCGATAACGATGTCGGTCTCGGAGTCGGCAACAGGCTCAGACAGCATTGCGGCATTGCGAACGCTACCCTCCTCGGTAGCGGAATCTGTGATTGCGTCGGACACCATCTCAGCAGCAAGCGCCGTTCGGGGCACCGTCTCTGAAACGGTGTTAACCACGGACACAAACAGCGCCCGAGTTGTATTTGTGTCGCAAGTTTCCGAAACTGCCGTAGCGTCAGATGCAGTTTCATCGCGTCGAACCCTACCTGCATCGTTTGCTGACACCGCGACAGCGGCAGACAGTATTGCCGCCTTGCGGACCTTACCGTCGGCAATAGCTGATACCGTTACTGCGTCTGATGCAGTAGCCGCAATATTTCAGATTTCTGGGCAAGTGTCAGAAACTGCTGCCGGAGCAGATGCCGCATCTACACGGGTTTTTGTGGGCGCAAGTGTTTCAGAGACAGTTGTTGCTTTAGATGCGCCGAGCGCACAACGCACATTGCCCGCCGCAGTCTCTGACAGCATAGTCGCAGCCGAGAGCTTGAGCGCGACCGCTTTTGTACTTACCGCCGTGTCAGAACTGGCACAAGCAGTTGATGCCGCCGCAGGGGCTTTAACACTCCCCACAAACATTGCCGAGTCTTTGGTTGTTGCGGATGCAAACGTATCCGCAACAACACTTGCTACCTTTTTGTCAGATTCTGCGACCGGCAGTGATTCTGGTGCCGCTCGGGCAACCATGTCTACCAACGTAGCAGAAACTGCGACTGGCGCAGATCAGTTGGCTGCCTCCGCCGCAGTGTTGGCCAATATTTCCGAGTCTATTGCAGCGATTGATGCGATACTCGCAACAGCGGTATTTTTTGCAAGTGTTTCTGAAGGGACGGTTGCTGCCGATCAGATTGTCGCCCGGTTCCTTTGGGAGATTATTGATGACTCCCAGTCCGCAGGCTGGCAAAATGTGGGCACGCCGCAAACGGCGGCTTGGGGCAGCGTGGAGAATACGCAAGACCCGCAATGGACCCTTATAACCACCATTTAAAGGACGATCATGGCTTTAGTCGTCAGAGACCGTGTTAAATCCAGCACCACAACAACTGGAACCGGCACCATTACGCTTGGCGCGGCAGCGGTTGGCTTCCAAGACTTCTCCGTCATCGGGGACGGTAATACAACGTATTACACAATCACCGACTCCGTCAACGGCACATGGGAAGTAGGCATCGGCACATACACCGCATCCGGCACTACACTGTCACGAGATGTGGTGCTGGAGTCTTCAAACGCAGGGGCGTTGGTGAGCTTTGCGGCGGGCACAAAGGATGTTTTTGTCACCTACCCAGCAGAGAGGGCTGTCATTGGGGGCATGGGGTATGTGGAGAACTCGGCAACGGTCTCCCAAAGCTCGACCATCAACGCAGGCAACAACGCAATGAGTTCAGGCCCTATAACACTTAATTCTGGGGTTACGGTTACAATTCTGTCCAGTTCGCGCTGGGTTATTTTGTAAAGGAAATATATGAGTTCACTTGTTTTATCAGGCGACACCAGCGGTTCGGTCGCGTTGTCTGTGCCCACCGTTTCGGGCACCAACACGTTAACCATTCAAGCAGCTACCGGCACGAATGCAATCAATGGGCAGGGTACTGCTGTTGCCACCACCAGCGGTACGTCAGTTACCTTTACAGATTTGCCGAGCTGGGTAAAACGCATTACGCTCATGGTAAGCGGCGTCTCTACAAACGCTGCCAACAATTTAATAGTCCAATTAGGGACATCGGGCGGTATTGTTTCTACGGGCTATCTTTCTTCTTTAGGAGTACTTAATGCTGGCGCAGGAGCAAATACAAGTGCGACTAATGGTTTTTTAATTTCTAGCAGCAATACGGCATCTGTTGTTTCTGGAGTAATAACAATTACAAATTTAACTTCTAATACTTGGGTCTACAGCTCAGTCACTAAAAGTGCTACAACAGTAGTTTCAATGGCTGCGGGTGATATTGCTTTGGCTGCTACATTGACTCAAATCCGTCTTACCGACACAGCAGGCACAGGAGTTTTTGATGCTGGCACAGTCAACATTTTGTACGAGGGCTAGTCCATGAGCACCTACTCCCCGAGTCTTCGCATTCAGCTAATCACCACCGGCGATCAAGCCGGTACGTGGGGCAACACGACCAACACCAACCTTGGTACGCTTATTGAGGCAGGTATCGCGGGGTATACTTCGGTGTCGGTGACGACTGCCAGCCAAGCCCTGACAGCATTGGACGGTGCAGCGGACGAGTCCCGCAACGCAGTCATTGCGCTGACGACAACCACCGGAGCAGCGTTCAACGTCTATGCGCCCCCGGCTGAGAAAACGTACGTCATCTACAACGCCAGCAGCTACACGGCGACTATTTACAACTCGACCGTGTTGGGCAACACCACAGCAGCAGGCGCTGGAGTCGCCATCCCCGCTGGCAAGACCATGACCATCTGGTCAGACGGAACTAACTTTGCCTTGCAAAACACGCACCTGATCGGAACCGTTGTGGGCAACGTGACGGGGAACCTGACCGGCAACGTGACGGGGGACCTGAACGGCAACGTAACCGGCAACGTAACCGGCAACGTAACCGGCAACTTAACAGGCACCGCCACGAATGCCACGAATACAGTAAACTTGGTTACAACAAACTGGACTGTTGAAGAACTGGGTGGTCAGTTGCTGTTTAAGTACGGCGGCGTGACCAAGTTCACGATGGATCAAACAACGGGCTTTACGGCTGCATAAGGAGTAAACATGACAGTTACAGTAAGCGGGACGTCAATTACGTTCAATGACGCAACAGTTCAAACTACGGCTGCGGTTAATCCTCGGCAGGGCGTCACCACGGTAACACTAACATCCGCAGCGCCCAACGCCACACTTACCGCCGCCAGCAATCAGTACATTTTAATTTTAAACGATGCGACTTTAGCAGTTGCGCCGAGCTTGACGTTGCCAAACATGACTACGCTACCGGTAGGCACAGAGTATTTCGTTTTTGGTAATACTACACTTTACAACGTAGCGCTGAAAGACGCAGGCGGCACTGTGCGTGAGTATATTGCTCCGGGGGCTAATTTTGTACTCAATATTAAGGACATCAGTACGTCCGCCGGTCAGTGGAACGTCGCGTTCCCGGCCAACGCCGTGAGCGTAAATCCTCTTTATCAGACGACTCCCGCATCTAACGTAAAAATAACTGCGGGCACAACCACTTCAAGTTACACCCAACTGGTACGCCTTACCTCTACTGAATTTGCGTTGGTTTGGGTGGAAAGCACCTCCCCCGCAAACGGTAACTCTGTCGTCTATGCGCGTTTGTTCACGGTTAATCCCACAACCAGAGCCATTACGGCGGGCAACACGGTCACTGTTTACACTTCAGGGACTGGCTCCACTACAGCGTTCTTGCCCAATGCTGGTATTGTTTATGATACGGACAATGCGGGGCACGCGCTAGTTCTTATAATGGGTTTTTACTTTCAGTATATTGCCGTTTATTTTGGCCTGTCGGTGTCGGGGGGAACGCTGTACGCAACGACCGTAACCAGCGTTAATGCTGTTCCGGACGCGGGCGCGGGATCTCCACTTACTCCAACGGTTTATATCGGCTATCTGGGAAGTTCGAGTGCATATGCTCTTGCGTTTGCCCTCGGGGACACCGTTGCCAATGCCCTTCTGTATATTCGAGGCTGCACTGTTACCGGCACCACCGCGCCAGTGCTAACTAATTCCGCAAGTAACACAAGTATTAATACGGTAATAAGTGGCTACTACGCATACGGGGCTCGTACAAGCCTTACCACCTTTGTGTGCGGAGCGGTCAATACCGTTGGCAGAGCGGTTTCCTACACCCCAGCCTCTAACACGTTCACTGTCACTACACGCACAAATCAAGCGCGTCTTGACATTGAGCAGGGGGCAATAGCAAGTTTGTCTTCGTTCGCAAATGGGGGCTTTATGTTCTCAACGGGCAAAGCTGTATTTGGGGACGACGTTTATGACGTTGCCAACGTTGGGGCTGCCGGTGTCACAACTGTACTTAGTACAGGTTTTAATTACAAGCCAAACTACGCTTCCGCCTATCTGAGTTTAACCGGCGCGAATGTTCTTGAGGCGTACCGGTCAAGTATTTATGTGAGTGGCACATCTATAATAGCTGTGGGATACCCCTCGCGATTCCAGTGCGACCCTTCGCAGACAACACTAAACTTGCAAGAATCCAACGGCATATACGGCGTTTCTAGTTTTAATACGCCGGTGTTGCTTAGTACTACATTACCCATCTTCTGGACTTCGACTGTAACTTCCGGGGCAGGTGGAACTTTTACTGCCACCACCATTGTGGGCGATGCCGCCACGCCTATCACACTTTAAGGAGCAGTCATGTTTGAATTCATTAACAGCGGAAATGTGATAGCCACCGCAGACAGCCCTAGATGGCTTGAGTATCTATACCAGCTGTATCCCCACGGCAACATCGTAGAGGTTGCGCAGAACCCATCTGCTGTTGTTCCTGTTACTTGAGTTTAAAAAATGAAAGACTGGCTGCTTGCGTTTATTGCAGCGGTGGCCTTAATTGCTTTGGTGCTTTGGTGCATCCGAACTTTCTGGTGGGTCTATGCTGGTTGAGCTTGCGGCGGCAAACGCGGCGTTTTCCGTTATTAAGCAAGCCTTAGCCAACGGCAAGGAGCTGTCCTCCCTTGGCTCAAAGGTTTTCGACTACTTTGACAACAAAGCAAAGATTCAGGAAAAAGCCACCAAAAAGGGTGGCGGCTCCGACATGGAAGAGTTCATGGCGCTGGAGCAGCTCAAACAGCAAGAGCAGGAGTTGCGCGAACGCATGGTCTATGCTGGCAGGCCGGGCATGTGGGAGGATTGGGTCAAGTTCCAAGCCGCTGCCGCTCGTCGCAGGCGCGAAGAAAAGGAAGCCGAGGCCAGACGCATTGCTTTGCGCAGAAGAAAGGCCGAACAATTTGTTGAGTACTTGGCCCTTGGCATCGCCACGGTCGTGCTGGTGGTTCTCATTATTTACGGCATTGCCTTGTATGTGAGGTATTTGAGATGAGCAAAGGGTCAAGCTCCGATTCAACGCTCGACAAGGTGCTTGGGTATGTTGACTCGCCGTTTAAACTGTTCGCCATCATCCTGATGGGCGTGCTTGCGTTTTCGGGCTACTTCCTGTGGCAAAACCAAGAGTTCATGCGCGATGCCTATAAAGAGTCCAAGAAGCTGCCGGAGATCAACACCTCTCGGACAGACGATGCCAGCGCCATGCTGTTCAAGAAAACCGGCGCAACGGTGGTGGCGGTGTTCAAGGTCAATCCGCTTTTTGGCAGCCGAGTGCTTTACAAGGCTTACACAAAAGACGGGCGAGATAAGACGATTGAGGACATTGATGTCGGGCTGTTCAGTCAAAACGCAGCCAACAACGCCGATGTAATCAAGCTGATGACCAACGAAGTGCCGTGTAGCGAATACCGCTACGCCCAGTCTGAAGTGGGTCTGTGGTACATCGAGAAGGGTGTAACCTTCACCTGCCGGATAAGCGTGCCGCCCGACAGCCATCGTTTTGTTGGGCAGATTACTGTGGGGTGGGCGCAGCAGCCCGAGAGCCTAGAGCAGATTAAATTCATGCTGGAGATCGCCAGCGCCATGTTGACTAAAAGGGGTAACTGATGCTTTCACTATTTTCAACTCTTGGGGGTCTGCTGATCTCCGGCCTTCCAAAACTGCTGGAATATTTCCAGAACAAGGCTGACCAAAAACACGAATTGGCTCTGGCCGCTGTCCAGACTGAGCGTGAGCTTGCCTTGGCCGCTGCTGGCTTTGCTGCGCAAGCCAAGGTCGAGGAAATCCGCACTGAGCAGGTGGCAATGGAGACCGATGCCCGGATGACGGAGGCGGCTTTGGCCCACGACGAGAAGGTGCTTGAGAAGGCCAGCAAGTGGGTTGCCAACTACGTGGGCACTGTGCGCCCCACTGTGACCTACATCTTTGTGCTTGAGCTGGTGGCAATCAACGCCTTCATGGCGGTCTACCTGTGGCAGCGGCCAGACCTAATCACGGGTATTGACGATGTGATCCGCTACTCCGACCTGATCTTTAGCTCTGATGAGATGGCCATGCTCGGCGGCATCATTGGCTTCTGGTTTGGTAGCCGCCAGTGGAGCAAGAAGTGAAGCTCTCCAAGGCTGGCGCTGACCTGATGCACCAATACGAGGGGTGCAGAAACAAGCCTTACTTGTGCCCGGCGCACATCTGGACCATTGGCTACGGTCATGTCTTGTACCAAGAGCAGATCAGGCTGCCCATGGTCCGCCCCGAGGGCAGGACTGACATTCCCATGATCCGCAAGGAATACCCACTGAAGCCGGAGGACGCCCGTGTCTGGACGAAGCAAGAGATCGAGGAATTATTCGCGGCTGACGTCGCTTCTTTTGAACGCGGTGTTTTACGACTTGTTCCCACTGTTGCTGGCCGTCAAGGCAGCTTTGACGCTCTGGTCTCTATATCCTTCAATTTTGGGCTAGGCAACCTCCAGCGGTCCACCATCCGGATGAAGGCCAACCGTGGGGACTGGGAGGGCGCAGCCGATGCGTTCAGGGTGTGGACCAAGGGCGGGGGCAAGGTTTTGCCGGGGCTGGTCAAGCGCCGGGAGGCCGAGCGTTCCCTTTTCTTGAGTTAAGTGCGAAAATGTCGCGTAACTGAGAGGTTTACATGCCATTGCAAAAACTATTGCTCCGTCCCGGAGTTAACCGAGAGTCCACAACGCTGGCCAACGAAGGTACTTGGTTCGAGATGGACAAGGTTCGCTTTCGCTCGGGATACCCCGAGAAGATCGGCGGCTGGACTGCTGATCTTGGCACCACGGCATCCACCTTAAAACCGCCAGCAAACACAGCCCCGCTTACTGCCGCCTCCTATTGGGGTGTTGCACGCTCGTTGTGGAACTGGGTTACGTTGGCGGGAAACAACCTGATGGGTATTGGTACTAACTTAAAGTACTACATTCAGCAATCCGCTGGCGGTAACTTTTATGACGTTACGCCAATCCGGGACACTGTTGCGATTGCTTCTAACGCGTTTACCACCACAAACGGGTTGACCACCGTGGTTGTCAATGACCCCAGTCACGGTGCTCAAAACGGCGATTTTGTAACGATCTCGGGGGTAGTGGGGGCGGTCAACGGCATTCCTGCGGCAGCATTAAACCTAGAGTTTCAAATTGTTTTTATTGACGCTAACTCGTACCAAATCACCACAGCTTCACCCGCCACATCGTCGGGCACCACAGGCGCGGCCACATTTACGTATCAAATCAGCACGGGCGGAGAGATTTACACTGCGGGCACTGGCTGGGGGGCAGGTGGCTGGGGCGGAGTTACGACGGGGTATGCCAGCACTGGGTGGGGTATTTCCAGCTCCGCAGGCGTAAGCTCGGGCACGCAGATGCGTCTTTGGAGCCAGTTTAATTACGGCCAAGACCTCATACTCAACCCACGCGGCGGGGCGCTCTATTTGTGGAAAGTCAACGTCAACCCCACCATTTATGACCGCGCTGTGCTGCTGTCATCGACCAGCCCAGCCCCTTACACCACGGATACTTCGTGCCCATCGGTGTGCAACGGCGTGGCGGTGTCGGATGCTTCGCGCTTCGTGATTGCGTTTGGGTGCAATGACTACGGCTCGGCTGATCTTGACCCCTTGTTGATCCGCTGGTCAGATCAGGAGAATTACGCCCTGTGGGCACCTGCGGCAACCAACCAAGCAGGTAGCTAGCG
>Ga0209229_10000708_pt1 | contig 13637 bp, 11 predicted proteins | sample SanBayMetagenome_FD_187466 | JGI IMG/M metagenome (GOLD analysis project Ga0209229, IMG submission 187466) | Freshwater and sediment microbial communities from dead zone in Sandusky Bay, Ohio, USA (SPAdes) (version 2) | ecosystem: Environmental > Aquatic > Freshwater > Lentic > Sediment... | reverse complement strand
CTCGTCAAACACGAAGGGCACGCGATACGGCCCGTCGGCCTTGGCGTAGGCAGGGCCATCCTGAAACACCATCAGCCGGGCAGGCTCGGCCCCGGAATATTCCGCCGGCACATACACCGACCACTCCCGCCGCGTGCCCGGGAAGATCGTGCTCGCCTCGAAGACGCCCTCGAGGAACCGTCCCCGAGGGCCCTCTGCCTCGGCACCGTCCATGACAGCCCACGGCCATGTCGCAGCAAAGAACAAGATCGCGATCAACACGACACGAGATGGCACCTTCTGTCCTCCCTCGTTGCGCCGAGCCGACAGCATGCCATGGCTCTGGATTCACCCGGTATGCTACTCCTCACGATCTCCACCGCCTATTGGCCATGAGGATCTTCATGACCGACCCGACTGCCCCATCGATCCGTCCCCTCGACGCCGCCGAACGGCGCGTGCTCGGCACGCTCGTCGAGAAGGCGAAGACGACGCCCGACCAGTATCCGCTCTCGCTCAACGCGCTCGTCAACGGCTGCAATCAGAAAAGCAACCGGGATCCGGCGATGACGCTCGATGAGGAGCAGGTGATGAAGGCGATCACGAGCCTGCGGGCCCTCGGGGCGGTGGCCGAGGTGTTTGGCAATGGCAGCCTCGCCCGCTATCGACACCTCGCCTACGAATGGCTCGGCGTCGGCAAGGAGGAGCTCGCGATCCTCGCCGAACTCTTGTTGCGCGGTGAGCAGACCGAGGGCAGCCTCCGCGGCCGCGCCAGCCGCATGGACGAGATCGCCGACCTGCCCACGCTCCGCCGCCACCTCGACGCGCTCGCCGCCCGTGGCCTCGTCGTCTGGCTCTCCCCTGCCGGCCGCGGCCGCATGCTCACCCACGGTCTCCTGCCGCCCGAGAAGCTCGAGAAGGTCCGGGCCGAGGTCGGCCAGGCCTGATCCCGACTCCTGCCACGTCGCCCACGAGCATCACGGCTGGCCGGCGCAACGCTCCGATACCGATGGCAATCGATCCTATCTGCGGCATGACCGTCGATGAGACAACCGCCGAAAGCGCGGTTCGCGACGGCGTCACCTTCTTTTTTTGCTGCCCGGGCTGCCGCCGAAAGTTCCTAGGCGAAGCGCCGCTGGCAGCCCCCGCAGCCGATGCCGGCGCCATCTACACCTGCCCGATGCATCCGGAGATCGAGCAGATCGGCCCCGGCGCCTGCCCGAAGTGCGGCATGGATCTGGAGCCCAAAACGGTGCAGGCGGGCACGGGCGAAGACGATCCGGAGCTCCGCCGCATGAGCCGGCGATTCTGGATCGCCGCGGTGCTCACGCTGCCTGTCTTCGTGCTGGCGATGCTGCCGATGGTGGGCATGCCTGTGGACCTCTGGATCGGGCTCCAGGCGAGCCGCTGGCTGCAGTTCGCGCTCGCCACTCCCGTGGTGCTCTGGGCCGGCTGGCCGATTTTCGAGCGCGGCGTGCGCTCGCTCGTGACGGGCCACCTCAACATGTTCACGCTGATCGCCATCGGCACGGCCGCAGCCTATCTCTTCAGCGTGGCGGCACTCGTGTTTCCCAAGGCGATCCCCCATCAGTTCCAGCACGACGGCGGTGCGCCGCTCTACTTCGAGGCGGCGGCCATGATCATCACGCTCGTGCTGCTCGGGCAATTGCTCGAACTGCGAGCCCGGCACCGCACCGGCGCCGCCATCCGCGAGCTCATGTCGCTGGCCCCACCGCTGGCCCGCGTGGTCCGCGACGGCATGGAGCGGGAGGTGCCGCTTGATGACGTGCGCGTGGGCGACACCCTGCGGGTGCGACCGGGCGAGAAGATTCCCGTGGACGGCTGGCTCACGGACGGGGATAGCTCGGTCGAGGAATCGATGATCACCGGCGAGCCAATGCCCGTCGAAAAACGAGTCGGCGATGCGGTGATCGGTGGCACGCTCAACCAGACGGGCGGCTTTTTGATGGTGGCCGACAAGGTCGGCCACGACACCCTGCTCGCGCGGATCATCGGCCTGGTGGCCGAGGCGCAGCGGAGCCGGGCGCCAATCCAAAAGGTAGCCGACGCGGTGGCGGGCTATTTCGTGCCGGCGGTGCTCGCGATCGCGGTCGTGACGTTTCTCGTGTGGGCCATCGCGGCGCCCGAGCAGCCGCCGCTGGCCTGGGCGCTCGTCAATTCGATCGCCGTGCTGATCATCGCCTGCCCGTGTGCGCTCGGCCTGGCCACGCCAATGTCGATCATGGTCGGGATCGGCCGCGGGGCCCAGGAAGGGGTGCTCGTCAAAAACGCCGAGGTCCTCGAACGGCTGGAGAAGGTCGACACGCTCGTCGTCGACAAGACGGGCACCCTCACGGCCGGCCGGCCGGCGCTCACCGCATGCACGGCGATCGAGCCGATGACCGAGACGGAGCTCTTGCGGGCTGCGGCCGGCATCGAGCAGAACAGCGAGCATCCACTGGCCAGGGCGGTCGTGACCGCGGCACGGGAGCGGGGCCTGCCGCTGCCGCTCGCGACGCGCTTCGCCTCGGCGACGGGGGGCGGCGCTCGCGGCAGCGCGGAGGGCCGAGAGGTGCTCGTCGGCAGCCGCGAGTGGCTTTCCAGCCAGGGCGTTGCCGAGCTCGGCGCCCTCGACGATCACGCCGCCACGCTCCAGCAGCAGGGCCGCACGGTGATGCATGTCGCGGTGGATGGGCGGCTGGCCGGCATCATCGCCGTCTCCGACCCGATCAAGCCCTCGGCGGCCGCGGCCATCCGGCGGCTGCACGGCATGGGCCTGCGGATCATCATGCTCACGGGCGACGCCGACGAGACAGCCCGCACCGTGGCAACGCAGCTCGAAATCGACGAGTTTCGTGCCCGCGTGCAGCCGGGCGAAAAGTACGCCCTCGTGAAGTCGCTCCGGGCCCAGGGCCGCGTGGTGGCGATGGCCGGCGATGGCATCAACGACGCGCCCGCCCTGGCGGAGGCCGACGTCGGCATCGCCATGGGCACGGGCACCGACGTCGCGATCGAATCGGCCGGCGTCACGCTCGTCAAAGGTGATCTCGGGGGGATCGTCAAGGCGATCGACCTCAGCCGCCACACGATGCGCAACATCCGGCAAAACCTGTTCTTCGCGCTGGCCTACAATGCCGTGTGCGTGCCGCTCGCGGCCGGAGTGCTCTATCCGCTCTCCAGCCACCTGCTCTTGAACCCGATGGTCGCCGCGGCGGCGATGAGCCTCAGCTCCGTGTCGGTGGTTGCCAACGCGCTGCGGCTGCGCTCGATGACGATGGAGTCCTCGCTCCGGAGGCCGGATCATGCCTGAAACTTTTTGCCCTCTCGTCAACGTCGGCGACCTGATCGCCGTCACCGGGGCGACCGGGTATGTCGGCGGCCGGCTCGTGCCCGCCCTGCTCGAAGCCGGCTACCGCGTCCGCTGCCTGGTGCGGGAGCCGCGCAAGCTCGATTCGCGGCCCTGGCGGCACGATCCGCGGGTCGAGGTGATCGCGGGCGATCTCGCCGACGCCGCGGCGGTCGCGCGGTCCCTGCAGGGCTGCCGGGCGGCCTATTACCTCGTGCACTCGATGGTGGCTACGGGGGGCACCTATGCCGATCGCGACCGCGAGCTCGCCGCCGGCTTCGCCGCTGCCGCCCGGGACGCAGGCATCGCGCGGATCATCTATCTCGGGGGCCTCGGCGAGATGGGGCCCGACCTCAGCGAACACTTGCGGTCGCGCCGACAGGTCGAGCAGGAGCTCGCCTCGTGCGGCGTGCCGGTGACGACCTTTCGGGCGGCGATGATCATCGGCTCCGGCTCGGCATCGTTCGAAATTCTGCGCTACCTCGTCGAGCGGCTCCCGATCATGATCACGCCCAAGTGGGTGACCACCGAATGCCAGCCGGTGGCGATCGCCGACGTGCTGCACTGGCTCGTGCGCTGCCTCGCCGTGCCCGAAACCGCCGGCAAGACACTCGAGATCGGCGGGCCCGACGTGATGCCCTACCAGGAGCTGATGCGGGTGATGGCTGAAGAGCTCGGCCTGCGCCGGCGGATCATTCTGCCCGTGCCCGTGCTCACGCCACGGCTGAGCTCGCTGTGGATCAACCTCGTCACGCCCGTCTCCTACCGGATCGCCCGGCCCTTGGCGGAAGGCTTGAAAAACCGCGTGGTCGTCACCGACGACACCACCCAGCGGCTCATGCCACACGAGGCGCTCGGCGTGCGCGAGTCGATCCATCGGGCGAAGGTGAAGATCGATCGCCACGCTGTCGAAACCCATTGGAGCGTGGCGGGACCCGTGCCCGGAGACCCGGCCTGGGCCGGAGGCACCGTGTTCACCGACAAGCGGGTCGTGGATATCGAGGCCGACCCGACGAGCGTGTATGCAGCCGTATGCCGCATTGGCGGCGGCAACGGCTGGTATGCCGGCGACGTGCTCTGGCAGCTGCGCGGCTGGCTCGACAAGCTCGTGGGCGGGCCGGGGCTGCGGCGGGGCCGGCGTCATCCGGAGATGGTGGAGTTTGGCGAGGCGCTCGACTTCTGGCGAGTGGTCGGGATCGACCGCGACCGATCGCTCTCCTTGCGCGCCGAGATGAAGCTGCCGGGCGAAGCCCAGCTCGATTTCACGATCGAGGAGATCGACGCCCGCGCGACGACGCCGCTCACTCGCCTGGTGATGACGGCCCGCTTTCGTCCCCGGGGGCTCTTTGGCATCCTCTATTGGTATGCCGTGGTGCCGCTCCACGAATTCGTGTTCGGCGGCATGCTCAGCGGCATCCAGAGAACAGCCGAGGCGATGCACCGTTCGAAAACGATGGCCGGCAGCGAGCCCCCGGCGGCCGAGTCTGCACCCGGCTATGGCCGCGCGCGGCTGTGGCTGGGCATGAGCGGCGTGGGCACGATGGTCGTGCTCGCGACGGTAGGCCTGGCATACGGTGTGCCGGCCCGGCTGCTGCCTGCGGCAGATAAGCCGCTCGGAAGCCAGATCGCGGCGCTCGCCGGCTTCGTCATGGCATACGCCGCCATCCACCTGCCCTTCGACCTGTTCGGTGGCTACCTGCTGCCACGCCGGTATGGACGGCGGCATCTGCCACTCGGGGTGTTTTGCGGAAGGCTCGCGCGGGGCGTGGGCGTCCACTCCGCGCTCCTGGTCCTGACGGCGGCGGTGCTCCTTTTGGCTGGCAGGGCCGGAGGCACCGCCGGCGTGATTGCGGCCGGGGCCGTGCTCGCAGTCACCCTGCTCCAAGGGCGCATCGCCCTGGCCGCCGCGCTGGCTCCGCTCGACGTCACGCCGAGCCTGCCGATCGCGGACGACGAGCCTCATCCCGGCGACACGCCCGTCGCCGACGCGCTGCCGACGTTCATGGGCGAATCAGACGACGAGGCATTCACGGGCGCGGTGCTGGGCGTGATTCGGCCCCAGCTGCATCTCTTGCCGATGCGCTGGCGTGAGTCGCTCGATCCCGAAGCGTTCGCCGTGGCGGTGCGGCGGCGGCAGATGGCTGTGCAGACGGGGGGCTGGTGGCGCGGCCGTATGCTCGCCCTCGGCTTCACGCTCGCCGGCATCGTCCTGGCCGCGATCGTCATCGGGGATCGGCGGCTCGGCACGGCCGAGGGGATCGTGAGCTTCAGCCTCGTGTTCACGCTCTGGTCGTTTCTGGGGCTGCTCACGCTTCCCACGCCGAGCCGGCGCGGCGTGGCCGATGTCGATCAGGCATTGCTCGCGGCTGGGTGCCGGAGGGATGCGATGGCACGCACGATCGAGATGCTCGACGACTTCCAAGACCGCGAGCGGCAGCGAAGCTCACTCGTGGAGCTGATCTTCCATCCCGTGCCGAGCGTGCAGTCGCGGCTCCGCGGGCCGAGGGCGGCCGGCGCGGCAGGCTGCTGGGATGCCGCGAGGTCCGCGGTGTATCTGAGCGCCGCCGGCCTCGGACTCTTGGGCCGCGCGGTGCACTGCAACTGCGGCCGCCCGTCTCTGTGGGCCTTCCTGCCCATCGACTGACCGACCAGCGCGCCCTGGGGATTTCACACGGGCTAAGCCAGCCTGGGCAGAAAGATCCGGGCCACGAGACTCGGCCGCGGCAGCACCTGCACCGACATGAGCCCCGCGAATTTCACCCGCAGCGGAATGCCGGCGCGGCGCACCAGATCCAAGAGCGGCATAACCGCAGTGGCCTGCCGCTTCATGGCCCAGGCCGTCTGCAACGACGGCGCTGAGATCTCCAGCCCCGAAGCGTCTGCGTCGATCACGACCGGGCGGCCATCCAGCGTTCCCGTGAGCCGCCCGGCCAGGATCATTTTGGGGGCGTACCAGTGTCTCGCGTGCGGATCTTCATCGTTCCGTGCAGCACCCACTCGGCGTGTTCGGCCGCCGGCCCGGTGCCGCTGGGGATTTTGATGTGCATGTTGTCGAACTCATACGTGATCTCGGCTCGGCGGCCGGTGAGATTGTCGTAGAGGCCGATGAGGAGATCGGGCCAGTTGTTGGGCTGCTTGTCAGACATGAGAGAGATTTCCGGGAGTACGGAAGAGGCTCAAGATACGCGGCAGTATAGGCGCTCATCCGCTCGTAAGGAAAAAGGTGACGGGGCCGCGAGGGGTACCCCATATACGTATAGAAGAAAGAAGAGAAAGAAATAGAGAAGAATAGAACCGGTTCAGCAGTAATGCCGATGTGGGTCGGCATGGGTGCGGATGGTGGGGAGGGCCGACCATTTCACGCCTGGCTCCCGTTCCCGAATCGACCCCACCGGGGTTGGCAGAGCGCTCGCCCTCGTCACGGCATGCTCGGCATCATCGGGCGGCGGCTTCAGGCAGTTGACATCCCGCGCCTCGCCGCGATGCGGGCCGGTCACGGTTCTCCGGTTTTCTGCCGGGGAACCTATTCAACCCATTTTTTGACGGTTGCCGCGGTCGGAGGGTAGTTTCGTCGGATTGCGACCTCGTCAATCAATGATCCCGCGACGCACCCGCCCGCACAGCATGACCGCCGCCACCACCAAGCGATCCGCAACGAGCCCCACGGCCTTGTCGTGCCTGGTCGTGGAGGATCACACGATGTTCCTCCAACTGCTCGTGGGCATGCTGCGCACGGTGCCGGGGATCAAGGTGCAGGCGACGGCCACGACGGTGGCCGGCGCGGTCGCGACCCTGCGGGCCGAGGGGTGCGACCTGCTGATCCTCGACCTCATGCTGCCCGACGGCGACGGGCTCGACGTGCTGCGTGCCGCGGCAGCCGCGAATCCAGCGGTGGACTGCATCGTGCTCTCGAGCGCCGCGGGGGAATTCGCCTGCCCGCAGCATCTCCTGGGCAATCTGCGGGCCCTCGTGGAGAAGACCCAGGCCTACGAGCAACTGCAGGCGGCGATCGCCGCGGTCATACGGGCCCGTGGGATTGATGGCGGCACCGGTAGCGGGGGAGAACCGCTGGCGCTGCTGCGGCCCCGTGAATTGGAAGTGTTTCGGCTCATCGGCCAGGGGCTCAAGACAAGCGACATCGGCGCGCGGCTGGGCATCTCCCGCCACACGGTGGAGACGCATCGCAAGAACATCACGGCGAAGCTTGGCGTGAGCGGGGCGGAGCTCGTCCGGCTGGCCACGCTCCACAACCAAACGTCGCTCTCCGACTGAGCCGCCGATCCGAGCGCCGGGCCATCTCCTGACGCCACCCATGACCGACGCAGCCACCGCCACAGTCTGGTCGCCCCGGCAGAAGGCCGCGCGTATTTCGCTGCTGTCCGTCCTCTACCTCGCCTTCGGTCACCTCAGCTTTCTGCCCCTCGTGCAGAACGTGTTGGTCACGCCGGCGGTGTTCTACTCGGAGGGCATCGCGCTGGCCTTCGTGCTCCGCTACGGAGCGTGGGTCTGGCCCGGGATCTTTCTCGGCCAGTTGGCGCTCGCCCTCACCCGGGGCCTGCCCCTGCTGCCGGCGCTGGGGATCTCCGCGAGCAATAGCGCCCAGGCCTGCCTGGGTGCGTGGCTGTTTCGCAGGTTCGGGCTCGATCCCCGGCTTGAGCGAGCCCGCGACCTGACAGGCCTGCTCGTGCTCATCTTCTTCGTGCTGCAGCCCCTGGGCGCCACGCTGAGCCATGCGTCGCTCTGGCTGGGCGGCGTGATCGACACCCCGCTCGGCCTCGCCCTGTCGTGGCGCGACTGGTGGCTCGGGTGCGTGCTCGGGCAGATGCTCGTCACGCCGCTGCTGCTCTCCGTGTTCGCGGGCCACCGCAGCGGGCGGGATGCGGTCGGCGACGCGTTCTTCGCCATGGCCGTGCTCACGCCCGCCATGGTGGCCGGGGAATACATCTGGCTCATGACCGGCATGACCTCGGTCATCGCGCTGCTCGCCCCGGTTTTCGTCTGGCTCGCGATCCGGCGGGGGCTCGTGGCCGTCTGCATGGGAGGGCTGTTCGTGGCGGCGGTCGCCATGGTCGCCACCGGCCGCGGCTGGGGACCCTTCGGGATCAGCAGCGCGGCGAGCATCATCAACTTCGACGTCTATCTGGCGAGCATGACGGTCGGCAAGCAGCTGCTAGCCGTCTTCCTCCGGCAACTGGCGCGCCAGCGCGAGACCGAGGAGCGCCTGCGGGCCGAGGAGCAACGCCTGAAGGCCGCGGCCGCGGTCCGCGAGCAGGCCCTCGAGGCGGACCGCCGCCGCGAGTTGGAAGCCAAGCTGAAGACGAGCCTCGCCGCGGCGGCGGTGGCGCACGAGATCGCCCAGCCGCTGAGCACGATTCTCCTGCAGAGCAACCTGGCGGCCGGCGAGGGTGTCGACCCGCGAGAAGCCATGGCCACCGTGGCGGCCGAGGCCAGGCAGGTCGTCGGCACGATCGACCGGATGAAGGCCTTGCTCCGCAACGTGCAGACGGACCACCGTCTGGTCGATCTCGATCGCGTGGTGAGGGTTGCGCTGCTCTACAACAGCGACATTCTGGAGCGCCACGGCATCACCGTGAGGGAGCGGTGCGGGAGCGAACGCTGCACGATCCTTGGAGACGAGGAGCAGCTGCGGGTGGCGATCAACAACGTGGTGCGCAACGCCGTAGAGGCCATCGACGAGGCGGCCGCCGCACGGCGGGAAATCAGCGTCGATCTGGAGTCGCGCGGCACCGAGGTGATCCTCACGATCGGCGACAGCGGGCCCGGATGGAGCGGCGCGGAGCGGGCAGAGACACCGCTCACGACGACCAAGCGCGGCGGCACGGGCGTCGGCCTGTTCGTGGTGCGCACGGCGGTGGAAAACCACGGCGGGCGCCTGGAATTCGGAAGGTCCGCGCTCGGCGGTGCGGAGGTGCGGATGACGTTTCCACGGGCAGACGCCCCAGACGCGGCCAGGGATCGAGCGAGCTCGCCGCCTGCGCGGTGATCGCCCACGGGTCCAACGCCTCGCGATCGATGGAGCGGGCATCACCCTCGGCATCCACAGCCAGTTTCCGCCCGCCCGAGACTGCTGTGAATCGGTCGCCCTCGCCCCGGCTGGCCGGGATGGCAGTACATGCTTTTCCGCTCATGACCATGCCCCGTTTCGCGATCGCCGCTTTGAACCAGCACTCGCTCCTTCCCTCGCCCGAAGACTTCTTGATGGCGACGCCGAGGGCGACAGCCACGGCGTCGCGTGACCATCGTGGGTCGCATCTGATGAGATCAAATTGGATCGGAATCAGATCGAAGCGATCGAATCCGCACGAAGCATTCGGGATGGGATCATGCTCCCCTCCGCGACCGCTCCGGTCCCATTCGGATCGTTTTCTGAAAAATCGCAAAAACGAACTATGCCGGAGGAGGGACTTGAACCCACACGCCCTTGCGGGCAACGGATTTTGAGTGCGAATAGAACCTGCAGTCAAGTCGCGCTCGTGTCGCGATTGTGCAAATTCCTCGGGAACGGCGCGTGTGGCTCGGCGCGGGATTCCTGCGCCGAAATGCCTGCGCCTAACACTTTGCCTAACAGTTTTGGCCCCGACAGGAACCGCCGTCACGCCGCGTCCCGGATGACGTCCAGATACGCCCGCCAGACCCGGGAGTATGCGCAGCCCCAGGCCTCGTCATGGCAGGCCCGCTCGAACTCCACGGGGTCGGTGTCGGGCGCATTGATGAGCCGGTCGACGGCGAAGTTCCAGGCCAGCGCGTGGGCCCATTCGTGGCAGAGCACCTCGACGGCCTGCGGCTCGCCCATCTCGTCGTTCAGAAGGACCACGAACCGCTTATCGCGTCGAAGGCACTGGCCCAGCACCGTTTTGGGGAGCCAGGAAGCCCGAACGACGACGGGGAGGGCTGGAGGGCAGTCTCGCCGAAGGCCCGTCAAAACCGTCTGAAATTCTCGCCAGCCAGAGCGGTTCACGAAACTGCGGCGTGGGGCATACATCGACGCGGCGTGAAGGTGGCCGGTGTTGGACAGGGATCCGCGATGGCAGCACAGAACGGGCACGGTGGCGGCAGGGCTGGGACTCATCCGTGCAGTGTAGCGCCGACGACACTCGCGCGCTACCTTGGAGCATATGGACACACCGCAACAACCAGCGCGAAACACCGAGGCCAACATTCGCAAGGCCGCCGAGGCGATTGCAGAGGTGTTGGAGATGAAGCAGGAGTTCATTCGCTGCCATGATTCCCTTGCCAACAGGACGTACCGGCTCGTGGAACTCCTCGGTCAGGCGGAATCACGTGGATACCTCCTCGAAGATTCCCTCACGCTCGTGGACACGGCGTATTGGCTCCAGCACATCGACTGGCAGACCAAGTTTCTGTCGATGGTCCTGAACTTCACGAAGGACCCCAGCCGCAAGACGCTCCGGCCACTGATCGAACTCTACGGCCGCGACCGGGACCGCATGAAGGTCGAAGCGGAGATCCTTGAGCGCCAACTGAAGCACCGGCTGGCTACGTTCGCACAGCCCGATGACGCCACGGTCCGGAAGGCCATCACGAAAAACGAGCAGCGCGTGTTGGCCGTCTACTTGCACGTCCGCTCGGGCTATCGCGGCATCGATGTGGCCCGGTTCTTCAAGGTGCCCAAGACGACTGCCTACGGGTGGCTCGATTGGTTCAAGATGCTGCCCGAGGGACTGCAGGCGGGGATTCTGGCGTTCATGGATACGCAGGCGCCGATCATGGCCGCGTGTCAGGTGCCCGCGGCCATGCCCAAGCCTGCGGCGGCTCGGGAGGATGGTCAGTCGGGTCGCGCGGCCCCGGTGGCACAGACGGCGTGATCAAGCGCATTCGGAGTGTCGCTGTGAATCGATTTTCAGCCCCCCAAGAAGCCGCGATTTGGTGGGTACATTTTTGGCGGCTGCAGCATTTTGCAACACACGCGGTCTTGGCCGTGATTCAGCGCAGATTCAGTGGTGCGCGATGGAAAAACATGCCCGAAACGGCACTGCCATGCGTTAAAATATGGGCTGGCTCGATGCGGAAACCGTCACAGAAGTTCACGGTTTTCGACGCCTGCCAACACTTGAAACGCCAGAAAGTACGGATTCTCGCCGCGGCCAAACACGCCGGGCGCACCAGACGCATCAAGGAGGATGCCCATGTCGAAAGCAAGCTCATTCAACGACCCAGCAGGCCGGGAGCTTCTGGCCATGCTCCGGAAGGCGCGCCGGAACACCTTCGGCGATCCCAAATACCACTCGGGTCGCAAGAAGAAGGAGTTCGCATCGCCATATCTGGAGTTCCTCGACAAGCTGGAGAAGGCCGCCCGGAAGATGCCGCCGGTCTACGAGTTCGATCTACTTCACGCCGACGGGATCAGGCACGCGGATTTGGACGCAGGCGTGAGGGTCTTGAACGAGTTGATCTACGAGTGCCAGCGCAGCCTTGAGGGCATTGAGCACGCCAAGCTGGATCTGGACGCACGGAGTTGGGCGCGGGCGAAAGGGTTGAGGGAGTGAGCCGGTGAGCTGGTCGCGGTTTCTCGTTCCTCCGCCCGTCTCTCCCGCCCGTGGACCGCCGACCGACTGGGGCGAACTCATGCAGGTCCACGACGACCGGGCAATCTTTCAAGCGACGGATAGACGAGCTGCTCGAGATCGACATCAACAGGCTCTGAGCGGTACCGGCCGCAAGCCGCCGATGCCCCGGGAACGGCAAGCTGGGACGCGGGCCACTGGGACGCGGTCTGCGCCGAAGCAAGAAAAACACCACCGCAGGAGGATGCGCGGCGTTTTGGCGAACCGCCGCCGGACGGCCGACACGCCCAATCTCGCCGCTCAAGGACAGTCAGTCAGCCGGAAGACCGTTGCGGAAATGCCATTGGCCGGGCTACCCCTTACCCCTCCGAGACGGTCGGGCTGATGGCGGGCTGCGGCGCAGGCGAGCTCCTGGCCGGCAGCCGGATGCCCTGTACGGCCGAGCCGATGCGGACGCTCTTTCCGCCGGGCTGACCGGTCTCGGGACCGGCCGGACCGCCCCTCGCAGTTCAAAACTGTAGGATCGCGTCGCAGCCGAGATACCCCTGGTCGTAGGCGTCGCCCGTGACGAGCCCGCCCGGCGTCGTGGCCAGCGGCCCGAAGGGCAGCCCGCCCGAGCCGTAGGCGTCGGGGGTGTACCAGTCGTAGCGGAGTTCGGGGCGAACCACCCAGTTCGCGGTCGGCGTCCAGTTGAGGCCGAGTGAAACCGCCCAAAAGTTGCCGACGAAGCCGCTCGCCACGTCTGCCGTGCCGTCTGAGGCGTTGCGGGCCGGGTAGGCGGCCCGAAACCCGTTGTTGTCACGAAACCATTCGAGCCGGGTGCCCGCTGAAAGCTGGTCGGTGAGCCCGCGGTAGAAGTACTGGCAGATGCCGTACCACTGGGCGAGCCCGGCCGGCTGGCCCACGTTCTCGAAGCCCGTGTCGGCGTTGAACTGCCAGGCCGACCAGGCCTCGGTGACCGAGGTCAGCTGTTCGGCGACCTCGTTCTGCCAGTAGGCCGTCACCATCGAGCGGTTGCCCACGAGGAGCGTGCCCGGGGCGGCCGTCGGCTCGATCGCCGGCGTGTATTCGTTGCCGGTGGAGGCCGCGATCGCGAGGAGCTGGCCGCCGTCGGCCGAGGTCAGCACGAGCTCCCCGAGGTAGGCGACATTGTTCGAGGCGCCGGGATAGTCCGGATTGGAGACTGCGGGCATGCCGTCGGTGAAGTTGTCCCAGCCGTTGGTCACGCCGCTCGTGACGCGCAGGCCGTCGTTCGGCTCCCAGTTGACGAGCACGCCGGTGTGGGTGTTGGGCGTGCCGAACATGAAGGCGTAGGAGTGGGTGTAGAAGAAGTTGCCCACCGCCGGCACGACCTCGTAGCCGAGCGGGGTGTAGAAGTGGCCGAGAAGCACCGACAGGTCGCCCCGGCCGACCTCCCCGTAGAGCTGCGGCATCGCGAGGCTGTAGTAGCGGCTCGAGTCCCAGCGAGGGATGCCAAAGTTGTCGAACTGGTTGAACAGGTAGGCATCGAGACCGCGGGCGTTGGTCTGCCAGGCATCGGTGCCGTAGAGCAGGTCGACCCGCGCTCCCCAGTCCCAGGCATCGGTATCGACGTCGAGACGCCGCTCGCCGACGAGATAGAGTTGGTTCATCATCGCCTGGAGGTTGCGGTCCTGCAGGCCGACGGTGCCGTTGAAGTCGCTGCCCTGCGTGTTGCCGCCGATCCCGCAGTCGACCCAGCCGTAGACCGAAGCCCGCCGTTCCTCCTGCCAGCGGGGAAAGAGGAG
>Ga0209229_10000706_pt1 | contig 13683 bp, 20 predicted proteins | sample SanBayMetagenome_FD_187466 | JGI IMG/M metagenome (GOLD analysis project Ga0209229, IMG submission 187466) | Freshwater and sediment microbial communities from dead zone in Sandusky Bay, Ohio, USA (SPAdes) (version 2) | ecosystem: Environmental > Aquatic > Freshwater > Lentic > Sediment... | reverse complement strand
GCATTAGGCGCTTTTGCCTCAAAAGTAACAACCATAGAATATACATCCCCTATATTTTGAGCCTGTACTTTTTTACTAGTCCCATTATAAAAAACTTTTGAAGAGTTCATATAAGTTTCTATTGAATTTCCTGCATTATTAGGGAGGACTATTGCAGCGGCGGCGTCAACAACAGTTAAAAAAGATGAAGTGGTGTACTGAGTATCGTCATAACGAGCCCATCCAAAACCAGACCCTCCTATACCAGGAATAGAACCAGTTATGTAGTTTTTAATACTACTTAAAGTGGTGTATTTTGTTATTCCTACTTGTACATCTACAAAAAGTTCGTTACCGGTGAGGTTATCTGATAAAGGCAACTGTGATATAGGCAAATCTGGCATACTCTTAAGTTCTTATGTTATATATATTTTTGACCCGTTTTCTTGTAAAATATAAAAAAAATTTTCTTGTTGTAAAAATCCTTTGTATACTTCTTTTATTGGCTCATCTCCTCCTCTGGGGTTATACCAGTCATTATATTTACTCTTGCTTAATTCATCTAAATACTTATTATATCTTTTTATTTGTTCTTGAAGAGGTAAATTTCTTATCTCGTTAAGAGTCTTAAATTTAGGCCATAATATTTCTTCAGTTGTATGCATTTATTATAAATATGCTACTATTTAAATGTCGTTATTTATAATATTCTTCTCATCTAATAGATCAGAATCGTCCTGTTTTTGTTCATATAGGACTATTTTTTTCTTCCTTTTACCTTCCAAACCCTTTAAAGAAGATTCCATTGCAAAAGGTTTAATTTTATCAGTTCTTGTTGCATCAAAAGGAGTCTCCGGTTTAGTCCCTTTAGATCCTAAAGGATCCCTTCCAAACGCCGATTTGTCTGTTTTATAGATGGAGGCTTTCTCTTTTGGTCTTCCCACTGGGTTATTTTCATACTCGTCGTAAGGATCTGGCAAATCTTCTGATGGCTGTTTCTCATCACTCTTTGAATATATAGATGCCAAGTCGTGCTTAGTACCGTAAGACTCCCCAGATATAGACGGATCATTTCCTTCGTTCTCAATCTGATTATACCTAAAGGTTCTTTTAGCATCTTCGGCTATCAAATCTCTTTGCTGAATAAGTTGATCTTCGCTCATTTGGAATATCTTATCTCCTATCCAATCGGTAGAAAATATCTTCTTATCCATTATATTTCCTGCCAAATCAATCTTCTCTTTAAGAAGTGCTATCTTCTCTTGTTCGTATATTATAGACGGATTGTTTAATTCTAGAGAGAAATTAAGCAAATCTGCGTCTTCAAACCCTTGAACGTACAAGTGTATGATAGCTATTTTTTCTAATTCACTGATTATTATCCTTTGAATTCTCTCCACAGTTCTAGAAAACCTTACGTCTAGAGAGCTTATAGTTGACTTTCCGTTTAGCTCATCTGAATAGTTTAAGAAGGCTTTTGGAACTTTTAAAGATCCTAGCATAAGATCCCTTAAGAATTCCACGTCTTCTATACCAGCATATTCTAGACCTTTTGTAGTATCTATCTTTGTCGTAGTGTCTCCAGGTCTTACAGGGATGTAAAAGTCCTCAAGCATGTTTTGAACATTGAACTTAAGGTTATAATCTCCTGTTTGTTGATCCATGAATGGAGTCTTTTTCATTCCATTAATGGTCTGTTGCACAAACCCATTAACTTCATTTGGAGGTATGTTTCCTACGTTTATGTAAAAAATTCTTTTTTCAGGAGCTCTCATAATCCTATGAAGAAGCATAGCGTCCATCATAAGAGTATATTGTTTAAAATACTTTCTAGCAGGCTCTATATAAGACCTTCCAAAAGGTAGGTAGTTTGTGTCGGTAAGTAATCTGAAGTGCGCTATTTCAAAATTTTCAAAAGATTCTTTATTCTTAGTTGCAGTTGTGCCACCTGCTACAGCGACTGGATCATATATGAATTTTATATAGGAAGGGTTATTAGGATCTTGACCTTCTTCTCTAATCATATCATATACAGAAAGAGGTCTAACGTTGTACACACCAAACTTTTCAGCTATGTCTAGCTTTAAGAAGAAATCTCCGTATTTACACATGGATCTGATCCACATAGGGAGATTAAACTCTATATTAAGGACCTGATAAAACAGGTTATAGAGTATTTTTTGGATGTTCTCATTAGAGCTTCTTATTTTCAATACTTCATTAGTCTCTCCTTTTAGGGTAGCTTCTTCACATATTATATCAAGGACTGCGGATACCAATCCATCAGTGTCCATAGCTTCGTAATCTGCGTACAATTGAAGTCTTAGAGTTTGATAGTTCAGAGTTGGATTGAATTGCATCCTTTGTCCGGCTTTGTGCAGCCTAGTGAATCTATCTACAAGAGAATTAGTTTGAAGTTGTCCAAAGCTTTGAATCCTCTCGACGTCCATTACTTTCAATTGCTTTCCTCCTACATTCCTTACTATTACGTCTGTAGAGAATAATCGTTTTAATCGAGGAAAAAGTGAACGGTCTATTGGCATGTGCTATTATTTAATTATATATAAATATTAATTTTTACCTTATAAGCCAACTTATATCTTCTTGTTGGCCATTTATATTCATATTATAAGGATTTTCAAAATTTCCTTGTCCAGGCAAAGATAGGTTATTAAAGCCAGACCTCTTCGTTATATTCCCTATCAAGGCTTTTTGCATGTCTATTCCCCTGTTTTTATAGTGTATAGCACTGTCTCTCAGAAACATTCCTATTGCATAAGACATTACGCAATCATCATGATATCCAGATTGTGCTTGTGGTTTACTATTTTTCCACACAAAGGTAGACATTTCTGAAATTAATCTTCTAGAATTTAAAGATATTGTATGATCCCTTACATATTGTTTAAAAGCTAGCAATACCTCAGGTCTTGTTTTAGTAGAAGTGGTGAATCCAGGAGTCATTTTACTAGTGTCGTGGTCGTAGTATTGATTTATATACTGCGATACGTTTAGCGTGTCTCCTTTTGGAGAGTAATAGATGTTATTGTAATTTAACTCTAAAACATCGCTAATAGTAGCGTGACCTAATCCAGTATTTTCTACCACCAATAAAGCACTGTTATAATCTGTAGCTACAGATACTGCGAATTTAGATAGTGATTTAGTGTCCATATCGCCTCTATACTCGGCTACTTGAGACCCTGTAAATACATCTATTACTTGAACGACTGATGAATCAGATCCGTCTCCTTTTGCGGTATCTATAATAACCATATAATTTCTATCAGGCGCTGGGTATTCCCATATCCAATAATCTCTACTAGCTCCTCTTTGCTCTATAGGATCTCTAGTTCGGTCTGTATAATACTGTAGATGTTCACTTTCAAAATAAGTATCTCCAGATGAAATAAAGCTGCAGTCGCACTCCTGTGCTGCTAGTCTTTTTCCTAGTTCTTTGTCTTGATCTTCCCTCCACTTTATATTTCTGTCTGGGTGTACGCTCCATGGGAGTCTTATAGGTATGAAGTTATTATCTCCTACCTCGGCTCCTACCCATTGTTGGTGAAACCATTGACCTACTCCATTTGGAGTCGATAGCACAATAGCTACACCTCCTGTGGCTAGGGTTTGTTGCGCAGATCCCCAAAGATCTTCTGCGTTTTCTATAAAAGCAGCCTCATCTAATATTAAGACGTTTGCAGTATAGCCCCTAGCGCTTTCTGAGGCTCCAGAAGCTGCTTTTATTTTAGATCCATTAGATAGTATAAGACTGAGTTTATTGTCCTCTACAGCTTGTACTTTTAACCAACTTGGTAGTTGAGCGTAGGCAAATCTTACCTTATCTACTATGTTTCTTGCTTTTTCTTGTGTAGGGGCTAGAGCCAATATAGATTGGTCTTTCTTAAAAATCATTAGCCATAAAGCAAATGCAGCAGTAAGAGTAGTAATACCAAGCTGTCTTGACTTGAGAATAAGAGTTCTGTCGTTCTTATTAAGAAGGTGTAATAGTTTTTCTTGAAAAACATAAGGAGTGAATAACATCCTCCCTTCGCTAGTTTGAATATATACATAACGTTTTAAAAAATAAATAGGATCCGAAGCGGCTTTAACATACTCCTCTCGAATTACATCCTTAATGGATTTTTCTTGTTCAGACATAACATTATTTACTAAGTTTCCAATATGATTGGATTCCGTAAAACACGGTTCCATCAGAAGTTACTCCAGCTTTTATACCATATATTTGATCTTTTTTGTTTTTAAACAATATCCCAGCATCTACAGATCCAAATCCAAAAGTCTTATCTGCTGATATCCCTCCGCCTATATACACTTGATTTCTAGGTTTATAAGGTTCTTTTATAGTTATGGTCATAGTTTTTTCAGGATATTTTATAGAATATTCAAAAGATCTTCCATATATTAAGTTTTTACTAACTGTGTCTTTTACTACAACATACCCATTAGTATCTATTTTAACTGTGTCAAAAAACATATTTTGAGCAAAATGTAAATTTCCTAACTCCATATATTGTTTTAACAGTCCCTCATAGTTAGTATCTGGCATATACTGAATACTGTCTTTCCATAAAGTATCCGGTTTTGACTTTACTAATAATGGCTTGCTTTTTACAGTATCGTGCAGTTCTATATATTTTACAGAAACTACAGTGTCTATAGTAGCTTTAGGATTAGTAAAACTCCCTCCACACCTTTGAAGAAAAACTACTGCTGCTAAGATAAGAATTATTATTTGAAAAAAATACTTTTTTACTAAATCCATACAAAAAAAATTAAACTTATTTAAAACCCTCTGTCCAATCTCTAAATACTAAATTACCTCTTACATAGGCATCAGCTTCCATTTTTCTCAAATGTTTATCATGTTGAGAATATAAAGGATCTTTTAGAGAATCTATATGAGATCCCTCAAACATTCCAGATATATTTTGATTGTGGTGTATTAATTCGTGAGCATAGCTTCTTAATACATCTTTTATATGCCTGCCTGCTACATATAAAACTACTGATGAATTCATTGGATTGTAATATGCAGTTTTTCCAAAAGGATCATTAGCATATTCCGTGCTGTTTGATATGACTACCTTTGGATAAGGCATTATCTTAATACCAGAATTTTGGATATATTCTGACAAGCTTAGTAGATATGGTACTAAATTCTGTCCAGATATTGGGACTTGCTGGTTTATATTTTGATATCTTGTAAGCTCCATATTTGTTATTGTTGCGGCTCCTCCTCCGGGGCAGCTTCTGGCGATTCTGGAGTTTCCGGAGACTCTCCTGCTGGTGCAGGCTCTTCTTCTGGTTCTGGTTCTTTTGCTATCGGGGCTGTGCTAAGTAATATGTTAATATTATCTAAGGCTTGTTCGTACTCAGATTTATTTACTATATCATACTTTTTACCACTAGCTATTATTTGAAATGAGTCCGAGGGTTCATAATCTTCAGGATAGTCTAATTCTAAAGGGGTAGGATTATATTTTATATCGAAGAAGTTACCGTTTGGTATTACGACTCTAAAGGTAGTAGGATTATATGAAATGCAACGAATATCAGATACTGTATTTCTTATTTGATCCACTGTATCCGGGGTTTTCTTGTTGCCTGTAGTAAGCATTTTTAGCAATACAGAAGTTATCTTTGGGGACTTGTTTAGTATCTTGTCTAAATTAGACTCTGTCTCTACAGGAGTTATTTCCGCCTCTTCGGCTAGTCTATATCTAAAAATTTGATGGAAATTAGGTTTCATATATATATATAAATATGCGGTTATTTAACCTTTTTAGGTTCCCACCAATCTGTGCAATACTCTAGAGGGCTGTATGGTATGCTGCTGTCTCCGTTATTCCATTCTTTATAATACTCATTTGAACAATGTCCTGGTTCATCTTCTTTACCTTTGTGCCAATATTCACAATTAGCGCAACATGCGCCTCCTTTAGGGACCTTCATACCAGCTTTGTGATCTTCTGGTAATACATAGTTACCGCCTCCGTATTCCTCTAATAAATCTATTAATTTTGTCATACTTGTAAATAGTTGTTTAAAACTCCTCCTATTGTTGATAACTCTAAGTCTATATCATTAATATCTTGACTTGTTAAATTTTTCTTTTTAGATACGTAATCAATACCTACAATAGCTACGAATTCATTTTTTATCGTATACACAGGAAATAGGTATGTACTTTTAACTCCTGCTCCTGGAATGACAGACGTAAATCCTTCAAATTGTTTATTTTCTATGCTAGTATCGGGTATTGATATTACAAACCCTTTATGTAAATTGTTTATAGTCCTGCTAAAAAGACTTACTGGTATATTTTGTAATTGATGTTGACAAGGGACTATGCCTTGATCCAAAATCTCATATACCATACTAAATTTTTGTATTGATTTTCCTGTAGGGTAGTAGTTTCCACCATTATGAAACTGAAGAATCCATATTCTGTCTGCGTGTTCTTTATTTTTAACTTCCTCTAGTTTATCTGTTATGAGTTGGTTAGCTTCTATAGAATCAGATAAAGGGTCTTTCTTCTTCCTCTCAATCATTATTTTAAAATAATGTACAGCGATAGGTCCCAATAGGGAAGTTGTTACAGCAGTTATTATAGCTACTATTAATTCATTACTCATTGTTTATCCTTTGTCCTTTTTTTAAAAGATACTTTTGCTTTATCTGTATTTGAAACAAACTGCTTTCCTTTTTTGGATGCTGCTACTTTCTTTTTAGATGTAGCGGCTCTTTCTTCTTTTGACAACCTTTCTGCCTTAGCTCTAGGCAAGCATCTTGTTGTGGGTTTACCTTTTTTCATAGATCCGCAAGGTCCGGCTATATTGCCTTCTGTGTCTATTCTAACCCAATCTTCTTCGTTAAACCAGCTGTGAAGGCTTTCTTCTATGTCTTCTTTTACTTTTTTCTTCTTCTTTCCTATTCCTCCATTACACACTTGTACAGCTCTTCCCATCAAGTACGCAGAATGTTTTTCTCCAGCAGCTATTCTACGATCCGCATAAGCTCGTCCCTTTGGACATAATTTTTCAGTTATCATTTGATCCATAACATTCTCGCCACACTTATGACATACATACTCATCCTCTCCCCCTTTATTCAACTCCCAGTCCCATCCGCATTTGCAAATGACTTTGAAAGATCGCTCTTCTGCTATTTCTTTAAGTATGTCTAGAAATTTCACTATTCAGCAGATTTTATAGCTTGTGCAGTAGCTATGGCATATTGCTTTGGCCCCATCTTATCTTTACCGCCACCTTTCATAGCCATTGCTTTTATTATATCTTCTTTCTTAGCTTTCTCAGCTTTAGTAAGTTTTTTTTCATCTACAGGCTCAATCATACCCATATCATCTTCTCCGTCTTCCATTTCATCATCTTCTTCTTCCTCATCATGTCCTCCTAACTCGTGAAATCCTTGAGCTGCTTGATCTATATAGTTTTCGGCGTTAGTAATATGGTCCTGAATCCATCCTGGTATATTTCTCTCATCGTCTCCTAGTTTTCTTGCTAGATCTACTGCGGATTTAACTATAGATTCTAAGCTACTCTTAGCCATGGATACTTCATGGTCCATGCCATCTGCGCCTTCTTTCTTAATGTTCTTCCACATGGCAGCAGCAGCGACCTTTTCTCCCTTTTCTTTAGAGCCATACTCCTTAGCAGCCTTAGCAGCTACTTTTTCAAAGCCTTTACCTTTTTTGCCTATATCTTTACCGGCTTTAGCCTTCTTAACTACATCAGACTTTTGCTTCTTGCTAAGTCCTGCTGATGGTTTTTCCTTTTTTGCTTCAATTAAAGCCTCTTTAAAGATTTCTGAGAGTTTCATTTTTAATCATTTATACCTATAAATATTTAATTATCTAACCTTTCTTTCATTTCTTTTAGCTCCTCTTTCCATTTTTTTACCATATCTTCCTTATCTATACCCCCTTCCCACTCTTCTATGTCTCCTTGTTCAGTAACATAGCTCTCTTTAGCTGAAGAAATAGCGAACTCTTCTATAAACTGTTCTGCCTCTTCTATATGAGTTATAATGTTCTTAGTTACCATGTTCCTAGCGTACTGTTCGTACTTACCCTCTGCTTTAAGCTTTGTTTCCATAACCACAACACAATCAAAACAGATACCGTGAATAGGGTACATCTTTTTATCTAATTGATTTTTCATTTGTCTAGAACAGTTAGGACATACTAGCGGCATTCTGTTAGCCTTTTTAACTAGGTCTAATTTAGTTACGGTTTGTTTTAAACCGTTTTTTATAGTCCAGGTCTTATCATTTTCTTGCCATACATCCCCTTCTAATCTATCTTCTGTCTCTTTTTCATATCCCACTTGCACTCCTGTAGCGTCTCCCTGTTTTTTGGTGATGATGTTCCTCATTCTTTGAACATCTCTTTCCTTAAACTCTTTTTTTAACTTTGTATCTCCCATAACTATAATTTTTTAATTCTTATTTTTAAATCTCCTGTGCCTTTTATAGCCCTATGCCACTCTCCCATTGGTATATGGATCTGACCTTCTATTTTAATAGGAAGTCCTCCGTCTTTCTGAAAAAACCAATCGTTTGGTTCTATGGGTTCGATTATACGATCCTCTCTATCCCTATGCCACCTTAATTCTCCAGAGTCTACGTCAGCTTTAAATACTCTTTCGTACCAACCTTCGTTGTATATTTCTGTGTACGGTCTGTCTTCCATACTACCAAAATCCTGTAAAATTAGATTTTAACCCTAGCATAGCAGCATATCTTGGAAGTCTGCATGACCAATAATTAGCCATTGTCTTATCTTTAGCTTGTGCGCATTTATGACGAGCTGCAAAAGATTTACGAGCCTTAGGATCGTTTATTTTAGCCTTTAAACCTGTTGTATCACCAAAAGATATCTTCTTAACACCTCCGCCTGGCTTACGTACATATACGTAGAACTTTTTACTTCCGCCACGCTTTGGTTTATTAAGTTGAACTTCTTTACCCTGATGTTTTACCTCTTGAATTTGCTCCATGCTCATTGGAAAATCTAAAGGAACTTTTATACCGTTATAAAATCCAAAATCTCCAAGATCTGTATTTGCTAATATTTTCTCTTCCTGTTCTGTTACTTCAAGAAGACCTTTTTTATAAAGCTCTCTAGCCTCTTTAAATAACTCAAAATATTTTTTTGAAAAAGGTCGATATATATTTTCTGTTAGGTCTCTGTTGTTATCTACGTGATATCTCATACCCTCAGAAATATTCTCCCCAGAACATCCACAATCATCGAATGCTTCTAAAAATAAATTTCTTAACTTCATTACTTTAAGTTTACTAATTTATACTTAGTTGATTCTATAAGAGCGACTACTTCATCTACTTGATTTTGGAGAAAAGAATCTTGAGGTATAGCTGTTCTTACAGATTCTACAAATTTACAAAGGGCTTCAAAATACATTACAGTACCACCATCTTCTTTAATGGTTCCTCCCATTTTGTATCCGTATAATATTCCATATCTTCCTTGAAAGGTTTCAACAAGACCGTCAATATGATCTACAACCCCTTCGTAGTAATCTTGCAAAGCTTTATGCTCAGCATAAGATTTTGTTTGTAGATGATAGATATGCGCCTGATTTCTAGACTGCATTAAGGTTCCGATAAATAATCCAAATTGTTCCATTTTAATCTTCTTTGTTTAAAGGTTGAAAAACGCTTTTCCAAAACCCATCATTAAATTTATTATTATATTGTTCTTTATAATTTAATAGAGGTGATTTTTCCTCTACAGGTTCGTCAGATATAGAAGGCCTCTTCAAGATATTCATATACTCGTCTATCTGAGTATCAGAAAAGTCATCTGGTAGTTCACTTTTTACTGTTTCTCTATTATCGTTTTGTACAGCCTGGTATAAGTTATTAGATGACTTGAAAAACTGAGATGGTACTAATTGGATTCCGTATGCAGGAAAATTAGCGAATTTCTTTTGAAATTTTTTGTTCCTTGCAGAGTTTTCATCTAATGCTATGTACCCAGCCATAGTTGGCTTATTTTCAAAAATCGAATAAACCTCTGTTAGAGGGCCATTATTTTTTGACTTTATTACACTAGCTTGAGGAGAAAAACTGGATTTTAATAACATTTCCCATAGCTTAGCTTTTTGTTGCTGGGATATACCTCCTGACTGATCTTTGCCTATGACTACATGAACATGGCTAATTTCTGGCCTATTCAAAAGCCAGTACAATGCATTTAGATGCATTTTTGTCGGGGGAGAAAATTCTCCAGGATAATAGCAAGGGTGTTGTTCCATAATTATTCGATACTATTATAAATATCGAACTATCCCTTAATCATAGTCTGCTTATAAGTAGAAGTTGATGTTTTTACAGGAGGGTATAGAGTCACATTCTCATGAAACTCAGATGTTTCCGGATCTACTATGTTCATTACTACGGATTCTTTTAGTGTTTTTAGGAAAGATTCCCTCTCTTTCATTTTCACTTTTAGAATTTCTAGATCCTTATTAAAACTGTTCCAAATAGGATCCCCGCAGGATTCGTAGTCAAACTTAGTTGCAGCCTCATATAATTCAAACTTTACTCCATGCTTCGTTGTATACGTTTTTCCATCGTCTGAGTTTCTCTCTATTTCCTCTCTAACTAGGTCTACAAAAGTATTTTTACCATTATCGTCACTCAACTCTTTAAGCTCTTTACCAGTCTCTTCTACAAACTTTAACATAACAGCAAAATCCACAGCAGACATGCCATGATCCATAATAGAAGCATATATATTGCTTGCTGCCTTAGCTACACCTTTTTTACTTAAATCCGGAGTTTGGTATTGAGTTTCATCTAGTTTTATCAAAAAATTTGTTTCGTTGTTCATTTATTTAAATTTTAATTATGATAAAAACATTTTATATTTTAAAAGTTTGTCAAGAGTTAGCGGTTCTACTGTTTGAATATGAGATAAAAACGCTGAAAATCCCATAGATGATGGATCCTTGTCCTGCATTTCTACCAGATATACCTTCTTTCCCAATGCCGTAAGAGTCTCACAATGCTTTAGAGCCATGACTATGGCATCATTATCTAACGCAATGTATACTTTTTTAATTTTACTTTGTACTAGCTTTTTCATCAATTTTTGAGTTATTGATTTTCCTAGTAAAGGGATAGCGTTTCTTTTTATAGCTAGCATATCAAATCCTCCTTCGCAGAGAATAACTGGTATATCCCAATTTATGTACATCTCAAATGGAATAATGTCCCTAGAGGCTTGGGGATACTTATACTTAAGCCTTACTTCCGGATCAAAGGATCTACCTACAAAAAAATTTATCTTCCCTTCAGCATCAAAAGAAGGCATTATTATCCTCTCAGCATATGGACCTTCTTCACAATACCCTATTTGATACTTTACTATGTCTTGTTCTGTGACTCCTCTTTTTTTCAAATATATCATTGCATGTTTTGCAAGTATATCATGAGGTTTAGCATCTAATAAAAACTTGTACTCCTGTGGAAGAATTCCATCAAAATGAGACAAGTCTTGATCTTCTCTGTCTGTCCTAACAATTATCTTTGATAGATCCTCTAAAATTTTTTTACTTACTCCTAATCTTCTAAACAAAGACCTTACGGTTCTTCCTTTGTTTCCACATACCCAACAAGCGTAAGGATTGTTCCCTTCTGAATCCGTTACTGTATCTATTTCGAACTTCTTTTTAATCGTACCATGTGTAGGACAGTCTACAAAAGGACAATGGTATTTTCTATTAGTTCTTGAAGCTTTTTCTCCATAACCTAAGACTTGGTCTAACAATCCCGATAGAATATTCTCCATGGGACAAAGATAGTATTAAATATCTTTCCTCCAAAATTTCCCTAGAATATTCCCATTAAAACAATTATCAGACTCTAAACACCCCTCTAAAATCTGATGCCTTAGTTCTTGATAGGTCATTTGCTTTTTATGGGTGCACAAATACAATACCTCTCTTTTAAAGGCCTCTATTCCCACTTTAGACACTTCTTCTTTCAAACTCTTTTCAGAGCCATAATAGGTCTTCCAATCGCTTTCAGATATAACTTTCTTCTTAGTAGGCTTTTTTCCCTTACCAATATGTTCCGACAGTTCTTTTTTAGTTAAGGCTTTAGTTCTTTCTGAATATAGGTTCTTCCGACCTATATAAAACTTATTGTCTGATAACCTAACTATCTTGTAAATAAATCCGTAAGTATTCTCTGGTAATTGAGATATGTCTGATATAACCTGATCTTTGTAAAACCACATATTAAATGTCTATTCTAATTAAGAAGTTTGTATCTGTGTTTGGGGATATTGGGACAGGCTGAGCGAATTTTGCAACCATCAATAATTGATTAGCATCGTTATAAAAACCTACTGTAGACGCATAAGGAGAAAAATCAGATCCCGTAGAGAAGGCGAGCATAGTTTCCTCACTTCCAGAATTAAGTAATGATGGATTGTAACTATAATTCATCTCATAGTCTTTTATGGTACACTTTATTGTGCGCTCTATAATCATGTGATTATTAGAGAAATTTAATTTAAAATCCTGATATGCTACCATTTATAAAATTTTAACAAGTTCCTATATCTGTAAAGTTATACCATATACTTAAATTATCTCCCCCAGTTATAGTAGTTCCATTAACTTTAGTTATTGTAGCACTAAACTGTCCATTAGAGTAGTTAGCTCCTATATTTTTAGTTCTATACACAAGTATATAATCTTTGTACCCAATTGCAGGTATAGTAACAGTTGTTATTTGAGTATCAGATAGATAGTATGGGATACTTCCTGTAGAAATACTTGCCAGTGAAGCTGTTATTTGTGTTCCTGGGGTGGGGTTCGCACTTGGTAAAGACGTTTCAAACAGTCCTCCGGATATACAAACATTTGTAGATCCTGTTGCTGCGCTTGTTACTGACTGCTGTGCTTTAACTGTTAACTCTACTACTGATCCAGAAGGTCCTACTAGTCTTGACCATATTCTACCTCCACTTCCTTGTACATTGCTTCTACTAGTATACGCTGTGTCAAAGTAGATAGGAGATTGTGTAGGCGTAGGTGATATAGTAGGAGTTCCAGTAATTGTAGGTGTTGGTGTTGGAGTAGGGGTAGATAAATATATTGATATTGTATTAGTACATGCTCCAACAGAAGCAACAATTATTTCTGTTGCCGACTCATCTACATTGAGGGTATAGCCTGCTAATAATTCATCTCTGGACACATTTATAGCTACCACTCCTAATACATTATCGGATATGTTAAAAGGGCCTGCTGATGCTCCTATTGTTGATATTATTATGGATACTGATTTTGTTGCCATTTTTTTAAATTACATTTTTATTAACAACTTCCTCCACTACTTAAGTTTCCTGTACTGCTAATAATAGCTCTACGAACTATTCCTGTATTATCAGTTCTCGCATAAGCCCAATATTGACTTCCTCCATCAAATCCGGTAGTTAATGCAGTATCTGTAAAGAATCTTGTAACAGATGAAGGATTAGCATTTGCACCATATACCTCAGTTGAACCAATTCCGGCTGCACATGCGCTTGCAGCAGAAGCTTCTCCAAAGTCACTTATATAATAAGCATATGGAGTAGGTGTTGCAGTTGGAACAGGAGTAGCATCGCTAGTAGGTGTTGGA
>Ga0209229_10000705_pt1 | contig 13687 bp, 8 predicted proteins | sample SanBayMetagenome_FD_187466 | JGI IMG/M metagenome (GOLD analysis project Ga0209229, IMG submission 187466) | Freshwater and sediment microbial communities from dead zone in Sandusky Bay, Ohio, USA (SPAdes) (version 2) | ecosystem: Environmental > Aquatic > Freshwater > Lentic > Sediment | place... | reverse complement strand
GGATCATCGGCGTGGTGATCAATCCTGCGCCGGCCGCTCCTGCGCCCGCACCTGCAGCCCCGGCGCCCGCACCTGCAGCTCCCGCGCCTGCGCCCACACCGGCGCCCGCACCGTCTCCTGCGCCTGCACCCGCCCCGGTGCAGCCTGAGCCGCGTGACCAGTGGGGTCGCACGGTCGATGACCCGATGTACGGCCAAGACCCGAACAACTACGGCAACAACACCTACTGACCATGCAGGTCCGCAAGGCCACCTACAAGGACATCGCCGCGATCGTGGACATCGCGGTGGAGTCGGTCATGCGCGACCCGTTGCCGGTGACTGTGGACCGCGAGGCGATGCGCGAGATGGCCATGCAGTGCCTGAACCCGGCGCACTTCATGTGGGTGGGCGAGGACGACAGCGGCAACGTGGTGGCGGCGGTGGCGGCGATGACGCAGCGCTCGTTCTGGTATCGCGGGCTGCAGTGCTCGGTGCTGCTGTACTACACGCGCCTGCCGGGCCTGGGCGCGGCGCTACTGCGCGAGTTCGCCCGGTGGGTGAAGTCCCGCACGGGCATCAAGGTCGCGGTGCTGGAGCTCGAGCCCAGCACTGACGTGAGACTGCTTCGTTTCCTGCGCCGCATAGGGTTCGTGCGCAAGAGCATCAACATGAGCTACGTGAGGAGCGCAGCATGAGCAAGGTAGTCAAGGGCATCGGCCGAGCCGTCGGCAAGGTGGTCAAGGGCGTGGTCAACACCGTCAAGAAGGTGGCTCAGTCCAAGTTCGGCAAGATCCTGATCGGGGCTGCGCTGGTGTACTTCGGTGGCGCGGCGCTGATGGGCGGCTTCAGCGGTGCTGCCGCAGGAGGTGGCCTGTCAGGCGCGCTATCGGGTGCAGCTCAAGGGGTGGCCAATGCCTGGACCAGTCTGACAGGTGCGGCCGGCAGTGCGCTTGGAGGCAAGTTCGCGCAGGCTGGCTCGCAGTTGTCTGCCGGCATTCAGGGCACCACGACGGCGCTGCAAGGCGCGTCAACCGCTACGCAGCTTGCGTCGGCTGCGCCTGGCATGTCCATGGCCCCACAGTCAATCGTGTCACCCGCGCAAGCTGCGATCACGCAGGCTACTGGCGGCGCTCCCATGTCGATGGCTGCACCTGCCGGAGTGACGCCTGCTGTCAGCGCCGCCAAGCCCGGCCTCATCAGCGGAATGCTGGGCGGCCTGTCCCCGCAAGCCCAAGCCGCAGCCGTCACCGTCGGTGGCCAGCTCACTGGCGGCCTGATCCAGGGCGTCGGCATGCGCCAAGAGCAGAAGCGCCAGGAGCAGATGGCGGCTGACCAGAAGGCCGCCTACAACACCAACATCGGCACGCGCCTCTGGGGCTGAAAGGACACACCATGGCTGGGATGATTCAGGAGCAGATGCAGCAGCCCCCGCAGGCTGCCCCCGCAGACCCCATGGCCGAGCAGATGCCGCAGGGCCAGCCGGGTGCTGAAGCGGACCCCGACACCGATCCGAACTACGCCACGGCGCTGAAGTTCGCGATGCAGGCGATGTACCAGGGCGGCGGCGCCGAGGGCGTGGCCAAGAGTCTGCAGACGGCTCGCGACCCGGTCGAGGGCCTGGCCAACACCGCCTACGAGATCACGTCCATCGTGGACGAGCGCACCGAGGGCGCGGTGCCCGACGAGCTGTTCGCGCTGCTGGCCACCAAGATCCTCGAGGAGGTGGCTGACATCGGCGAGGCGGCGGGCCTGAAGTACAAGGGGTCCGACATCGCCCTGGCGCTCAAGCAGATGATCCTGCGCTACCTGGGCGAGCAGGGCATGGACACCACGCAACTGCAGCAGGCCATGGATCAGGTGGACCCGAGTGAGTTCGACCGCATGGCTGAAGAGGGTGGCGAGGTTGTTGAAGAGGAGATGCCGGCATGAGCGGACTGATCTGGAGCGCGCTGGGCCAGTCGATCGGTAACGCCGCATCGACGGTCGGCAACTACATGGCCCGCGACGCGGAGCGCGAGGACCGGCAGGAAGAGCGCCGCCGGGAGCGCGAGGAGGATGCCCGGCGCCAGGCCGAGCGCGACGCGCTGTACCGTCGCACGGCTGACCAGCAGGGTACTGGCCGCGGTGGTTCGTCTGGCCCGCGTGAGCTGACGGACGATGAGCAGTCGGCAATGGCCGGCATGACGCGGCCGGAGTACGACGCCTACTGGGGATCGGTGAAGACGGGCGACAAGTCGGCCTTCAAGCGGGAGACCACGCGGTACAGCCGCCTGCAGGACGATACCGCTGGGCCGAACGACGAGTTCAGCGATGCGACCTCCCGCAGGGACGCAATGCTGGTCGAGGAGAAGATCAAGGACTACCCGCCCGGCTTTGAAGCCGAGTACCAGGCCAAGATCGCCAAGCTGGCCGAGATCCGCAAGATCTCGGTCTACAACAAGGACTACGACGACGTGAAGCGCGGCGAACGCGAGGGGCAGAAGATCAATGCCACCAATGCGGCGATCGCTCGTCCTGAAGCCGCAGGCGTCATCGGGCAGGGCATGGCTGCAGGCGAGGGCCGCGGCGCCTACAAGGTGCAGGGCAACACCAAGCTCAACGAGTTCACCGGCGAGGCCGGCTCGACCGAGATCGGTGAGTCCATTGAAGAGAAGAACCGCCGCAAGCCGGCGGCCAAGCCTGCGGCGCCGGTGTCCATCAAGGACGTTCCCTACGAGCGCCTGACCGCTCAGGCCGAGACGCTGCGCAAGGCGATCAATGAGGCCAGCGGCGACCGCAAGAAGAGCCTGGAGACGCAGTTCGACGACGTCATGACTGAGTTGCGCAACCGTAGGCAGTCTGGCGGCGGCGCATCGCCCGCTCCAGCACCAGCGAGCGCCAGCATGCCCGAGCCCAAGACGCAGGCAGAATTCGACAAGCTGCCCAAGGGCACTCGGTTCAAGGCGCCAGACGGCTCCATTCGCATCAAGTAAGGGCTTCGCGGCATGGCAAGGAACTGGTGGGATTCTTCTCGGCTGGCTGACGAAGAAGAGAAGTGGTGGGAGTCGTCCGCCGTTGCGGACGAGCCTCCCCGCGACGCCGGCGGTGGCCGTGGTGACTCGATCAACCCGCCGATGGCCGGGCAGCCGCAGCCCAAGTTCCCGAGGCTGAGCCCATCTCCCGCACCTGCGCCCATCGACTACGGCCAGGCCGCCACCGACATGATGGGCACGCCGATGTCGGCGCCGCCCGCACCAGCCGCCCCTGCCGCGCCCGCGAAGCCCGCACCCTACAAGAACCGCCTCGAGGCCTTGGACGACGCCGTCAACCTCGTGGAGGAGGGCGCCGACTTCAAGCGCGTGGCGCAGTCGTTCACGCAGATCGGCATCGGCGAGGGCGACATCATTGCCCACGGCATCGGCCGCAAGTCGCCGATGTTTCAAGACCCGGGCCTGAGCCGGCGGCAGATCGACGACTACGTCAAGCCCGAGCTCAAGCCCATGCCGCAGCCGACGGCAGAGGCCAAGCCGTTTGAGCCGACGGCGCTGCAGGAGATCGGCAACACGCTACGCCGCGGCCAACTCAGCGCCGCGCAGGGCGTGGACAACCTGGCGTTCAGTGCCGGCATGTTCGACACCGGCACGATGGCCGAGCGCATGCGCGAGCGTCAGCGTCAGGTCGGCGCTGCTGCGCCATCGGGCGATGTGGCTGCGGGCCTCGAGCGCCTGCAGGAAGCCAATGAGACGGGCGACTACGGCCGCGTGGCCGGCGAGCTTATCCGACCGGAGAACTGGAAGGCGCTTGCCGCACTGGTGGCTGAGTCCGCGGTGGCATCGTCCCCGGCGATTCTGACGACCGTTGCGGGCACCGTGCTGGCAGGCCCGATCGGCGGGGCGACAGCGGCAGGACTGACGTCGCTGTCGATGGAGTACGGCGCTGCGCTCGGCGAAGAGCTGCAGAAGCGCAAGGTCAACATGTCCGACGCGGTGGCCGTGCGCCGCGTCCTGGAAGACGACCAGTTCCTGCAAGACGCCCGCGAGCGTGGGCTCAAGCGCGGCATCCCTGTGGCCGCGTTCGACGCACTGTCGGCCGGGTTTGCCGGCAGGTTCCTGCGCACCGTCCAGAAGGCCGCAGACGCTGGCATCATCGCTGGCCGCGCAGTGCCCGGCGCGTTTGCCGGTGCGGCTCTCAAGGAAGCCGGCCTGCAGGTGGGCTCCGGTGTGGCAGGCGAAGGCCTGGCGCAGATCGCCACGGGCGAGAACAAGCCGCTGGACGTCTTCATCGAAGGCCTGGCAGAACTGCCGGGTGGCCTGGCCGAGGTGGCGGGCAACCTGCGCTCGGCCCGCGGCATGACGCCCGAGGCGCGCATCGCGGATGCGATCCAGTCGAACGTGGAAGCCACGACATTTGGCGGCGCGGATGCGGCAGCGCGTGCTGCCATGAGCCCGTATTCCAACGCAGACACCAATCTGCGCGGCGGCATTGTCGGCAGCACGATCAACTTCACCCCCCCTGATAGCATCACTGCGCAGGCTGGCCTGGCACCCATCGTGGTGCCGACGGCGCCTGCCGCAGCCGGAGGAACTGATGTCGGCCTACCAGATGTACTTGGAGGACTGGCTGGAGGAAGCGGTGTTGCAGGGGGCAGTGACCCTCTCGCAGGCCTGGGCGGTGCAGGACGAGATGCTGCAGTCCCAGGCGCCGGAGGTGTCAATGCCGCAGGAGCTCTGGCCGGTGATGGAGGCGCTGCACTTCTGGGAGCTGGAGCCACCCAGCCTGGCCCGTCACTGAGCGCCGGGCGCGGTGACCGCGCCACTGACGCCGACCTGCTGGCTCGAGCCGAGCAGGCTGCAGGATTGACTGAGGCGAGCAAGCCGCTGACCTGGGCCGGTCGCACAAAGACCGGCTATGCGAATGAGCAAGACGCCGAGCAGGCAATGGCCACCGCGAGCACGGTCATTGACACCAGGCAGACCCACGACTGGCGCGTCGAGCCGATGGGCAACGGACGCTTCCAGATCGTTGGATACCAGAAGGGAGACGCGAGTGGGACAGCAGTCACTGGAGCAGCAGGGCAAGGCCTGGCTACAACGGCGAGCGGAAGTGGCGCGCAGCAGCCAGGAGTTGCGGGCGCAGGGATGGTCGATCTCGGACAGGGGGGAGGTAATCCACCCGGACTGCCTGGAGGAGCCGCTACGGTCGGAGGTGCTGCGGCAAATGAACCTGCCTTCACCCTGAAGTTGGCCCCGCCCGCGCCGCTTCGTTCTGCGGGCCAAGCTATCACAATGCTGAAGAACGCCCGCGGCGTCGATGTCGAGTTGCACGCAGGAGACCTGACCGATCAGCAGAAGGTGGCCAGCGCGATGGCGCGGTTGGTGGGCAAGACGGTCACGTACCTGGACTACGTGGCCGGGCCTGCGGACGAGATGCCCAACGGGTTTGTGATCCCGGGCAAAGATCAGAACATCTACCTGGACAGCAAGTCGAGCGACGGCGCGCTGTTCGTGATGATGCACGAGGGCGTGCATGCACTGCCGCAGCCGATTCGCGAGAAGCTGGTCACGACGATCAAGGGTCTGACCAAGACCGACATGCGTGCGGACTTCGCTCAGAAGTTCCAGTACGACATCAACAACGAATCCGAGATCGACAACGAGATCGCTGCGTTCATGACGCAGGCGGTCACCAAGCAGCAGGACTTCTGGCAAGAGCTGCGCACGAAGATGGGCGACGGCGACTTCACTGAGGTCGCCAAGGTCATCCTCGACAAGCTGAACACCTTCATCCAGGGCGCCCAGAGCGCCTACGGTGACGACTTCATCAAGCGCTACGCCACCGATGCGGTGGCCGTGCGCGACGCCGTGTCGACGGCCTACGCCGATGCCATGAAGGCGCAGGGGCAGCAGGCACCTGCTGCGTCCACGACCGCTGCCGCACCGGGCATCACGGCCAGCAACCGCCCACAGCTTGGTGAGTCTTTCTTGAAGGCCACTGGCTTCAGCGAGTTCGGCCCGGCAGAGGGCGAGTGGGTCAGGCCGGTCAGCAAGCTGGGCGACGTCATCGCCAAGGTGGTCAGCGCGCCGGGCGAGCCGGTGCGCATGGAGATCAGCGCCGACTACATGGGCCGTCGTTTCGGCACCAAGGTGGCCGAGGGCGAGCCGGCCATCAAGGCCGCGATCGAGTGGGCAAGCTCTGGCATCCAGCAGGGGCGCGAGAAGCTGGCGGCCAAGTTCATGGCTGATGAGCGCGGGTTGCCAGGTGGTTCGCAGACGCCGAGGCTCACGGCCAGCAACCGGGCCGAGCAGAAGAACGCTGCAGCCAGCCGCATCGACGACGTGTCGGCCGATAGGTTCAAGCGCACGCCCGCGCTGCAAGTGGCGCTGCAGGATCTGCAAGAGGGACGCATCACCCGCGCTGAGTACAGCAAGGTGGTCGACGAGGCGCGCCCGGTGTACCCGTACAAGGAGCTGCCGGAGATCGCGACCGAGGATACGGCCCGATTCGCCCTGGCCAACGGCCGTGGCCAGTCCGTTGAAAAGGCGGCCAAGTTCGGCCTGCCGGCCAAGGAGCTGGCGCAAGGTGAGATGGCGCAGCTCCGCCTGGACATCCCGTCCTACCAAGAGCACGACGCCTGGGTTGTGTCGGTGCATCGCCCAAAGACCACCAACCGCGGCGTGCAGGCCGCCTACGATGCGGGCCCCGTCGTTGGCTACGAGTCGGTGGCGTCGATCACCAATGCCACCTTCGGCATGCGCCAGAGCAGCGCGCTGAAGATCGCGCAGGGCACATCCAAGGGGACGATCGCCACGGTGCTGGGGGAGTGGAAGCCGATTACGCCTGCCGAGGCCAAGGTCAAGGCGCAGGCTGCGATGAAGTCCAAGGACTGGACGCAGGTCGGCATGGACCCTTTCCGGCACAGCTACTTCTACGACCGCGACTCCATGCGCCCGGTGGTGGCCGCCGACGAGGTAATCCAGGTCGGCCCTCTGGTGCTGGCCAAGAACGCCCAGTTCGACGACGAGTCTGACGTGACGGGCGCGCCGCTGATGTTCAGCAACAAGGTCCGGCCGGCACCGAAAGCTAGCGACTACGACCCCAAGGTCGACAACTACGTCAGCCCGAAGACCGCAGAGTTCTTGCCCGCTGAACTGGTCGAGCGTGCCAAGGGCTACGTGTCGCAGTTCAGGGCCGAAGCCGCGCCGGTGCAGATCTCCGGCGCCGATCGCATCAAGGCTGAGGGCCTGCTGCGGCCGCGGCTGCAGTTGGCCCAGGAGGCCAAGCTCGACTACGACCAGAAGATCCTGGACATCGCCCAGCGCACTGGGGCCATTGGCCAGAAGCTGGCCCCGGTCAAGGGCATGAAGCGCGCCGCCGAGAAGCTGACGATCGACGAGAAATTCAACGTCGACAACATGAAGGATCTGCTGCGCTCGACGATCGTGGTCGACAGCTACGACGATGCGCCGGCGGTGGTCGACGAGATTCGCAAGGACTTCGAGATCCTGCGCGTGAAGAACCGCACCGGCGTTGAGATGCAGGGCGGCGATGTCGACAACAAGGGATTCTTGCCTTCAGGCTATGGGGATGTGCTGATCAACGTGCGCACGCCCAACGGCACGCTCGCAGAGATCCAGATCAACGTGCCCGAGATGCTCGCCGCCAAGGACGAGGAAGGGCACTCGCTGTACGAGATTGAGCGCGATCAGCCCGAAGGTTCAGCCGCTCGCGAGGCTGTCATCCAGGCGCAGACCGAGTACTACCGAGAGGCAGCCGCAGCGGCAGAGCGCAGGAAGAATGCTTCGTCGGAAGGTGCTGCAGAGCGCGGCATGGCCGGGCGCTCGACCAGTTCGCCCGTCGCGTCGTCGAGCTTGAATACCTTGCCGTCTGGGAACCTGACCCAGTCGTCGCCTGAGAAGTCGGCAACGAACTCGCAGCCGGCTGGGAACTTGGATGGGACTTTCATAGGGACTCCTGACAAGGCAAGTGTATCACAAGGGTTAAGTCAGGGCGCTGAGCGCGCCGTCGGTCGCTACACCTACACGACCGACAGCAAGGGCCGGATCATCGTCAAGGGTGACACCTCACGCATTCGCTTCCTGACCAGGAAGCTGGGCCTGGGAATTGTGACCGACGAGGGGGTGCGCTTCAAGGCCGACGAGGCCAAGGCCGTGCTCAAGGCGCTGGGTGAAGAGCCGACGGTCAACCCCGAGATCGCAAAGGCGATCGCAGAGCAACTTGGCCTGACGCCTGAGGAGCTCGCTTCGACGTCGCTGGAGTACCAAACCGGGCAGCCGAAGGACCGTGCGTTTGTCGCGCCGTTGCAAGGGCAGATCCCGGAGACGGTGCAGTTCCTCGAGCAGCGTCGCCGCTCGTCTGGCCTGCCACTGCTGGACATCTCAAAGCCAGACGACCAGGCCACGCTGGCCAGGCTCATTGCGGCCGAGACGCTGGCTGCCATCCGCGCCAGCGGCAACGCGCTGCAGTGGTACGACGAGACGATCGCCCGCACGCTGGCCATGGCCGCGGTCAAGTACCCTGAGCTCGGAAAAGATCCGAATGCTCAGATGGTGTTCCGCGTGGCCATGGCGATCACCTCGCAGGGGCTGAACGTCGAGAACAACCTGAAGTTCACGATGCGTCAGTACGACGCATTCAGAAAGCAGGGATCCTTCCCGGAGATCGGGGAAGGCGACTCCTCGCAGGCGATGATCAAGAACTTCGAGCTGGTCAACGCTCTCCTGAGGGAGATGGGGCCGAACATGCTGCGCCGGTTCCTGGTCACGCCGTTCAGCGTGGGCGAGCTCAATGCCGCTGGCTTCTCGCCTGAAGGCGAGCTGGTGGACGAGCAGGTGCTGGGGTCGTCTGTGTTCGGGCCGAAGATCGGCTTCGGTTTCTACTCGAACCTCAACGGCAACTTTGAGCCAGTGACGATGGACATGTGGTTCATGCGCACCATCGGCCGGCTCACCGGGTACTTGCGTGCGTTTGACCCCGCGAAGTTCAGCAACCAGATCAAGCGCTTCCGCGACGCTTTTGGGCAGACCGGCACCGATGCGATCTATGCGGATCGATTCGATCCGGCTTTGGTTGCGCAGGCCAGCACCGACCAGGAGGCGGCGATCGCGCTGGCGCGCTTGGTGAAGAAGGCGCACGAGAAGGACTACAAGGACAACCGCGCCGCTTTCGATGCAGGCACGCGCAAGAAGTCCGAGCTCGTGCTGGCGGCTGACACCATGATCACGTCGGTGGACAAGCCAAAGGACGTGCCCGGCAACGGCACTGAGCGCCGGCAAATGCGCGAGGTGGTGCGCCAGGCCGTGGCCATGGTTGAGGACGCTTACGGCCAGCGCGTACCGCCGGCGGCCATGCAGGCCTTGATCTGGTACCCTGAGCAAGAGCTGTACAAGGCCTTGGGCGTCAAGCTCAGTGTGACCAGCCAGGACTATGCTGGCGCGACAGAGAAGGTACTGAAGGACGAGGGCTACGATGAAAAGCGACTCCGCGCAGCAGCAGAATCTGGATCAAGAGGCGCACGACGCAAAGCGCGCCAAGATGTCCAAGCCGGAAATCAACCTGCTGGCTCAGCGCCTGGCAAAGCTGGCCCGCTCGAAGGGGCTGAGCGAGACCAGTTCCTCCGAGAGCGATACGAAGCCTCCGAGCTCGCCAAAGAGCGAGTAGAGCCCAAGCGCAAAGGCATCGTCTTTGAGGTCGCTCCAGACCCCAACAATGAGCGCCTGACCGCCGCCTGGCGCACGCTCACCGCAGAGCAGCGCCGCGACATCAGCGATCGCGTGGCACGCGAGATCGTGCCTCGCGTGCTCGCGCAGTTCGACACCGACGGCATCATCACCTCTCAGGTGGGCAGCTACCTGGACGACACGAACCCGTCGTTCACTCTGCTGCTGAACAAGGGCGACGTCGTCAAGGTGGCCAAGGCTCTGGGCTTTGTGCTCGCCCAGGACTCGATGATGGTCGTCTCCCCGAAGGAGTTCGACGGCGGCGAGAAGAACTCCGCGCTGGTCATCGAAGTCGGCGACAAGACACCGGCTCAGATCTCTGCGATCTACAAGAAGCTGCGGCAGATCAAGGTCAAGGGCGAGAGACCGATTGGCGGTCAGTCATACGCCAACGGCGGCATGACGATCCTCAACTACTCGAGCCTGCCGACGAGCGAACTTGCGATCCTCGTTGACCAGAAACTTAACAAAGCCTATAGTATTCTGACCCGCGATGTATTCGCGGCGTTCCCGGAGAAGAAGGATTACGACTATGCCAGTGAGACCAATGACGGACGAGGAAGCCGAGCGGTACTTCGGCAGCGGGCTCGTGATCTCCGGGCAGAAGCGTCCGCTGCCCTCGAGCGAGAGCTCGCAGGAGAAGGAATCCAGTTCAGCAACCGAGCCGGATCCGATGCAGCCAGCGGTGGACGCGATCGAGGAGTGGGGCAAGAAGACCTTCAAGGGTCAGTAACTCCCAGCTACGGCACCCCGCGAGAGGGCGCCGCTTCGGCGGTCGGCTACCACTACAGCACGCAACCGCGCACCAGTCTCATCAGCGGCATGTTTGGCACCGGCCTGCGCGGTGCCGAGATGGAGCGCCTGCGCGACGCAGATCCGCGCCTGAAGCAGCGGGTCTACTTCTACATCGACCGCGGCACCGGCATCAATCCTGAGGCCGGCGTGGGTGGCTACGCTCACCGCGTCAATCTGCAGAACCTGTACGACGTCGACGAGGACGCACTGCGCCTGCGTCGCGACGCGACTGCCTTCAACGCCTTCGAGTCGGCGGTCATCGACGCTGGCTTCGACGGGTACATGGTTCGCGATGCAGGCCCTTCTGGCAACGCGGTTCTGCTTGGCCAGCACGCAGTGCCGGTCGAGCAGCTTGGCTCGGCAGGCCGCCTGGCCACCGCCGACGCCGTGGCGCCCGCTCGCGATCGCGTGCTCAACGACGCCGAGAAGATCGCGGCCAACAAGTCCTTGCCGTCTGGCCAGGTCAGCGGCAAGCAGTGGGCGGCCATGATCAAGGCGATGATGCCTGAGGTCTACGAGCGCCTGGCAGGCAACCCGGTCTGGCAGAGCGACAAGACCATGTACCGCAGCGAGCTGGCCAAGGAGCTCAGGGACTCTGCTCCGGCCTTGACAGCCAGCAACCGCATGCTGCCCAAGGTGTCGCCGCAGAGCGCCCTCGAGGTGGACATCGCCAGGTCATCGGCCAACCTCGAGCGGGCCATCGCCAGTCTGCGAGCGGGCCGCTCGATCCCGAACAAGCTGGTGGTCGGCCGCCTGCCTCATGTGCTGAACATGCTGGGTGCTCGCACCCAGGAGTTCGACATCGCCTCGAGCATCGTCAAGAAGGTGTTCGTCGACAAGCATCAGGAGGACTTCGGCGGCGTGAGCGTGCGCGACTTCGTGCGCGCTATGTACCGCCCGGCGATGGTGCTCAAGAGCAAGGACGGCGTCGCCCGTGAGTACGAGCTGGTGCTGCCGATCACGGGCGAGAAGGGCGCCGTGATCGTTCCGATCAAGGTGTCGGTGGACAAGGACGACCCGCTCGGCGCGGTGATGTCTGCGTACCAGAAGGAAGTCTCCACGGCCAACAACCCGAAGGAGATGACCGTCATGAAGCGGGTCAACGACGGCAACTTGCTGTACGTGGACCCGGGCCTGGCCAAGCAGGCGATCACCGGGCGCAAGCCTGGCGATGCGCGAGACGGCGTGAAGCTCAACGAGAACTTCGTCTCGTGGGCAAGCGTGTGGCCGAAGCTGGAAAAGCAGATCGCCGATCGCAAGGTCAAGACCGACACCACCCTGATGGGTTGGATCGGCGACAACTACAAGCCGTCGTCTTCGCCTGATGGTTGGCAGGACGCACCGTCGTTCAGCAACCGTGTGCGCGAGACTCCTGAGTCGGTCGCAATCATCGTGAGCGGCCGCACCATGCGCGTGCCTAATCCCGCTGGCGCGGTGGAGAAGCTCGACGCTAAAATCAACCGTTACTCGGAGCTGCTGAAATGCCTGCAATGAAGTCAAGTGAATGGGCATCTCTGGCCAACGAGATCGGCGGCACCTTTGATGACGAGGGTTCCGACCAGATGTCGGTGGACGCCGCGATGCGCCTGCTGCAGGACGGCAAGCGCAGCATGCAGGCCCTGATGTCGCAGGTTGAGAGCGCCCTGCAGGCGGCTGAGGCGGTGAAGGCGCCGCCCCCGATGCCGGAGCTGGACGTGTCATCCGTGGCCGAGGCGGTGCGCGCCAACCAAGCCAACTTCGATGCCCTTGTGAAAGCGGTGCAGAACCTGAAGCTGCAGGTCAATCAAGCTGCCCCAAATATCACAATGCCAAAGATCGACATGCCGACGCCCGTCGTCAACGTCGAGATGCCCCGTCCAAAGGGCTGGAAGTTTGAGTTTGCACGGGGCAAGGACGGCCTCGTCGAGTCCATCAGAGCAATCCCCGAGTAAGGAGTGAACCATGCCAAATGCCATCTACCCCAAGTACAAGGAAGCCGTGCTGCAGAGCAGCGCCAACTCCTCTCTGACCGGCACGGTCAAGGCCGCGCTGGTTGACACCGGCACCTACACCTACAGCGCCGCGCACGAATTCCTGACCAGCCTGTCGGGCGTGGTCGGCACGGCGCAGACCATCGGCGCCACCAAGTCGTACACCAACGGCGTGTTCGACGGGGGCGACGTGACCTACAGCGCCGTGACGGGCAACACCGCCGAGGCGCTGGTGCTTTACATCGACACCGGCACCGCCGGCACGTCGCGCTTGGTGGCGTTCATCGACACCGGGGTGACGGGTCTGCCGGTCACGCCCAACGGCGGCGACATCAATGTGACCTGGAACGCGAGCGGGATCTTCCAGCTCTGAGGTAAATCATGGCTCTGCCAAACGACTCCATTGCCGTCACCCCTGGCTCGGGGGCGACGGTGGCCACGCAACTGGTATCCGCCAAGGAGTACCAAGTGGTCATGCTGGCTATGCCCGATGGCAACATCAACGGCAGCTTGCCGCAGTACCGCATGATCTGCCCCGCGCAGGCGGTGGGCGCCAACAAGGTGTTCCTGGACCTGTTCAACGCCACCGGCTCGGGTGTCGCAATCCGCGTGCTGTCCGCGTACTGCTACGTGGACAACGACACGGCAGTGACGGGCACCTTGGGGGTTGAGGTCAACCTGACGCGCACCACGGCGGTAGGAACGGGCGGCACCGCGGCTACTGCCGATAGCACCTCGCTGACCGCCATCACCATCAGCAAGATGGACACCGCTAACGCTGCGCTGTCGGCCAACATCACGGCCCGTTCTGCTCCCGGTGGTGGAGCAACGGCTGGCGCTCTGATCGGACAGCGGTTTGTGTTCACCGAGGAGACCAACGCCGCCAGCGGCATTGCTGGGGTCTTGGGAGCGGAGTTTGTCCGCAACGAGGGCGCGGACTTGATCGTGCGCGAGAACACCGGCCTGCGGTTTGTACAAGGCTCTGTGGCGTCTGTAGGCAGTCTGTCCTTCGAGATCACCTTCGAGGTCTTCTAAGCCATGCTGCTGACCCTGCTGCTGGGCCAGGGCGGGGCAGGGCCTGGAACACAGACGCTTGCGCCTTCGCTGTATACCAACAGCGAAGCGTTCTTTGGGCCAACGGTAAGCCGAGGCGCGGTCACGCTCACCCCGGCGCGGTTTGACAACGCGCAGAGCTTCTTCGCTCCCGTAGTCACACACGGCGCTG
>Ga0209229_10000703_pt1 | contig 13715 bp, 5 predicted proteins | sample SanBayMetagenome_FD_187466 | JGI IMG/M metagenome (GOLD analysis project Ga0209229, IMG submission 187466) | Freshwater and sediment microbial communities from dead zone in Sandusky Bay, Ohio, USA (SPAdes) (version 2) | ecosystem: Environmental > Aquatic > Freshwater > Lentic > Sediment | place... | reverse complement strand
TTCATATTCGGCGTCGGAAGCCTTTTCTGAACGCTGGCGGGCGTACGCGAGATCCCCGTCGTTCGGCTTAGGCAACAGGCTCTGGGCTACGGACAGTTCGTTGTCCGCCTTACCCGGCTTGCCGTCCTTGATGAGCTCTCTTGATACCACGACCGAGGCGGCAACGCGGGAGTCGATGACGTCCAGCCCCTTGCCGACCGCCTCGATGTTGACCTCCGGGGCTGAAGGCGTGGGGGCAGGCAGAGGCGCCGCCGGCTTGCTGGAGCAGCCGACGAGCAGGAATAGGAACGGGATAAGGCATCTCATCGGTAGCGCTGGATAATCCTCGGGGCGAACTCCTCGCCAGCCTGGGACTTGCGGAAGATCTGATTGCGCATGCCGCGCTCAGCCTCAGTCGGAACCTTGACGGGGTTCGCCTTGGCATCAGCCTTGTAAGCCTCAGAGAGCATGGCCTTGATAGCCTTCTCGTATTCGGTAGTCTCCATGATCTTAGCCTTGGTGCCGGCGGCGTACACAGTGAAGTAACGCTGAGCCGACATGCCCTGACGGGAGCGCATCTCGCTCACGATGATCTGACCTAGGGCGTTCGTCAGGACGTAGTTATTCGCTTCCTGCATCATGCCACGGGCAGTCTGAAGGGTAGTCGCCTCAGCCATGCCCATCATGTCGGAACGAACGCGCGCGAGGTCTGTCGCGACCTGAGACAGCGGGCGCTTCTGGAACACCATGGCCTTACGGTAGATAGGAAGACCGGGAGCCTGAACAATATCCTTCTTCTGCACCTGGACATTCAGGTCAGCAAGCGGCGTGCTCAGGCTGCGCTCAAGGTCAACCAGACCCTTGGGGGTTCGGTCGAGGACGGTGAGGGCGCTGTGCAACTTGACCTTATCGCCGAAGTAGAAGCGCTCGGCAGCGTTGTACTCCTTAGCCTTGTCGGCGAACTGGCGACCGAGATCACCCTCCAGTTCCCGGCGACGGGCCTCGGCGTCCGTGGCGTCCTTGCGGCGCTGGGCTTCCTGCTTGGAGGCGGCTGTCGCGGCGGCTTCACGCTCGTCGGCGGCAAGGCGCGCGGCCTGCTCCTCCCACTTACGTTGGACGTCAACGGTTTCGTTCTGGTTGCGCTGGAACTCAATCTTCTGCTCCTTGATGATGCGGCGGGCTTCGGCTGCAATCCTCTCAGCCTTCTTCTTGTTGTAGGCGAGCAGCTCCTTCTGGGCGAGGCCAGGTTCTACCTTCTCGCCGAGGAACTCAGGTACGCTCTTGGCGACCCACTCCTTGCCGTTGAACGTAAGCACTTCGACGTCAGCCTCGCGGACAGCCACGCCCTTCTTGTCCGTCGGGACGTTCTCACGCTTGACGCGAACAATGATGTTTCCGGGCTGGTAGGCAGCATCCGGCTTATCAGGGTTAAGCTCGCTGAACATCTTCTTCTGGGTCTGACCACGGGAGCGCGGAGCCTGTCCTTCCAGCGCAGGATCAGTAATCATCAGACCCTCGTCAAAGATGCTCCTGACTTCGTTAGCGCCAACAACTCGATAAGCGTATCCTGGCTGCAACGTGAGTCCATTCGGACCTCCGCCGAACGGAGCCATGGGGCCAATCGTATTGACTAGCTCAGGGTTCACCTTCTTGCCAGTGCGAGTCTCGGCGACAATCGTGCGTTCCCCCTCAGTCCGAGCGAGATCGGCCACGGCGGCGGCGACCTCAGCATTGGCGGCATCGGTAGCCATCTTGTCGCGCACGAACTCGCGGGCGCCTTTGACGTCCGTGGCGTTATGCTCGATGAGGTTCCCGGTGGCGGCGTCATAGATACGAACGCGCTTCTCGGTGTTGCCATCGACGACGCGGGAGTCCTCGACGATACGGAAGTTGTTATTCGGGTGGCCTAGGGCGACCTTTGTATCCCATCCGTCCGTAGCCTTAAGGGCGGCAAGACCCTGCTCGTTGAGCTTGATCCATGTCGAAGGCGCCATGTTAGCCTGCGCCCAGGCAAGGGTGTTATGGTCGAAACTGAACGTCTCGCCTGTGGCGGTAATCTTACCAAGACCGTCAACGCGCAGGCTTGTGATAGTCTGGTTAATATCTCGGACGACCTTACCGTAGCCGGCAGGGTTGAGGAGGATTAGATCCTTACGGGCGTCGATGCCAAGGCTGGCACGGATGACGTTCCGCATGCTCTCCCCGAGTTTCACGTTCGTGACGTCTCCTGTGAGGGCGGCAAGCTTCACGGCGGAAGGCTCGTAGCCGGCGGGCATGGTCGGACGGTTGTTCGTCGGGTCAATCTTACCAGCGGCCTGCAAGTGCGTGACGTACACGTTCACCGCGTTCCAATAGTCGCCGTCCGTCGGGAACATTTGGCGGAAGCGTTCAGGGGTAACGTCGATGCCTTGGGCGTCCTTGAGAAGACCGTCCATTGTGACGACGCCCTTATTGCGGATGACAGATAGGTTTCTCTTAGCGGCACCGATGCCGAATGTGAGAACGCTCACGGATGGCACGGGACCACCTGGAGCCTTGACGCCACCGGGGAGGTTTTCGGACATGCCGAAGACTAGGCCGATAGGGACGAACTCCTGATCCGAGACAACTGCGCCGCCAGTGTCCTTCGGGACATTGAGGCGTTCTTCGGTTCCGACGCCTTTCTGCGTGGTCTTGACGTTGACGTACTGAGCGCGCAGGACGGCGTTAGACTTACCAGAAGCAAGACCCTCCATGATGCCGACGAGGTTATCCCTGACGATTGGGGGGATGTCAGGGTTCTCACGGATGACCTTGATTTCGGCGGGGCTTGGCGTCCCGTGAAAGATTACCCTTCCGTTGTTGGGGTTCTTGGGGTCTTGGATTACGGTGGTGCTAGTTCCGCGCTGGTCAGTCGGAACCGTTCCAAGGGAGTCACGCACGCTGTCCGTGATACGAACCGTCGTGTCCCTGATTTCGTCAGGGGTCTTGATGCGAACAGGGTCGCCTGGGTTAGCCGGCTCAGTGAGCAAGTGGTCGAGGCCGTTCTGGCGGATCCACTCAATCTTGACTCCTTCAGGGATGCGGGGATTGGAGAAGACGTCCATGCCGACGCTGCGTTTGCCGCCGCTGAGATTGCGAGAGATTACGCGGTACAGGTCGCCCATGACTGGGTTATTGAGAGTCTCCCCGTTCTGGCGGAAGTAACCACGGACGGTGCCGTCGGACGCATCCTCGAAGATCATGCCGTTTGACTCAAGGCGCTGACGGACGATGCCGCGCGTCTTCTGGGCGAGCCAGCCGTACTCAGGGTTCAGGAACGCCTCGAACTCAGAAGCAAGCACGCCAGCGGCTTCACGGGCGGACGGGGTTTCGATGTTAGGAAGTCCGCTTGCGACCGTTCCTTCAGGAAGTCCTTTCTCGGTGAACAGAACCTTGAACAAGTCCCCAGCCTTTCGCGTATAACCCTTCTTTTCAGCTTCAAACAGTTTGTCGAAGATGCGGACCTGAGCTCCAGCGCCAGGTGCGGCACCTAAGACGTTCGCATAACCGGGCGGGTAAGAGTCATGCAGGACGGCGAGCCACCAAGCGGAGGCTTCCTGAACGAACGGCATGAGGGCGGACGAGTCGCCCGTCTCCTTGTAAAGTTTCTCAGCGGAGGCTAGGTCGGCCTTGTACTTAGTCGCGTTCTCAGGGGTGAGGTCGGATGCGTATAGCTCGAAGAAGCGCTGACGGTTCCCGTCGGAAAGCAGGCGCTTGGTGCTCGTCGGGCTGGACGGGTCGGCGTACAGGAAGTTGACGAGCTCAGGCAGGACGACCTTCATGGCGTCGTCGCGGAGGATAGCCTCGAACCCTTCGTGGATCATCGTCAACGAGTCCGCACGGGTGTAGTCGATTAGCACCTTGCCGTTGGCATCGTTGACGTAGTATCCATCAGCAATCTGACGGAGAGACTGGCCGGCTGTGCCGACACGCATCTCGCCAGGTCGGATTGGGTTAAGGAGTGCGGCTTCACGCAACACCTCAGCCTCGATGAATGTATCGCGCTCCTTACCCGTGAGTTTCTGCTGGTCTGCACGACGAACGATAGCCTCGCGGTCAACGAGGCGTGACATCTGGAGGTCGCGTTCCTGCTCTAACTTAGACTTCTCCTTGGTAAAGATTTCCTTCTTAGCCTCATGCGAGGAGAGTTCAGACTTCAACTCAGCAAGGCGCTTCTGGTCGTTAGCGGCTTCCGCGCGCTTCATGGCCTCGTTAATCTTGTCGATAGCGACGTCAGCTCGCTCGGTGGCCTTGCTGTTCTTGTCTAGGCGCTGATTGTAAGCGGCGACCGTGACGGCGGTGTTGTTGTTCGCGTTCACCCGCTGGACGAGGCGCTCGGCATAAGCCGCAGCCATGGCCGGATCGGTCGGGTACATCTTGCCGGCGACCGTCTTCAGGGCGTCCATGTCGATGTTCGCGTGCGCGATGCCGACCATGCCACCCTGCATGGCGCCTGGGTTTACGAGCTCGAAGCCAGCCGGACCCATGCTGGCGTTCAGGAGATTATAAGCGTCCAAAAGGCGCATGGCCTTCTTGCCGTCCACGAACTTACCGTCCTTGCCTACGCCGACCTCACGGTTGAACATCTCGAAGAAGTTCGCGCGCTGCTCGGGGTTTGCACGGTTAAGGTAGTAAAGCGAGGTGGACATGACGCCCATCTCGCGGGAAGCGTTTACACCAGACGGGAGCATGGCACCGACCTTCGCGGCGGCGCCTGCAATCATGGCACCACCGAAGCCCATTCCTGCACCAGCGGACATGTTATCTCTTGAGTTCGCCCATGCGAGTGTACCGCCAACGGCGGCTCCGGCGACGCCCTGTTGGGCTACGACGACGGTCTGAACCATGGCTTCCTCAAGACCCATCTGCTGAAGGGCGCGCATGTACTTCGCGTCCTGGAGCATTTGCATGACCTTCTTCGGATCACCCTTGGCCGCTTTCAGGGCTTCAGCCCCAGCCTCGATGCGGTCAGCAGACTGAAGGAAGATAGACACGCCCTTGCGCTCGCCAGTGGCGATTTCGTTCGCGACGTTGGCGAGGAGCTTACCGTTGCGCTGAAGGACAGGGCCGACGAACTTACCACCGGCTGCGAACATGGCGGCGGCACCGTAGTATTTAAGGGATCGACCGGCCATATTGACCATGCCTTCGACGCCACCTTCTGAGAGTCCGTAAATACCACCGATGGTAGCAACGGCGGCGGTTCCGCCACCCAGACCCTTGCCGATGCGGACGAGGTTAAGACCCTCAGCGGTGACGCCACCGCCGAACTGGCCGAGGATGATATCCGAAAGATTATCGACGAAGCGACCGGAGAACTCTGCGGTCTTACCTGCGCCTGTGGCAAGCATGGCGGCACCAGCCTTACCAGCAGCGGCGGTAGGCTTAGGCGCCTTCGCGGCGGCGGCGCGCGCGTCCTGAAGGAATGTCGTGAGATTTCCACGGAGTTTCTTGTCTCCAGCGGCGAGCTTACCAACGGTGTCGCGGATAGTCTTGGCTTCCCCAGACGCCATATTGATGGCGGCACGGACTTCAAATGACTGGGCGTTCTGAGACAGGGCGAGGGCGAGCGCCTCGTTCTCAGAGACAACGACACCCATGATACGGAGCTTGTCCTGCAACGCCTTGACCGCAGGAGCGATGACGGCATCAGCACCCTCAGCGGCGGCGATGCCAGCAGTGAGTTCAACCCCAAGCGCCTCAGCCCTGGCGGCAAGCGCGGAGTCGATGAAGGCACCGACCTTGGCGCCCTTGGCTACGGAGCCGACGAGTTTAGCCGCGACCCCGCCGGCAAGGACGGACGGGTCAAGGACGACCTGAGAGCGATCAACTACGCCGTAGTTAAAGAGTTCACCAGCGGAGCGCGCTGCTTCACCCCAGATAGCCTTCATGTTCGGGTCTTGCGTGGCCTCAGCAAGTGCCATGTACATACGCTCGGTTCCGCCACGGTCGGCGTTCATGAACGCCTGGTCATGGTTCTCTTGGAGCTGACGAGCCATGACGAGGATTTCCCCGTCCTTCATGAGCTGGTAACGCTTAGATCCCTGAACGGCGTCAGAGATAGCCATGTGCAGGCCAGGGAACAGGACGCCGCCGCGAGCCATGATGCGCTGTGCGTTTTCGTCCGTATCCTGATTAGCAGCCTCCATGTTGAAGAAGAAGGAGTTCGGGTCAGGCGATCCCACGAACAGACGATAGAACTCTTGGGTTGCCTTGACGCCACCGTCGAAGAAAGAGTACAGTCGGCTGGCACGACCGGCAGGCACGAACGCGCCTTCCTGCTTTAACGCCTCTAGGTCAACCATGACCTGCTGGACTTCAGGGTTCCGGACGAACTCACCTGCCTTAGCGATGACCTTCTCAGGCTTGTCCTTGTTGACGGAAATGCTGTCGTACAGGCCAGAGCGACCGACGCGTTCAGCGCGCTCAAGGACAGCCATGGCACGGGTGCGCTTAGCCGGGTCCGTGCGGAAGTCGGCGGAAAGGGATTGCGCGTCGTCAAGAGGGCCGGTAGCAAGCTCAAGTACGCCCTGCGGCAAGTCCTTGCCGATGGACTCAAAGAAGGAGGCTCCTAGATGACCTAGGGCTTGGGCGAACTTCGGGATGCTGAGCTCAGTCTGAAGTCCCTTATAATACGAGAAGTCGCGGAACGCCTGAGCCTTGATATGGTCATCAGGCAGGTCGAACAGGTTCGCTTGGATGTTCTCAGAGATAGCCTTGCCCGTCTCGTATTTGCGGTCAAAGCGCATCATGCGTCCACGGATGGCCTGCATGGTGTCGATGCCGTACTGACTGAGCGCGTTCTCCTTGCTCTTGCGCATGTAGTCAATGACCACAGGGTCAACGCCACGGGCTTCCGCAAGGCCGATGATCTGGTCATCAGACATGTCCCTGTCGGCACGGAACTTGTAGTCTCCGGCTTCCTCGCGTCGGGTTTCGACGATGGAACGCAGGTCGTCACCGATGGCGGCTAGGACGTGCTCGGCGTTGTGCTCGGACTCAAGACCAGCCATGGCGACGGCGCGCTTGGCTTCCTTCGCATCAGGGAAGGCGTAAGTAAGGGCGGCTGGCGGGGCGATATTGCCGTACTGTCCGGGGCGGTCAGGCTTATCCTTGTCGGCGAAGTCCTTCTCAATCTTCATGAACGCACCCGCAAGAACGGGGTTGCTGGTCAAGGCAGAGGAGTCTAGGAACAGCGCGTTGTCGGGCGACCCCGGTGTCAGCGCCGGGACGGACGTCGCGTACCCGCCGACGACGTTACCCTCTTGGTCATACTTATAGAAGGGCTGGGAGAAGTCCGGCCCCTGTTGAGTTTCTGCCATAGATTATTTGGTCTTGTTCGCCTTAGCGGCCTCAGCTTCAGCCTTAGCGTCAGCGACGAACCTGTCGAGCGCAGAAGCGGCGGATGCTTTCGATGCGCCGAACCCAGAAGCCTTGCGACCCTCGGCGATGATAGCCTGGAGCTCTGCACGGGCGGCGGGAGACTTGCCCGTATCATCTACGCCGAAGCGAGCTTGGAACGACTTCTCCGTCTCGGGGACAGCCTGAGCGCGTTCTTCTGGCGTCAATAGGTCAAGACGACGCTCGACGCCGTTCGCGTTGAGTTTCCGGTCGAACAGTCCGATGACCATGCTCGCCATGTTCTTATTTAGAACCTTGAGGTATTCTTCGCGCTTACGAGGGTCGAGGTTATTGATGGCGGCGATGGCTTCCAAGACGAACGTACGGTCGGCATCGGAGAAGTTGCCACCGGAGACGATGGCCTTACGCATGGAAGCGAGGAGGATCTTCTCGCCGATGTTACCCTTAGTGTACGCATCGTAGTCACCCTTGTTGAGCGTGAGCAGGTCGAACAGGCCGACGCCACCCTTCTCAAGACGCTCGTCGAGGGCGTCCTCGATGCCCATGGTGGCGTCGATGAACGAAGACCTAGAGCCAAGGAGGTCGATGACCTCGGTCTTGCTGCCCTGGAAGCCGCCAACGCGGATATCAGCCAGACCACGGGAAGGCTCATCCGGGTACTTCTGGAGGATATGCCAGTACTTCTTAGAACCCCATCCGCCTCCGAAGGAAGGAGCGATATCCTCGACGGCCTTCGTGACGTCAAGGCTGAGCTTAGTCTCGGCGATACGACCAGAGGCGACCCCGGCCTTCTCGGTCGAGATGAGGGTCATCTTCTTGGTAATCTGGTCGTCGATATCCAGCGACATTTTGAAGGCGTCCTCGGAGAGCTTCTTGAAAGACTTCACCTGATCAGGCTGAAGACCGGCTACGGCAGCGGTGGCTTCATAACTGCGCTTCTGTTCGATATAGATACCCTTGGCTGTCTGAAGGGACTTGATTTCCTCCTCAGCCTGGGCGACGGCGGCGTTCGGGGTGATGCCACGGGCAGGCGGCTGTCCTGCGGCGGCGGCGGGCTGACCTGCAACGGGAGCCTGAGCCTGCGGTTCAACGGCAGGCAACTGTCCCGTCTGGAGCTGACGGGCGGTAGGCGGCTTTGAGGCAGGCTTGGCTACGGCAGGGGCGGCAGCGGGGGCTTGTGCTGGGGCGGTAGCCCTAGCCACAGGGGCGGCAGGCGCAGCCTTAGTCGCGGCAGGGGTAGGGGCTACGGGAGTCTCAGCGGCAGGGGCAACGGGGGTAGGGGCAACAGGCGCAGACCCAGCCGTACGCATGGCGTCGAAGCGGCCAAGGCTCGCGGTTAAATCAGTGTCAGTCGGGACAGTGTACAGCGTGCTGGCGCCAGAGCCTACGGCAGCGGCGGCAGGGCGAACCGGGGCGGCGACCGGAGCGGGCGGCATGTACGCATCGACGTTGATGCCAGCGGCACGCATGGCGTCGAAACGGATTTGCATGGCCTTATCAGTCAGAGCACGACCCTCAGCGATAGCGGCCTGAGCACCTGCGGTATCACCCTGCATGCCGGCGGCGATACCTAACTGTGTCCGCTGCTGGGCGAACGCACCGATGCCCTCAGACAGAGTGGCGGCGTTCCCTAGGATTTTGCTGGTATAGTCTAATTCAGCAATCTTCGCGTCACGGGTAGCCTTAGCCTTCTCGGCGGCGGTCTTTTCCATGGCATCGTAAGACTGGATGGTGCTGACAGCCCTAGTGAGCTCGTCGGCCTTGAGGGTCTTCTTGCCCCCGTCAGTCAGGTTATACAGGTCGATAGCACGACCAATCTTATTCGGATCGACGTTCTTCTCTTGGCCTGGAGCTACGGAAATCCTGCCGTCTGCACCCTTGACGAGAAGCCCGTTCTTGATGGACTGCTCGACGTTGCCGACTTCAGTACGGATGTAAGGGTTGAGCGCACCCTCCAGCTTAGCCTGCTCGAGTTTCTTCTGCTCGGCGACCTCCATGCCCTTGGCGACGCTCGAACCGACGGATGCGATGCCCTGTCCGATGGCGGCGCCAGCCCGTCCGTACGCTTCGACGAAGCCAGGGGCGATTTGCTGGACTTGTTCGGACTGGTACTTGGCGAAGGGAGAGGCCATTAGGCAGCGAGGTATTTAAAGCGGGGTTTAACGATGATATCCATGCCCATCTTGACGACGGACTTGAGGAAGGGCTTGTCAGAAATGAACTCAGCGAAGCGTTCGCCTTCTTCGATGTACAGGTCGCGGAACCAATCCGGGGCTTCGTTCAGAACCCAGTGACGGAAGACCAGCCATTCGGCAGACTCCTTGCCGTAGACCTCACGGGCTACCCAGCAGGCAGCCAATGCAGCAGCACCCATCTTAGCGCCGACAACACTACCAATTGCACTAAGGCCACCACCAATAATACCACCAGAACGCTGGGCATTGGCAGACTGGATCGCAGTCTCCATCTGGATGCGGTTCGCGCGGATGTTCGCCATGTACTGAGACTCGGGCTGGAGGAACGGAGACTGGCCGACGTCGGCGTACATGCCGCTGGCGCTACCAGCAAGACCGGCGAGGCTGAACTGCTGAGAGCCAGCATAGGCGGGGGTAAGGAAGCCCTGGAGTCCGATGGCCTGCTGGCCGACGCCCATCTGGTAAGCCTGCTGAGCCGTAGCCTGACGCTGGGCGAGACGACGCTGGCCCATGCCGTAGGTGTTCAGGATTTCGAGGTCAGCACCCTGACGGCTGAAGCTCACCCCACGGGCAGAAGCGGCGGCACGCGCGGCCTGCTGAGCCTGAGTGGTTTCTTGGGCGGTCAGGGACGTGCCAGCCTGGAGGTCGCCAAGAGCCTGCTGGCCGAAAGTGCTGTAAATGCCACGGGTCGTGGCGTCAAGGGAGCCGATAGCGGCACCCGTAGCCTGAGCACCGAGGCCACCGAGCATGCTGATCTGGTCCGTCGCGTAACGCTGCTGGAGCTGCTGAGCCGGGGAATACAGGTCGCCATACAGCCCCATCAGACCCTGCGAGGTGGCGCGGAGGCCAGCCATGCGGGTATTGATGAGGGTAGGCGCCAAACGCTCCTCCAGGACAGCCTGCTCTGGCAGGATGGTGCTCTGCACTTTAAGTGCGTTGCGAGCCTCAGTCAGATACTGGTTGTAGTCTGCTTGAGGGTTCGGTTGTGGTGTTCTGGCTGAGCCTCCCATTATAGTGCTTCGGTTAGGTTAATATATTTGTTAGAGATTTCGACTACCTTGTCGAACTGGATAGCCCATTTCTTCTGGTTTTCCCAGTTCGGGTAGCGTTGCCGGAACTTCCAGATCAGGCTAATACGCCCGGCTGCGTTCACGGCGCACCAGTCCATGATGCAAAGGTCTTTGCCAGCCTCATCTTGGGGCTGGACTTTGAAGTCAGGGTTCAGGGCGGACTCATCCCCCGTATAGGAGGTGGCGATAGGGTACGCGACGCCCACCCCAGCGACCCGCCCTTCGTCATAGGAGACGAACAGGTAGTCGTGCAGGAACGCCCAGCGGAGGTAGTTCCGGGTGTCCTTAATGCCGAACGCCTCCCTGCGACCCTTGTAGCGGTTCGCATCAACGAAGGAGGTTAGTTCGGTCAGGAGCATCAGGAGACTCGGTAGCGAACGATAACAATGCCGTCAGCGCCAAGGGTGTTGCCGTGGTCGCCTTGGGCGGAACCACTGCCGCCGCCACCAGAGTTAGCGGTAGGAGTGCCGCCCTGACCGCCCCCGCCATAGATGCCTGGGGCAGAAAGAGTCACAGCGCTATTGCCAGCGCCACCGCCACCACCGCCACCATACACGCGGAGGGTTCCGCTGATGGACGATCCGTAGCCCTGACCGCCTACGCCGCCAGCGTTAGTCCACTTGAAAACTTGTGTCGTCTGGGCGCCCGCGCCGCCGCCAGCAGCGGTGAAATCACCAGAGCCGCCAGTGATGCCGGAGCCAGATGTGCCTCCTTGATATCCACTTCCAGGTTGACCACCGTTGGCGGTAAAGGAGCTGAAATAGGACGCGCCGCCAGTTCCGCTGGAGCCAGAGCCGACGACTACGCTAATAGGGGCGGTTCCCTTGGCGATACTGAGGAAGCCAGTGACCACAGCGCCACCGCCACCGCCACCGCCGTGAGGGTTGTTGCTCGCACCAGCACCGCCAGCGCCAACGACCAGAACCTCAACCTTACCCTCTTTGGTCAGCGAAGGGGTGAAAGTACCAGAGACGGTATAAGTGTGGATCTTATAGCCATCAATAGTCGTAATCACACCTCCGCTAGCGTCAAAAGGGCCACCACCCACTGCCTTCCATTCTGTACCCGAATAGACTTCGGCCTGATCTAGTGTGGAGTTGTAGCGCATCTGACCGGCGACGGGAGTGCCGGGGCGCTGGCCTGTCGTGCCTACGGGGATTTTGACCGCAGAGGTCGTGTTGAAAGCAGCGGCGCCATTGACGTCTAGGCTCGCATCGAGGGTCGTGTTGCCAGTGACGGTAAGGCCACCAGTGATGACCTCGTTGCCCGTGACGTCGAGATTGCCGGAGACTTCGACGTTCTGACCAGCGGCACCTGCCAGGGTGAGGTCGGAGCCAGCCACGCCAGTGACGGACGCGGCGACCACCGGGATACCGCCGCCGAGCAGCTCAGCAGCCGTAGCCTTACGGAGCGTAGCAGTGGAAGCGTCGTGGACGATGAGGCCGTCACCAGAAGCCACGCCACCAGAGATGGCGGTCTGGTCGGTGACAGCACCTGGGAGCAGGACAGCTCCGTTGGTCTGATTGTTGAGACGAGAAGCCGTGACCTGCTGGCCGTCGGCGTATGTCTCAGGGGATTGGATTTGAGCCATTTATTTGCGAGTTTGTGTCATCGTGCCAGGGACGACGGCTTGCACCGTGACGGACCTGACAGAAGGACGGAGGTTCTGGGATTGGAAATGCACCTGAGCGTAGTAGCCGGACTTACGGGCGGGCAGACGGAGGATCACGTCCTCATCGGTCGGGGAGCCGTAGTCGCTGACCATCGTCGTGTAGTCAGGGTTCACGGTGATGAACGACGTGCGCATCGAGCCGCCGGCAGGGAACGCGGCATCGACCTGAAGGCTTGCGAAGCGCTTCTCGCGGTTCGTCTGGAAGGAATACGCGCGCGTCGTGAGCTCGCCGTCAATCTGGATAGGCTCGAAGGACAGAGGATTCAGGACCGTCGGGATGTAGAACGGGAGCACCGGGGTTCCGTTCGCGTTACCGAACTCGTCGTACTGGAGTTCTTCCAGCAGGAACACGCCTTCGGTTTCATTCACCATGAACATCCTGCGCCGGTTGCCGCGCTTGGCTACGATGAACTCCTTGAATGAGAACGAGTTCGCCTTAGCGATGAGACAGTTGCCACCCCAGTAGAAGCCAAACGGCATAGCCAGGTCAGGGGTGTACGGAACCTTGATGTAGAAATAAGTAGAGTCGTAGGGGGAGGATTGGACGACATAAGTCCCGGAAGGGTACTTGGTGGTCACTTCCGTAGCCCCTCCGAAGTCATCCACGAACGCGATGTTCACGCTGTCGCCGACGGCAAGACCGTGGTCATCCTTGTTGATCTGCACGTTGATGTGCGGCCCGCTGGAGTAGCTCGCGGTGCTGAATGTCGCGGCAACAGGCGTCGTGACGTTGCTGTTCTCAGGGTAGGTATCTACGGACTCCCACGCCTTGTTGATGAAGTTATACACCAGCGTGACGTTATTCCGGGTGCTGGAGTCCAGCGGGACGGACAGGTAATAACGGTTCTCCCAGTACGTCGCCACGGCGCTACTGACGGCGTTGTAGTTGATGCGTGCGATGACGTCGTTGATCGGGGCGGACAGCGGCTCAGCGATAGTCAGCAGGCGCATGCCTTCCGGGGTGTTCGCCCCGCCGTTGCCGGCGCCAGCAGGGTTCAGCATGTACACGCCGTTGTCCGACAGGAAGATGATGCCACCGCCAGCCTGGACGATGGACCCCTTGGCGATACAGCCGATATCAGTCGCAAGGGACTTGATGTAGGAATTGTCCTCCGTGGCCGGGTCGTTCACGGAGTTAGCACCTACGCCGGCAGAGGCGTAGAAGATGCTGTTCCGCATGAAGATCACGAACTCATTCAGCGTCCAAGGGGTGATGGCGACGATGCTGTCGTTGCTGCCGTCGTTAATCGTGAACAGGTCTAGTGCAGACCAATAATCGTCTTGGAGGTAATGGCTGACCTGAATGGTATTACGGTCAATCTGGACGATATGCCGGTTTCCGTAATAGATGGCGTGGCGGCTTGGCTGGTAGTTATGATGCGTCGAGGCGCCGGGGACAGCGATGGTAGTAGCCCC
>Ga0209229_10000702_pt1 | contig 13724 bp, 8 predicted proteins | sample SanBayMetagenome_FD_187466 | JGI IMG/M metagenome (GOLD analysis project Ga0209229, IMG submission 187466) | Freshwater and sediment microbial communities from dead zone in Sandusky Bay, Ohio, USA (SPAdes) (version 2) | ecosystem: Environmental > Aquatic > Freshwater > Lentic > Sediment | place... | reverse complement strand
GAGGCTGTCACTTTTTCCTTGCAACGAGTCACTGAAAATTTTTACACGATGATAAGCAGAAAAGAAGCGGAGAGAATCCTTTTGATTTGTATGGGAAGAGTCTTTTTTCAACAATCCCGAGTACAAAGTATCGGATGAAACATAGAGTGTGTCATCATCCTGGTTGATGATCATCAATGGAAATTGATACGCCTTGACGATCTTTTTTTCTTTATTAAATCTTGCTTGTCCTGCTATTACACTGATGCCATTGGAGGTATCCTGATAGAGCATATTTCCCATCGCCAGTCCCTCTCCACTTTTTTTATCAAAATCAATTTGATCTGCGATGATGGTTTGCGTACTGTCTTTGATAATGGGACGCTTTAAAAAACTGCCAATTTCTTTTTTCATGTCGTAATATCCAGATCTTGTCCGAATACTTGATGTTGCATCATAGATCAAGGTGGGGGATATAAAACTCGCTATTTCACTGTTGATGTTATAGAGCAGTGTATCTGTCAGCATGGTGAAATCTGGGTCAACCACCTTGACATTCTTTTGAAAGTAGACCTCTTTGGCGTCAGCGTAATAATAGCCCTCCTTGCTTGTCAGCGTAGTTTGCTTGTTGACCAATTTCCCATTGTTCAGGTAAGTCCCAATTTTTGCATTTACATCATATTGGAGTGACTCTGTAGTCAATATTGCTTTTCCATCTGTAAGTTTGACTTTCCCGCTGAGATCAGCTATTTTGGTATTCCCCAAATACTTGAGGTATTGAGAGTAGGTGTGTACAGAATCTCCGTCATTGATATGGATATTTCCAAAAGCCTCAATGGTATTGCTGAGCATGTTTTGAATGGCACTGTCACAATAGAAAAATGTATTTTCCTGTTTCAATTGTACGTGTCCAATCAGTAAATTCAAATCACCTGCGCTGTCTTGTTTGATCCTTCTGAATTTGTCAGCAGCAATGATTTTGATGAATTTTGTAGAATCAGGTTTCGTGCTATCTGCATAACCAACAACCTGCCCCTCTGTAAAAAGGAAACAGCATATTGTTGTCAACAAGACAAGATATACACGCATCGAATGCATATGGTTTATTGTTTAGCTGAATCAGGAAGTGCCTGCATCAGTGGACCTGTCTTGTCTTTTTTACCAAATACAGAAACTTGAACATATCTCTTGGGATGCAATCTCAAATCCTGCAATAGAATATTCAAGCTATTGGTTGTACTGGTGAGATTTTTATAGAGCTGGTCATCGGTAGCGAGTTTACCAACCGTGCCTTTTCCATTTTTGATTTCAGTAACAATCGTATTGAGCTGGTTGATTGATTTTTCAAGTGCACCCAATGTTGTACCAATCTGCCCACTGGAAAGTTCTCTTGTCAGTTTGGCTGTATTGTTGATGATGGCAGATACAGAATCGTTGTTCTTTTTGAGATTCAGCGTAAATGAATTGATATTGTCGATTGATTTTGCCAAATCACCAGTGGCAGGTGTAAGTTCATTGTTCAATAATTCAAGTGTTTGATTGAGGTGTGCGAGCAATTCGCCGAGATTTTTTTTATTTTCCTGATCAAATACCGATCCTATTTTTTTTACCGCGGAATCAATGGTGAGCAATGTATGATTTGCATTGTCAATTGTTGGAACCAGATAGGCTTTCAAATCTTGCACGAGTCCGGGCGATGCAAGCCCTTTGATGGTATCGCCGTCTTTTAGAAATTCTTTTGATTTACCCATGGTGACGACGATGTAAGCCGCACCCAGTGGGGCAGCTTCAATTTTTCCGTATGAATCAACCGGTATATTGATATCTCTCGTGAGTTGAAATGCGACTGCTACATGATCAAGATTCTTATCACCTTCCTGCATTCCTTCAACAGAACCCACTCTCAATCCATTTATTTTAACTGCGTCTGAAATATTGAGTCCTTCGACTTTATTAAATGTTACATACATGGTTGCTTTTTTGTTGAAAAGGTTTTTCCCTTTCAAAAAATTGAAACCCAGTATCAGCAGTGTGATGGATATGGCGGTGAGTGTTCCGACTTTTGTTTCGTTGGATATTTTCATGTTGGTAGGTTATTGCGGTTTTCCATCGATCATTTGTTTGTATTTGACAACCGCGTTTGCTATTGATCTTACAATTTCCTGCTGTCCGGCTTCACTGTTCAAATAATCCTCTTCTTCTTTGTTGGTGATGAATCCTGTTTCAATCAATACGGCAGGCATGTTGGTAGCCTGCAATACCCATATTCCCATATGATTTCTTTGCAACACGCCCCAGCTTTTTCTATTCTGACCCACAAATTCATCCTCGATCATTGAGGCCAATCTAACAGAGTTTTTGAAAAATTTTTGTGACCAAAGTCTTGCTTTGATCAGTGCTTCCGGACTGTTTACATCCGGCACTTCCATGACTTCTGCAGAGGATTCGTATCGCTCATCTTCGATGATGCCTTTGGTTTTTTCATCCGATCTATCGGCAGCCCAAACATAGGTGGATGTTCCATAGACTGGGTTGGGGCTGTATTTGTAAATAGGAACTTTCTTATAGATTTTCTTCTTTTTCCCTTTTACTTTTTTATACGTGGCGACGGTTTTATAACCGGTTATGGTTTTTTTTGGGGGAGCAGCATTTACGTGGACGCAAAGAAACAAATCACCGTTTTCACGATTGGCTATGTTTGCTTTTTCTTTCGGATTGTGGTAGATATCGGTTGACCGGGTCATCACAAAACGGATATCAGGCATTTCATTTCTCAGGACTGTATCCAATTTCAAAGCAAGCTGTAAAGTGATCTGCGCTTCTGTAGAGTAGACCCCTTTTGCTCCCTGGTCCGTTCCTCCATGACCGGCATCAATGATGATTGTTTTAATTTTGGGTGATTTGGTTGGCATTTGCTGAGCATGGATTGAACCCGTCAGCAAAACAGCTACAGCCAGCAAAACCAAAACCGAAGAAGATAATCTATTCATATTCAGGAAGATTGATGTGAAGCATTCAAAGAATCTTCACATATCCTTACCACATTATTTAGTTAAATTTGCCTGCCATCACTATGCTGCAGGTCGTTAGCAAATTTAGCTTAAAATATCTTTTTTTCTTGATTTTATGCTCAGGGGCATGTAGCTTTTTAACGTTTTCAACACAAGCACAAACTGCTTCACCGAGGAAAGATTCTATTCCACTTGTATCCAAAGTTGATACGGCAGCTCAAAAAAACAAGGCAGACACCGTCTTGCTCAAAATATCCAAGGATTCCATTCCAGCACAAATTGATTATGAAGCACAAGATTCCATGGTATTGGATGTGGATGCCAAAAAGATTTTTTTATTCGGGAAGACGCAGATCAAATACGAAGATGTGGTATTGAATGCGCCGCTGATTGAGTTTGACCAGGAGACCCAATATGTATATGCAAAAATGAGGCGGGATTCAGCCGGACAAGTGGAGGGGATGGCAAAACTCAAACAGGCGGAATCCACCACGGTGAGCGACAGCATTCGATTCAATTTTAAGACACAACGTGGAATGACATATGCTTCCTTTTTTCAGCAATCTGATTTTTTCAATTTTGCTGAAAAGGTTAAGAAGTATGATGCAGAAACTTTTTTTGCATCCAAGGGAAGATTTACAACCTGTAACCTTGATACTCCACACTTTGCCTTTAGATTCAGCAAGGCAAAATTCATCAATAAAAAACTTGTCGTAACGGGTCCTGTGCATCCTGAATTTGAAGATGTTCCGATTCCTATTTACCTGCCTTTTGGTATTTTCCCGATGCAAAAGGGGAGACAATCTGGTATTCTTCCCCCGCAGTTTACAGTGAATGAAAATTTCGGATTGGGTCTTGAAGGCTTGGGTTATTACAGAGCCATCAACGATTATGTGGATGCAAAAGTTTGGTTTGATGTTTATTCTTACGGTTCATGGAGGGCCAATTTTTCTCCCACGTACAGAAAAAGATATCAATACAACGGAACTTTCAATTTGAGTTTGCAGAACACCAAGTTTGCATTTAAAAACGATCCTGATTACAGCAACAACAGAAGTTTTTTTGTAACATGGACCCATTCGATGGACAGCAAAGCACGTCCGGGTGTTTCCTTCAATGCAAGTGTAAATGCGGGCAGCAGTAAATACCTGCGGTTGGTTCCCAACGGCGCGTTGGTCAATCCGGGTTTTACCGGAAACATTGCAGGGGCGGGGAATTATATGCAGCCGATGAATTTTACCAATCAGTTGACTTCCACCATTTCGTATCAAAAAATTTGGAATGGTACACCATTTAATCTGGCGATGAATTTGAGTCATAACCAAAACACATCCACCAAAATTGTCAACTTGAGCTTGCCTGACATAACATTTGTGATGAATACCATTTATCCATTTCAGCCCAAAGAATCTGTTGGGCAATCAAAATGGTATGAAAAATTAGGTGTTGGATATACAGGCAATTACCGCGGACAAGTTACTTTTTACGACACTGCTTTCAAGTTCAAACAATTGATCGATACTTTCCAATGGGGTGCATCACACAACGTGCCCATTATTCTCTCGCTGCCATCGTTGGGCCCCTTTCAGGCCGCACCCAATTTTTCATTCAAGGAAAATTGGTACGCACAAAAATTTTACAGAACCTGGAACAACACAACCAATAAACTTGACACGAGCATAGAGAAAGGATTCTTTGCAGCAAGAGAAATTACCATGGGGTTTTCAGTAAGTACCGCTTTTTTCGGAACCTATCAGGCAAAAAAGGCAACTGCAAAGGTCCAGGCCATCCGACATGTTATGCGCCCTTTGTTCTCTATCAATTACAAGCCTGATTTGATGAAACCCTATTACTCCAATCAACAAATCAATCAACGTGGAGACAAGTTACCGCTTTCGGTTTTTGATGGAAGTATTTTCGGCCCTTTCAGCGCAGAAAGATATGGTGGAATGGGTTTTGGCATAGACAACAATTTGGAAATGAAAGCCAGGGTGAAATCTGACACAGGAGAAGCTGAAATCAAAAAAATTAAATTGTTGGATGGTTTTGGAATTTCAGGTGGATACAATTTGTTGGCAGATTCTTTCAAATTATCTACGATGAGTCTTTATGCCCGGAGTAGTCTGTTTGACAAGATCAATATAACGGCCAATGCAACATTGGATCCATACAAAACCAATCCAGTCACTGGATTCAGAATCAATCAATTTGCATGGAATGGTGGAAAGTTCAACATGGGAAGAATTGTAAATGGGAACATCAATATTTCAACAAGCTTGCAGAGCAAGAAAAAAGATGACAAGAAGCCCTTGGTTTCAGAAATAAGCCAGAACGAAAATCTCACCAATGATCAAATTCAACAGCAGTTGGATTATGTGAGAAGGAATCCTGCTGAGTTCACGGATTTTACCATTCCGTGGACCTTGAGCTTGAGCTATTCATTGACATTCACAAAACTCTTGCAGAAAGATTATACATTTAAAACCGAGCTTGCATCCAGCATCAATTTCAATGGTGATTTTAGCTTAACTCCAAAGTGGAAAGTTGGTGCAAATGGATATTATGATTTGAATACCATGAAGATTCAATCACTCACCACATTTATTACGAGGGATTTGCATTGTTGGCAATTGTCTATCAATGTTACACCTGTAGGCGTTTATAAATTTTTCAACATCAGCATCAGTCCAAAGTCGGGTATATTACGCGATCTCAAGATCAACCGCACACGGTATTTTTATACTCAGTAGCTTGTGTATGCATGTAACATGGTGTTGTACACATGTTCTTTCAAAGCAGATAGATCATTGAAATCATTCGGATCAATCGGCTCTAAAAATTGCATTGAAATCTTACCTGGCCAGAAATACAATGTTTTATTGGTAGGCAGCATTTCTCTGGTTCCGCGGATGATGGCAGGAATGATTTTTTTCTCTGTTTCCATTGATAGCCTGAAAGCCCCGTCATGAAAGGATTTCAGTGGCTGATCTGTTTTATTTCTGGTGCCCTCTGGATAAATACACATGTGAATGCCCATGTTCAATACATCTTTCATTCGTTGGTAACTTTCTTTTCTGCTGTTTTCATCTTTGCGGTTGATAAGTACTGCTCCTCTTTTGTAAATGATGCCAAACAGTGGAATGCGCGACATTTCAATTTTAGCGATGGTTTTGTTTGCTCCGGGTATACCTGGGCTTGAAAGTGGAACATCCATGAAAGAATTGTGGTTGCAGACAACAATATAGTTTTCACCAGGTTTGAAATTTTCTTTTCCTGTGATTTTCACTTTGATAAAACTAAGTGGGAAATACAAAGCCATCCACATTCTGCTGAATCGGATCATCCATTTTGTGCTTGCCGGTTCTCCGAAAATACCTGCAGCCCAAATGGGAACTAGAAAAATCAGCATGGTTCCAACGAAAGCGATGGCGGTCCAAACTGCTAAAATTCTTGCTACAATATTTTTAATCATGTGGTAGGTTTATCAACCAATCGATCGGATCTAAGCCATGTTCGATCAGGTATTGATTTGTTTTTGAAAAATGTTTGCAGCCAAAAAATCCTTTGTCAGCCGCAAAGGGAGAGGGGTGCGCAGCCTTAAGCACCAAATGTTTTTGTTGATCGATCTGCGATCCTTTTACTTTTGCAAAATTTCCCCATAGCAAAAAAACAAGGTGTTCTTTTTCTTGGTTCAGTTTTTGAATCACTGCATCCGTGAATTGATTCCATCCCAGACCAGCATGTGAATTCGGCTGATTTGCTCTGACGGTAAGTGTTGCATTCAACATCAACACACCTTGTTTGGCCCAAGCTGTCAGGTCGCCAAAATTTCTGGGCATCTTGATGCCAAGATCTGATTCAATTTCCTTGTATATATTAACCAAGGAGGGAGGAGGCTTCACGCCAGGTTGTACGGAGAAGCTCAGTCCATGTGCCTGACCCGGGCCATGGTAAGGGTCTTGCCCGATGATCACCACTTTTACCTCATTGAAATCAGTCGTGTTGAATGCATTGAATATCATCGGGCCAGGTGGATAAATGTTCACCCGGCTTTGTATTTCAATTTTTAATTGCTCTGTAATTCTTTTAAAATAATCCTTTTGGAATTCCTTTGAAAGCATTTCTTTCCATCCCTTCGCGATCTGAACATCCATTGTTTAATATTGCTTTGTCTGCAAACTAAAAAAAATTATCTTTGCACCCTCATTGATCCACTGGTCCCGTAGCTCAGCTGGATAGAGCGGCAGCCTTCTAAGCTGTAGGTCATTGGTTCGAATCCAATCGGGATCACTTCTTTCCATATCATTTTTGCCTTAAAAAGCTGATTTTCTTCCTTTTACAGCTCTTTTTCGTGGTTTATTCACATTTAATTAAAAATTGCTTAAACGCTGCATAAAATAAATTTTTTTGTTTTGCCCGTTAACAGTATTTTAACTTCCTAAATTTTTTAAATTTTCAAACCAAAACAAGTGTTTATGACAAAACAATTGCATTTGCCGAGGTTGGCTAGATTGTTGCTGACAACAATCTTTCTGACTTGTCTTGTCGGTTTCGCTGTTGCACAGCAAACCGTGAGTGGAAAAGTCACTGATGCAGAGACACGTGCTCCGCTAGGTGGTGTGTCAGTTCTTGCCAAGGGTTCTACCAGTGGTACTGCGACTGATGCAGAAGGTAACTTTAAAATTGAGTTGAAGGCAGATCAAAAAATCTTGACTTTCAGTTTCAATGGTTATGTAAGCAGGGATGTTGCAGCTTCTGGCAGCATGAATGTTGCACTGGATGTGGACGTGAAAGCGCTCCAATCAGTTGTTGTAACAGGTTATGCATCTCAGCGTAAAAAAGATATCACAGGTGCCGTTGCCGTGGTAGACGCCAAGCAATTGGCTGCTACTCCAGCTGCTTCTGTAACGCAGATGTTACAAGGCAAGGCTTCAGGTGTAATCGTAGGTAACGACAACTCACCTGGTGGTGGTACCATGGTCCGTATCCGCGGATTTGGTACAATCAACAACAACTCTCCGTTGTACGTTGTGGATGGAGTTCCTACTCAAGGTACCCTGAACCAGCTCAATCCTTATGATATCGAAAGCATGCAGGTATTGAAAGATGCATCTGCTGCTTCTATCTATGGTGCGCGTGCTGCGAATGGAGTTGTGATCATCACAACAAAAAAAGGTAAAGCAGGTGATCCAAAGATTTCATTCGATTATTACACCGGTACTCAGACCCCAGGCAAATTGCTTGATCTGTTAAACGCTGAAGAACTGGGTAAATATCTTTTTAAAGCTGACGTTGGAGCGGGTAAAACTCCATGGGTTAATTCTCCATCCGCACAGTACAGATTTGATCAAAGCGGTAGTGTTACAATGGCGGATTATATCTTCCCGAATGTATTTGGTACTTCACTTCCTGCTAACTTCTCATACACCAATGATATCAACGATCCTGAACTTGGCAAGACCAGGTTTAATATCAACATGGCCAACAAAGCTGGCACCGACTGGCAGGATGTCATTTTTGATCCAGCTCCTATCTCTAACTATCAACTAGGTGCTTCAGGTGGTTCAAAAAATGCCAAGTATTCTTTGTCTGCCAATTATTTTAAGCAAGATGGCATTCTTAGATACACAGATTATGACAGGATTTCGGTCAGGGCAAATACTGAGTTCACACAAGGTAAATTTACAGTTGGAGAAAACTTGACTGTATCATATGACAGAAGAACTGGTATAACCAACAACCAAGAGTCTAATCCGATCATGTTGGCATGGCGTATTCACCCGATTATTCCTGTTTTTGACGTCACTGGAGGTCCAGTTGCACTGGGAGGAACCAATACCTCTCCATGGAATGGTTTCGGTGGTCCCAGAGGTTTGAACTTGGGAAATGCAACCAATCCACTTGCAAATCTCTACCGTGAGAAAGATAACAAAACTCTTGGAACACACATTTTCGGAAATGTTTTCAGTGAGTATGCAATAACTAAAAACCTCAAAGCGAGAAGCAGCATGGGTGTTGAATACAATCAATTCAACCGCTCCGCATACTTCATGAGAAATATCGAAGCTGCTGAACCAAGAAATACCAACACACTCCAGGTTTCGAATAGCTTTGATAATTCATGGACATGGTTCAATACCTTGAATTACAACAAAACATTCGGAGAAGACCATGAAGTGAATGTATTAGCTGGTACAGAAGCTGTTGCTACATATGCAGCTAGCTTTGGCGCTGAAAGAAGTAACTTTTCTTTTGACGATATCGACTACCGTTACCTTGACGCTGGCTCTCCTTCTGGTTTGAACAATGCCGGTTCTGGTGCTATTAGAACGCGCTTGTTCTCTCAGTTTGCTAAAGTGAACTATGGGTATAAAAACTTTATTCTTGCAGACTTCACCATTCGTCGAGATGGTTCTTCACGATTCTCAAATGCAAACCGTTGGGGTATATTCCCGGCAGGTTCTTTGGGACTTCGTCTGACAGAATTGAAGCCTTTCTCAACACTATCTTGGTTGGATGATCTGAAAGTGCGTGCGGGTTGGGGTAAGACTGGTAACCAGTTGATTCCAAACGTATACAATGCTTTCACCTTGTATGCTGCAAATCCTATTTCAAACGGATATGATATCAGTGGTACAGGAACGTCAATTGTTGGCGGATTTGACCTCACACAGTTTGGAAATCCGAACGGAAAATGGGAAACAACCACTTCCGCAAACGTAGGTATAGATGCGACCATGTTCAGCAACCGTTTGGAATTTGTATTTGATTGGTACACACGTACTACATCAGACATGTTGGCTCAGATTGCAGTTGCAAGAGCACAAGGTCAAGGTACATTGCCTTTCACCAACATTGGTACCATGAATAACAAAGGAGTTGATATCAATTTGAATTGGCGCGACAAGGCATTTGGTGGAAAAGTTCGCTATTCCTTTGGTGTAAACTTCACTCATTACAAGAACGAAGTAATAAAGTTGAACAACGATCCTAATGCCACCTTATTTGGTTTTGGTACTCGATTGCCTTCAATTACTGCAACAAGAAAAGGGTATCCAATCGCGAGCTTTTATGGATATTATGCTGATGGAATTTTGGATGCAACAAAAGCTGCCTCGGCTCCTAAGTTTGGCACCTATACCCGGGAAGGGGTATTTGCTTTCAGGGACATAACTGGAGATAACCTTGTTACAGCTGCTGACCGCGCAATTTTCGGCAATCCACATCCTGACTTTATATACGGCTTCAACTTGAGTGCTGGTTATAAGAACTGGGATTTGGATATCCAAGGTTCTGGAACATATGGCAACGAAATCTTCAACTATGTTCGTTACTGGACTGACTTCAACGTATTCCAAGGTAACAGATCTACTCGTATGTTGTATGATTCTTATGGCGAAGGTGGAAAGAACCTATTGCCAAGATTGAATTCAAGTGACGCAACCAGCCAACAGGTGTCTTCTTACTTCCTGGAGGATGGTTCTTACCTGCGCCTCCGTAATGTTCAGTTGACTTACACATTGCCTGCGAACGTTATGAAGAAGACTGGATTCTCTTCAGCACAGATTTATGTTCAAGGACAGAACATCCTGACATTAACTAAGTATTCAGGACTTGATCCAGATATCAACCTGCGTACATCCGGCGCTGACAACCAGGATTTCCATATGGGTATTGACGAAGGAGCATATCCTGTGGCCAAGACCTATTTGTTTGGATTAAGAGTTAAATTCTAAAGATGACCTTAATTAATAAATTTATTATTATGAAAAAAGTAAAATTTCTACTTCTTCCTATGGTCATGATCATGACGATTGGATGTACGAAATTCTTCGACGTTGCACCACAAGGCGTTGCTAGTGAGTCATTGCTTAAAAGCAAGGCTGGTGTGAATGCCCTATTGGTCGGAGCATATTCGTTGTTGGATGGTATTGGATCTGGTACGACTGACTGGCATGGTGCGGTTGACAACTGGGTTTTTGGTGGCGTTGCATCTGATGATGCTGTAAAAGGCACAGATGCCGGTGACCAGCCAGAACAGTCATTCATTGAGCAATACAACTGGGTTGCTGACAATACCCACTTCAGAGGAAAATGGCAGGCTGTTTATGATGGAGTTTCTCGTTGCAACGAGGTTATCTTGTTTGCACAAGATCCTGCAGTAAAGGATATGTCTGACGCTGAGAAAAAACAGGCTATCGCAGAAGCCAGATTTTTGAGGGCCCATTATCACTTTGAAGCAAAGAAAATGTGGAACAAAGTTCCATACCTCGATGAGAAAAATTACAACAGGGAAGATCCTACCAAGGTTCTTGTTTCAAACGACAAGGATATTTGGACAAACATTGAGGCAGACTTTCAGTATGCGGTTGACAATTTGCCGACTACCCAAGCTCAGAAGGGTCGTGCAACAAAATGGGCTGCACTGACTTATTTAGGGAAAGCACAGGTATTTCAAAAGAAATGGGCAAGTGCGAAAGCAAATTTGTTGCAGGTTTATACATCTTCAGGCAAAAGTTTGATGCCGGAATATCATGATAACCATCGTGATAAAACAAATAACAATGTTGAATCTATTTTTGAGGTTCAGTTTTCAGTGAATGATGGAACTACTGGTAACAACGGTAATGCGGGCGCCACACTCAACTGGCCTTATACATCTACTTCTCCTGGAAGAGGATGTTGCGGTTTCTATCTTCCTTCACATAATTTGGTGAATGCATTTAGAACTGATGCGGATGGTTTACCATTGATCGGAGATGCAGTTGATGGAAGCAAAGATACTTACAACAACGTTGATGTTCCGAATGACCAAGGCTTGAAGTTCACAGATACATGGTCATATGATAATTCTCAACCTGTCGATGTTAGGCTCGACTGGACAGTTGGTCGCCGAGGTGTAAACTTCCTTGATTGGGGTAAAATGCCTGGCAGCTCTTGGATTCGTGACCAAAACTACTCCGGTCCTTTCACTGGAAAAAAATGGATGTATTACCTCGCTGATGAGAATTCTACAACACACTCAACTTCAAGGAGAAGAATCAAAAACAACTATCGCATGATTCGTTTCTCAAACGTAATCTTATGGTTGGCTGAGTGCGAAGCTGAATTGGGCAATCTTGCTCAGGCAGAAACTTATGTAAATCTGATTCGCGCGCGCGCACAAAAATCCACGCCACAAGATGCATCTATCAATACAAAAGTAGCACCATACCCTGCAGGCACATTTGCTGCTAAAGGTGCAGAATTTGCAAAACATGCTGTGCATTTTGAGCAAAGGTTAGAATTTGCATTGGAAGGGCATCGTTTCTTTGATCTTGTACGTTGGGGTATTGCTGAAAAAGTACTCAATGCATACGTTGCCAAAGAATCAGTTGCCGGTAAAGGTTGGGATGGCAGATCTTTCACCAAGCGTGCATACCTTACTGGAAGAGTATTTGCTGCAAAAAACAATTACTTCCCGATTCCTGCGGATGAAATCCTGAACTCACAAAAAGACGGTAAATCAGTTCTTACACAGAACTCAGGTTACTAATCTTTTTCTGAAACATAATAAAAAAGGCTGTCAGCAATGACAGCCTTTTTTATTCCATATATATCAATCTTCCCTGAATGATTTGGGAATTAATTTTTAAATGCCCTGGTTTAATGGGATTAAGCAATAAAGAAAACAACGGAGTTTTATTCAGGCACATTTTAATTTAAAGTGAATGTATTTTGAAGTTAGGTAATGGTGAAGTAGATATCTAGTCAAACTTCATGAGCTGCTCAAACAACTCTTCGTATTTTGATTCAAGAGGGGAGAGTTGGCTGTTCAATTCTTTGTATTTCTTTTCTGCATCCTGAAATTTGATTTTATCAGAATATACAGCAGGATCTGCAAGTGCCAACTCAGCCTTGGTTTTATCTTCTTTGAGTTGAGCTATCTTTTTTTCTAATTCATCAAACTCACGTTGGAGTTTCTTTTTTTCTTTGGATTCTGTTGACGGTTGTCGGTTACCGGTTGACGGTTGACGGTTGACAGTTGACTGTTGAGTCTTAACTGTCAACTGTGAACTGTTAACAGATAACTGTTGTTTAGCCATTCTTTCCTTCCACTCAACCCATTCCGTATAACCTCCCTTGAATTCTACAATTTTTCCGTCTACGATCTCCCAAATTTTATTGGCTGTTTTGGAGATAAAATATCGATCGTGGCTAACCAAGATCAGGCTTCCTTCATATTTGTCCAGTGCCTCTGCCAATAAATCGACCGAATGCATGTCCAGGTGATTCGTAGGTTCATCCAGCATCAGAAAATTCGCTTTGCTGATGATGGTTTTTGCCAACGCCACACGGGCTTTCTCGCCTCCGCTCAATACCTTGATCTTTTTGTCAACATCATCCCCGCTGAATAGAAAACAACCCAACACGGTTCTGAGTTCCATGTCGGTTTTCTTGCTTCCCGCCATTTGCATCTCTTCCAAAATATTGTTGTTGAGGTTCAGATGCTCAAGCTGATGCTGTGCATAAAAACTCTCATCGACATTGTGCCCCCAATTTCTTTCTCCTTCAAAACTTTCACTGTCTGCAATGATTCTCAACAAGGTTGATTTGCCCTTTCCGTTGGCTCCAATCAGTGCGATTTTATCACCGCGGTCGATTTCTGCATTCGCCTCATGGAGAATTTCATTTTCACCAAAACGCTTGGATATATCTTTCAATGAGCAGATGATTTTTCCAGGAATCTTGTCT
>Ga0209229_10000701_pt1 | contig 13745 bp, 12 predicted proteins | sample SanBayMetagenome_FD_187466 | JGI IMG/M metagenome (GOLD analysis project Ga0209229, IMG submission 187466) | Freshwater and sediment microbial communities from dead zone in Sandusky Bay, Ohio, USA (SPAdes) (version 2) | ecosystem: Environmental > Aquatic > Freshwater > Lentic > Sediment... | reverse complement strand
AGTCACCACTCAGAATGCTCAGAGCGCTGCTGTGGTTGATGATGGCGTGCTCATTAGTGCCGCCAAGATACCAGGAATAAAGTCTATGGTAGGGGCTGAATGAGGTGCTTACTGCCGGTGATCCTGTAGTAGAAATTGCAAGAGCACTTGGGCTGTCGTCCATTAGTCTATTTGACTGACACACGAGGAATGTCGTTCCAGGCACTGCAGTTAACTTATCAGTCGGTGGTGTAAAGTTTTCAGTATAAAGTGCTCTTGCCTTTATTGATCGAACACCAGTAGCATAACCATTTAGACCAGAACCAACCCTAAATGTGCCTGCGGTAATATTTACTGCATCGGCTATTTGAGCGCTTGTATATGTTGTTGGATTTATGCCACTACCAAATGTTTGCATTTTTCCATTTACGAAGAACCTTAAAACACCTCCTGCTCTTGACAACGCAATGTGCGTCCACCTGTTTAGTATAGTTGTTTGTAGAATTGGAGTGCTGTAAATGTTTGCTGAAGTCGCAAAATCTGTGTAAAATTGAAGTTTAAATCCAAATCCAGTATCACCAAATCTAAAGCCAACGCCAGTACTACTACGTATAGACTCAAACAGATAAACGTAGTTAGCAACATTTGAAGAAATATAGAACCATCCTTCCATTGTAAAGTCACCAGTTCCGAATTCTGCTGCCGTTGAAGAAGCAGTTGTCATACTTGAAGAACCAGGGAAGTTTACGCTGTATGTTTCGGCATTTGACCCAATTGGATATCCAGTGACACTAGTAGTAACCGCAGCATTTCCGAATGCGCTCACTGCGAAGTTATTGTTGCTTGTATCTAGGAAATTCTGTCTTCCAACAATCAGCAGGCTTGTGCCAGAAATAGGTGTTAGATCTGCTGTAGATGGGATAAATCGAGTTGTATAAACCGCCGTTCCCTTCACAATTCTAATATTTGACAGGTAGCCATTGTAGTAATTTGCCCCACCCTGGCGCTGGCCAATATTGACATTAAGATTGCTATTGTTTATTACGCTCGTGGTGAGCGCGCTGCTTGTGGCTTCAGGCACACCGTTTAGGTACAGCGTAAGTGATGAATCGTTTCTGACAAGCGCGGCGTGGTACCAACTTCCAACCAGGATAGTTGTTGTTGAAACAAGATTTATCTGAGTTGTGCTATTTCCATATGCAACGGTTGCCTGTAACTTGCTCGCCGCGGTGAACAAGAAAGTAAATGCGGAATTGGTATCTACACCAGCGCTGCCCTCAAATTGATTTACAATCCAAGATGTGCCTATAGAGTTTGGATTGAGCCAGAACTCAACTGTGAAGTTGCCGTCGCTGAAGTTGAAGGCATCGTTGTCTGGAACAGTTAGGTAGTCACCGTTGCCATCAAAAGAGAGAGCACCTATTGGAGTATATGGCGAGAACTGCGTCGTCTTGGCATCACCTGCCTGGGTGATAGCAAAGTTGTTTGCACTGCGGTCCTTGAATGTTCCATCAACGCAAGTCAGCAGACTTGTGCCAGAAATGGCAGTTAGGCCTGTCGTTGGTGGCGTAAAGTTAGATGTGTAGACTGCTGTTCCCTTTACAACGCGGAGGTTTGAAATATAGCCAGGGAATGGCTCCACATAACTTGCACTATTTCGACGAGCGCCTATCGTGAACGTATTACCTGCCTGTAGTGTGATGTTCTGCGTAGTAGTACCCACTGAAACACCATTGATGTACAGCGTAAATACGTTTCCGCTTCTTACTCCAGCAAAGTGGTACCATTGGTTTAAACCAATCGTTCCAGATAAAGATACTTGGCTGCTTGTGCCATTGGTGCCACAGAGAAAAATCAATGAACTTGGAGCAACAAGAATTTCCCAACTTGCTGCACCGGCTGTAGACGATGACCAGTTGTTAACAACTCTTCCTGGGTTTACAGAAGATGTGTTGAATATCCAACCTTCAACGGTGAAATCACCCGAACCAAACTGAACTGCTGTATTACCATCTGCCAGAGATAGGTAATCACCAGTTCCATCAAAGAATACGCTTCTGACCGGTGTAATAGGCTGACTTACCAGCGTTGGCGCAAATGGATTATTTGAGTTTATTGCTGCATTTCCAACAGCAGTTATTGTAAAGTTATTGGTGCTTGCATCAGTTAGTGTAGTACCTTGACATGTTAGTAAGGTTGTTCCTGAAATTGCTGTCAAAGGAGAAGTTGGAGGAGTAAAGTTAGAAGTGTAGACAGCGGTTCCTTTTACGACTCTAAAATTAGAAATAGCTGAATTATTAATTGCAAACGATCCATCTGCTGCACCACCACCAATTGTGAACGCAGCAGTATTGTTAGGCACAGTTCCACTAAGAACGGCTGAACCACCCGATACTCCATTCACATATACCTGCCATGTATTTCCATCTCTTACTACGGCAATATGGTTCCAACTGTTCAGTGTTACAGCAACGGTACTTGTTAAATTAACACCCCAACTAGAACCATTTACAGTTGCTAGCACATTTGGAAATAATGAATTATTGCTGAAACCTTGCAGTACTCCAGCATATGACCCACCCCCCGAACCAGATGCTCTCTTAGCGAAAATTGTCTGTGCGCTTGGCGTAGTAAGAGGGTAATACCAGTACTCAATTGTGAAAGATGATCCCTCCATATCTAGTGCAGTATTATCTGCAATTGTCAGGTAATCACCACTGCCATCAAAATAAACGCTGCTGCTTGTTGCATATGACCTTGATGATGTTGTTTGCAGCGTTTCGGTGGTTGAAGTTGTGCTGAATGGAGAATTTGCTGCAGCGCGGGCATTTCCAGTAGCAGTTATTGTGTGGTTGTTTGTGCTTGAATCAGCGAAGCTTGTGCCCTGACAAGTTAGCAGAGCTGTTCCTGAGACTGCTGTTAGTGGGGTAGTAGATGGTGTAAAGGCAGATGTATAGAGTGCAGTTCCTTTTACTACTCTCACATTTGAAATATAACCGGTGGAATATAGTGGATCATATGTTTCGCCACCTACCTGTGTGGTTACTGCAGCACCAATGGTAATGCCAGTGACACTTCCAGAAGCAAGTGAATCACCATTTCTATACAGAGTAAGTGTATTCCCGCTTCTTACAGCAGCAATATGATACCATGTATTTGGTGTCCAGCCAGCAGTAGAATTTTGACTTATGACAGTTGTTCCATTATTGATAAAAAATCTTAAGCCTAGCGTGCTATTGAAAACTAATGCATAATGACCTGTACCATTAACTTCCCTATTACTGGTATGATACATCAATGGTTGATGAGAAGCAAGCGTGCCTGGATTGAACCAAAGCTCAATAGTAAAATCACCAGTTCCAAATTGAAGAGAATCATTAGAAGGAACTGTTAGATAGTCACCATTGCCATCAAAATAAACACTTGCAGTTGGAACGGTTTGAATCTCTGTGCTTATGAATGGGCTATATTTAACAGAAGCTGTATTACCACTAACGGTAATAGTATTTCTAATTAGACTGTTGTCTACGTTGTATGAGTTTTGACATGCAAGTAGAGTTGTGCCGTCAACTGCAGTCAGCGCAGATGTTGGAGGAGTGAAGTTTGTGGTGTAGATCGCAGTACCTTTTATCATACGAAAATTTGAAATAAATCCTGGCCAACTTCTAAAGTCTCCGTCTGCAGCCACCACAGCAAATCTACCACCTACTTTAAGTGTTGATGCAGAATAATTATTTGCATCAGTATAGTCTGCTCCCTCTTGAACCCCATTTACATAAAGTTTAGTAATTCCATTATTTCTTACGACCGCAAAATGGTTCCATTCATTTAAGTTCATATTAGATGAACCTAAGATCCTGACTGCTCCATTTACCCAAAGCCTTAACTTTGGGTCAGAACCAACAAGGTCAATCAAAATTTGAGTACTTGGTTCTGCTGTTCTAAAATCAGCCAGAATACACCCGTATGTTGGATTGATAGGATTTATACCAGTTCTGTTTATCCATGCCTCTATCGTAAAATTACCAGTTCCAAGTGTAAATGAAGAACTTGAAGGCAGTGACAGATAGTCACCTGAACCATCAAAGTACCAAGACCAATCACTACCATATGGACTGTATGAGTTATGTATTACATCGCCGTTTGCAGTGATAGGACCAAAAAAGTTATTAGATTCATCTAGGAATGTTACATTTGCATCTTTGTTATTTGTAGATGTGGCTAACTTCAGCATTACTGTTTTTGCCATAGTTACTGCTGCAGCAACTATAGCGGTGTATGCCTTTGACACTGATATGCTTTTAAATGAAAACATAGTTTAATTCCCCACTAAATTTAGACGTGCAATAGAAAAATAGCATTATGCTCATTGAAAGTACCGTATCTCAAATAACTATTAGGCATAGAGAACTCCCTATAGTAGTGTGCACATATTATTTATGAACTGGCTATTTTACATGAAGGATTATGCTATTTTTACTTTATGCTGATGATCTATCCGAAGGTGTAAAATTTCCTATATATCTAGCTACTCCAATGGTAATTCTTACATCATTTAAGTATGCATTTAGTAAATTCTGTGCAACATCAGAATTACCTATTCTAGGATTAGATGATATATTTTCTATAGCAGCTGATGAATTTAAAGTAGAAACTAAAGTCCCATTTAAAAATGATCTAAATATAGTTCCACTTCTACTTAGCGCGACATGGTACCACTGGTTAGATACCACATTTCCAAAAGAAAATCCATTCAGGATATCCCATGAAGAGCTTGCACTTGTGGCAAATGCTTTTAATAAACCATTATCTACCTGTATAAGCAAAGGTGGAAAGCTAGAATTATCTAGAGAAATAATAGGCCCTATTCCAGTTGTAGTTGTGAAGTTTACCCAAAAATCAATAGTAAAATCCTTAGATGACAAGTTTAGTTCCGGTCTACTAGGGATAACTAGATAATCTCCAATTCCGTCAAAATATAGGCTTCCTTTACTTGCGATAGCGGTGCTGATTTTTGCATCACCAACGGTTTCAATTGTGTTTTTTGATGCTACGTCATATATGCCGGCATTTGTGGCATTTAGTAACAAAACAGTATTTGGAACAGCTGCTAGTGAAACAACCGGAGGCTTAAAATTGGAATTATAAAGCGCCGTACCCTTCACTATTCTAAAATCTGACAGATAACCATTAAAATAATCAATTGCTAAGCCATTGAATGGCTGCCACCCAATAGCTAATTGCTGATTACCAGTTGGGAAAATATTAGAAGTTGTTGTTCCCTCAGAAACACCATCTATATACATTGTTATGGTAGTACCAGATTTAACGATTGCTAAATGATACCATCTTGCGGTAGTTTTTGCGCTGCTTATTATTCTGTTAGTCCCATTTGTTGATGATGTTTCAGAATATAGTCTAAATGTTCCTGCATTATTTCCTAGGTATACTGACCATCTAGAATGTATTCCAGTGCCAAATTGAAAAATGTGTGGAGTATTTGCGATAGAATTAAGGTATACCCATCCTTCCACAGTAAAATTACCACCATACAGATCAAAATTAGCAGATGATGCTAATGATAAGTAATCACCATTTCCATCAAAGCTCAAACTTCCACCATTTGCCGAGGCGCTGTATACCGCATTAGGAACAGTAGGAGATATCTGGAAAGGCTGAATATAACTAGTAACTACATCTCCCGTTCTAGTTATCGCTAACGCATTACTGCTATTATCAATAAACCTATTATTTTGACAGGTTAATAAAGTAGTGCCAGAAATTGATGTAAGGGGCGTTGAACTAGGTGAAAAACTTGCCGTGTAAAGAGCAGTTCCCTTAACAATTCTAACATTTGAAATATATCCTTTGAAATTAGCTGCACCTATGTTGCAGTTCGAATTACCTATTGCAGATGAATCAGCAAAAGAGGTAAGAGGATACGATGATGGGTTTGCCCCAGTACCAAGATTTAGAAGCTGTCCATTTAAAAATGCTCGGCAGATACCATTGTTTCTAGTAAAAGCTACATGATACCATCTATTAAGCGCCTGAGCTTGAGTTAAAGATGTGCTGTATACTGTATTAACAGATGACTGCAATATCATAAATTGAAGTTTATTACCAAATCCGTTATTGCCAAATCTAATAGTTGGCCCGATCGTAGAAGTATCTACGCTTGATATAATTGTTTGATAGTAATCTCCATTTGCCGTAATATGAAACCATGCTTCTAATGTGAAATCTTGAGAATTAGAGTATGAAAATATAGTGCTTGATGGCACACTTATGCTATCTGACGCACCATCAAAGTAATTGCTCCAGTACCCAGCGCTTGCCATATGAGGGCTTAACTCGCTCGTTTTGGCATTGCCAGTAGTACTAATAGAGATAGAATTAGAACTATTCTCTTTAAAACCACTGTCTTGACAGGTAAGAAGTGATGTTGCTGATATTGCGGTAAGAGGGGATGTGGGAGGTGTAAAATCAGAAGTGTAGAGCGCACCTTTTACAATCCGCAGATTCGAAATATAACCATTCCAAGATCTGAAATCCCCAGATACTGCAGCAAATCTACCACCAATTACTGGAGCACTTGCAGAATAGTTGTTAGTGTCAGCATAATCAACACCTTCTTTTACACCATTGACGTAAAGCTTAGTTATTCCACTGCTTCTCACCACGGCAAAATGAACCCATGTACCAAACATTAGATCAGATGAACTTATAATTCTGCTGGATCCATTTACCCATAGTTCTAACTTCAGAGAACTTGCTGCCTTCTCAATTAGAATCTGCGAACTTGGCTCTGCGGTTCTGAAATCCGCTATTATTGATGCAAAGTTACTATCAACAGCATTTAAACCTGTTCTGTTTACCCATGCCTCTATTGTAAAATCGCCTGTGCCTAGGGCTAGAGAAGAGTCAGCACTAACCGTTAAGTAATCATTATTTCCATCAAAGTAATTACTCCAATATCCAGAACGTGTAGAAGTTGATGGACTAAATCCAGATTGAATGGCATTCCCTACAGCAGATATTAAGAATGCATTTGAACTATTATCCCTAGCATATCTATCTTGGCATGATAGCAGTGACGTGCCTGTCAATGATGAAAGAGGTGTTAATGACGGTGTAAAAGCGGTGGTATATACAGCTGTTCCTTTTATAATACGTAGATTTGAAATATATCCAGAAAAATAGCGCGTACTGTCAGCATTTGACTTTCCAATGAACATTGTAGCACCACCGTTTGGGAAGTTTGAAGTATATCCCGCTACAGTCCCAGATAAATTTCCATTTATAAAGAAGCTTAGTGTGCTAGAATTTCTTACCCATGCAATATGCGTCCATGTATTTGCAGGGACAGATCCAGTTGAGTATGATCCTGACACACCATTCCATAATCCTAATTTATTTGCATCATTAGAAATAAAGAAAAATGGCGCTCCAGATTCAAATGATCCAAATACTGTTCGATCGTTCGTTACGCCACCACCGATAGCAGCAGGAACAAAAACCCATGCCTCTACCGTAAAATCTCCAGTGCTAAATGCAAATGAAGAACTTCCAGGAACTGTCAAATGCCCGGTTGAGCCGTCAAAGAATGTGCTCCAATATGTATTTGCTGGCTCCGTAAATGGTGCTAAAGCACTAATTCTAACATCGCCAGTTCGCGTTACAGAAAAAGAATTAACGCTGTTATCTTTAAATCCGCTATCTTGGCATGTTAATAGGGAAGTTCCAGAAATAGGCGTAAGAGCAGTTTTGGGTGGAATAAATTCAGACGTGTATAGTGCAGTACCCTTTATCACTCTCACGCTTGATATATATCCAGCAGCATATGTTTCAAAGCCAGTGTATAAAAATCCCCCCACTATAACAGATCGCTGCGTAACTATTTTTGATGACGTTCCCGAAGCAACCAGCTGCCCATTTACAAACAATCTAATTGTGCTTCCAGACCTTGTTACGGCTATATGGTACCATACTCCTGCCAAAATAGTAGTGGAAGATGTTAAAATAAACTGCCCTGCGCTATCTCTGAGTTGGAATACTACGCTGTTGTTAACGACATACAATAGAAAATAGTTGTTATCTGTCCCAGAAGCAACGTTAGAAATAATTGCTCGATTAGCAATATTGCCTTCAAAGTTTATCCAGCCCTCTATTGTAAAATCACCGCTACCAAATGCAAGCGCTGCATTTGATGGAACAGTTAAGTAATCTCCGGTACCGTCAAAGTAGTTGCTCCAATATCCGGGGCTTTCACTAAATGGGCCAAATGCACCCTGTGAAACATTACCATTTTTGGTTATGGAAAGAGAATTAGTGCTGCTATCTAAAAATGTATTATTGTCAACTGGCATTATCATGTCCTGTGCATTCAGGGCTACTGTGAGTACAGCGCGACATGATATTTATAGCACTTAGTTCAGTTGGCAAGAAACAAAAAGGAGCAATAATTGCTCCTTTTTGAAAAGTTGGTCCTTTTTATCTATCATACTTTTCTATCAGCGATTAGCTGACAGAATGTATTAAAAGTCTTATCAAACTTCAAATCATAAAGATCTTGCATTCCAATAAGAATATTCATCAGCTTGTCTTCTGACATTTCCTTATTGCCAATGGCTTCGGCGAGCATCTTGATATCATCAGTGATCCTCCAGCACTCAAGAATCTGTTGCTCAAGATCAAATCGACTAATTTCCATGTTTGAACTCCTTAAAAATGTTGGCCTGACCGGAGGGACTCGAACCCCCGACCAAGCTATAAAAATGTGGCCCGCCCGCCAGGATTCGAACCTGGGATAATTGCTTAGAAGGCAATTGTGATATCCATTTCACCACGGGCAGAATTCTCAAGATAAAATTGGATTTGTGTAGCGTCAATCCCTTTGTTTTCCAGGTAACCTAGAAATGTATTGCACGGATGGCAAAGTATCCCCCTAACAGTGTCATTCGAGTGGTTGTGGTCAACATATCCTCCTCGCCTATTGCTAAATAGTGTTAGATCTACTCTACATATTCCGCATTTACCACCCTGCTTTTCTAAAAGTTGAACCAGCCACAGCCTGTGAAAGAGATGGAAAGAAGAATGACTGCAAAAATCTTCATGCTAACTCCTTAGATTACTTTGAGGCCCTCTGAAGGGTGGGCGAGGATAAAGTTCTGAATTGCCATTGCTAGTTGCATAGGAGTCCTAGACTTCGAAACAACAGCCTTGGCTTTGCGAACGTTATCGGCATGAACTTGCGGGTGATCCTTAATGAAGGAATCGATAACTTCTGTTACATAAGCTACAGCAGCTCGCATGTCCTTCATTGCAATAACGTCATTTACGTGCTTTTGAACAAAGAAACCAGCATCAATAGTCATAGTGTTTTCTCCTTTATGGATATATTATACACTGAAACTAATTAAATGTAAACAGTAATTTATAACAGGATGAGCCCTGAATCTTCTCTTCCAAATAACCGCGTCATCTTTCGATAGTTCTCCTCAGAGATTCCATTACCACCTTCGCAGTAAACGTGAAATTCTTTTTGAATCGGCAGAAAATCTGAACTATCATCAAGGATGATCATGTTCTCTATCTTGTAGACATGCGCGTTATCCTCTATCCAAGTTAGAATTTCTATTCCCCTCATTGTATGCAGTTTTGGCGTGAAACCAATACAACGATCTCCTTCCACGCCAAGAGATGTAAGATATTCCTGTATTTTCTTAAGCCGGTCTGGCTCATCAAAGTGCGAGCGATGCGTTGACGATAACACTATCCTCGCATCAAACTCACGCAAAACTCTGTTTAGAAGCCCAACTGAAACCGGATCAATTGTTGCCTTCGCGAACCTGATACCATAAGGTTCATCGGTTTCATCCTTTGCTTTATATGCAAATGCAATAATAGAGCGCTCAGAGTTTAAAACCCCATCGATATCAAGAAATATAACTTTCATACCAAGATCCTAAGTTCTTCAAGCACACGGTCCTTAATAATTTCACTAATATTATCTGGGTGATCGATGCTGTGATCCGTTCCATTTCTAAGATCATTAGTTTCTTCTTTTCTCCAGCGCTCCGTCAGTGGGTGATCATGCCAAAGCCCATACTTATTTCTGATCCACATCGTAAAGTTTATCATTGCCATATGATAAACGATGTCCTTTCCATCTGACCGTATTCTACGAAAGAGTCACTGACATTCTTCAGAAAGATGCTGCAGAATGTCAGTGACAATTGCGTCGACAGTTTGAGGGAAGCTCATAGCTTTACTGCTTTGGAAATAAGATAAATTTCACAAATATGATTTAACCGTTCAATGTGCTCAAAAGCATCCCAAGGATCTGATCCTACAGATACTGCACCATGACCTTTAAGCCCTACTACGTCAGCACTAAGCTCTCCAGTTGAATTATCATTAAGCATCATTCCTGCGACAGCATATCCCAGCTCTTGTGTAATAGGTTCAATGAAGCCAATATTTGTGGCAACTCTCGTATAACGATTAATTTCTGGAAATTTATCGGCAAGTTCTGAAAGTTGGATTCCGGCTTCCATCGCCGCAATAATATGGGTAGGATGCAGGTGTAGCACAACCCTAGAATGGTTCGTAGGATTGTGTCTTTGAAGAAGCCAATGCATGGGCAGTTCACCTGATGGTTTTAAACCTTTGTTGAGCTGCTGTTTTAGCATGCCATCATCCTCTGCTAGCCAGCGATCTCGAGATGTTCCGTGCCAATCAATATCCATCTTGATACACATGTCTGGAACCATTTCATTCTTCCTGACACCTGAAGGAGTAACGTAAAACCAATCCTGCTCTGGTCTCTTATATGATGCATTACCATCGCGAGTGGTAATCCATCCGCGTCGATATGCTTCTTTAAAAACATCACAAATTTCTCTTAGCATTTTATAATTCCTTTAAAGCTTTTTAAGAAGGATATTTAGAATTTCGGCATTCAGTCTATAGCATTTATCAACTATTGCTATCTGCTCATAAGCAATTTCACGTGATATACTAGTGGCTTTTTCAATACCATAATCAACAAGGTTTAATTCGGCAATAGCTTCTTCATGGTCAAGCAGAACTTTCATGCCTGCCCGCTGAGCTATCTTTTGCATTTTCTTATTTTGCCGTAAGCACGACATAAAAAGTATGCCAATGTCATGCGCTCTGCAGTGAACAACTATTCTATCCATGAGCCTTTTTGCAAGGCCCCTGTCTCTAAATTCAGCATCAATAGAAATACCAAGTTCTGCACGTATCCTATTACCTGATTTTTCAACTAATGTAAGGTGAGCAAAGGCGATAAGAGTTTGTTTGTCGCTTGAAAAAATACCAAATAATTTATCGTTCTTGAAGTTAATCACTTCAGAAACATACCTTTGAAGTGCGCTATCATTAACTACTGCAAAAAATCTCAAATATCGATCATTTGAATTAAGCCGTAGTAAATGATCTAGAATAACCTGGCTGTCAGATTTGTTAAGAGATGTTATTAGATACTTTAAGTGACTGGAAAACATTTTAGTCAGCGCTCACGTCTCCCGAGCCAGATGCCGGATGACCACAGTCTGCTTTATCGCCAGCCCGACTAACGCCTATTCCATTTACATATACTGTAGATGACCCTTGAGCCATCTTTGGGCCACGATGCTTTTTCTTACCATGACCTGTCACTGCATCGCCAATTCTAACAGCTCCATTGTTATTTACAAAAACATCTCCTGATGCGCCAACTAATTTTCCACCTGCAGCATCTGCGCTTTTTCTAACTACTCCTGGCATTATCTTTCCCTCATTTCATAAAGTGCTTTCACAAACCCGTGAACAAATGCTTTTCTTTTTTCATCGGCTAAATCTTTTTGTTGCCCTGGCAACCATGCTGATTTTAGCATTAAAGCATTAACATCGTCATGAGTTATAAGTAGCAAGCCAACAGCTCCATTAACATCGAAAGGAACTGCGTCAATTGTTACACGATCGGGATGTGCAAATTTATCTTCTTCATCATCATACTGGAAGTTAGACATTGGCTTAGGCACCGCAAATGTTAGACGTCCATGCATAAACAGATAGTCCCAAAACCACTCCCGCATGTCAATACTAATAATTGGTTCCATGTCGCGGCTAAAAATAACAGCTTGCGGCGGCTTTAGAAACTTTTTCATACTAATCCCATCTTCTTCAATAGCTTATGAGAAGCCGTACGTTTGGACGCATGATATTTATCTTTCAATTCAGCTGCAACCATTTTTGAAGGATAGTAGAAAACACTGTTATCGTGCTTAAAGATCTTTTTGTTTAAAAATACATCCAGTACCGCGCCATCTATTCTTTTTTCACCGAAGCGCTGCCGCTCACTCTGATTAAGATCGCTCCACGTCTTAAACACTGGTGGTTTATTTGACCATGATGGTGTCACATTGAACTTATCCTCAGCATAAACAGGTTTTACGTAAGTAACTTTTGATTGTGGAATTTGTTGCATCTTAAAGATATACCATACTCCCTCAATAAAGCGAAGAACATTGTTGTCATCAATTTGACAAAATACCCGTGCTTGTTGTTTTTTGCGTTTTTCTTGCAGCTCTTTTTTAAGTGATTTAGCGCTCTTTTTATTGTTCTTTTTGATGACACCATCACGAGGATCTACGAAGTATTCCGACAGAGTATTTTCTATTAGTAGATCACCGCTGTAAGTCATAGCATAAATTTTACCATCTTCCTTGATGATAATATTTCTCTCAACATACCAGTTAAGGTGCTGTAAGATGTGCTGATTTATTACTGAGCGCTTATCAAATGTTTTACAGAGATCGCTGTAAAATTCATCCCATTTCTTTCCAGCATACTTACGAACTAATCCATATAAGGGATTGAGATTCTCTCCAAACTGCTTAACGTTCCATCCATATCGTTGCTTCATGCTCTCTCTGGTTGGAAGCAGTTCAAGCTGTTCAAGCTGTTCACTATTGAACTTTTTTAGATGTCGATAGTTTTTATAATGGTCTTTACTACGGTACCGTTCATGTTCACAGAGAAGCTTGTTAAGATCAGATCTCATGAGGTAGTCTCAGTCAATAAACTCTAGTGCAAATATAATTCCAACAGCAGCAATAAAAAAACATGCGGCTATAGGAATAATTGTTGAGACTGCAATTGCCAGAACAGAAAATGCCAATGCTAAAAGTCCTAGAGTTCCTAGAATTGCAAAAGGGATGGCAACCAAAGACAAAATGGCAAAAAGAAGCCATTTAAGAATTTTCATGAATCAGCTTCCTGCTCAGGTTTTGCCTTTTTGTTACCGCGCAAAAAACCAGCATATGTAGTAAATCGTTGCCACCATGCGTTCTTCTTATTGTGCTTAGGCGTGGTCTTAGCTGGCCCTGCTCCACCTCCTTGGCGAATTTTTGACATTTCCTTGCGAGCAGCAATTCGGCGAGCATTTTTAGAATTTTTTGACATTTATTCTCCTTGAAATATGAGTGGGGTTACTTCTTTAAACTCAACATCGTTAACGAACCAGAATTTTCCAGTATGCGGTTCTGTGAATGTTAAACCTTGCCAAGGCTTTCTTTCATCTAATTGATACCTTCCATATGCCATTGTATCAAGGTTTGTTTGCCCATAAAACTGAATAGGTGTCTGTACAGGAGTGTGTCCTGAATAGATATGTGAGATACCAGGATTAAACATTCTATTTAACCAATGTAACTTAATTTGCGTTTTAAATCCGTTAATAAAATTATCTGTAAGAG
>Ga0209229_10000700_pt1 | contig 13752 bp, 11 predicted proteins | sample SanBayMetagenome_FD_187466 | JGI IMG/M metagenome (GOLD analysis project Ga0209229, IMG submission 187466) | Freshwater and sediment microbial communities from dead zone in Sandusky Bay, Ohio, USA (SPAdes) (version 2) | ecosystem: Environmental > Aquatic > Freshwater > Lentic > Sediment... | reverse complement strand
CACTATGGTTGTTTATACGTGGCATCGATACGATTACACGTCTGGTGATACCACTGTTGCTGCTGTCGATTGCAGCAGCCTTTTGGCTACTCTACCGCAGACAGCGTCGGTTCCTTGACGCCGTGATTGATATCCCAGGCGCAGGGGTGGTGATCGTACTTGATGCGAACGGTCGGTTGGTGCGTACAAACGAACGTGCCGCAGTGCTGATGAAGATCACCAAGAGTGTTCCGATGCGACGACTCTTCCGCTCCTACATGCAGCAGTCTGGGCTTGCCGCTCTCTCGTCGTTCATTGATCAAGCGCTCGCAATGCGCACGTCGAAGACTGAACGTGTAATGATTGAGGACGCAGACGATCAACGTGAATACATGATCACATCGATCCCCCTCGTTGGACTTCTAGGCCGTACGGCGGGCTATCTGATCTCAGGTGTTGACATCACCGAGGCACTTGAGCGACAGCGTTTGGTGAACTGGGCGCAACTCGCGCACGACATGCAGACGAACCTATCGACGATTCGCCTCAATGCTGAGCAGCTTGATGAAGGCCTCGACCAACGCAATACAGAGCGTCGCCGACGCATACTCTTCCAAGTCGGCGTGCTCATTCAACGTGTACGTGATCTTGTGAGCGTAGGTCGTGGCGATGAGCTAGTGCGAATGCCCGTGCATAGTGCAGAGCTCTGCACCGAGATTCGACATGAATTTGATCCCGTCATGTTTCCGCATGTGACGTTCTCGATGAAGTTGCGCGGTACGATGATGAATGTTGACAAGCTCAAGATCTCGCGAGCTGTGCGCAACGCCGTCGAAAACGCCATCAAGGCCTTGCGAGGCCATGAAGGAACGGTTGAAATCGCAACGTGGTTCGACACTACATACGTGTTCATTCGTGTGAGTGATACGGGCGTGGGAATGGATGCAGAGACACTCTCCAACATGATGCGTCCGTATTTCACAACAGCGAAGGATGGCTCGGGCACTGGCATCGGCACGATGATTATGCAGCACGTGATGGATATCCACGACGGTACGCTCCGCGTATCGAGTCAGCCCGGCGTTGGGACACAGGTGATCTTCCGCATACCACACGGCATGGATGTTCGATTCCGCCAGCGTAGTACTGAGGAGATCGAGCAATGACCCATGCAGAGTTAGCATCACTCCGGGGCAAGCGTCTATGTGCGCTCGACGTTGGATTGAAGCGAATTGGCGTTGCCGTATGCGACGAAATGCACATCCTAGTCTCCACACGTCCGATCATCGAAAACACGGGAACTGCGCTTGATGTGCTTCGCGAGCGATGCGCTACGGATCGTATCGACGTGCTGATTATCGGCGTGCCACGTCTGCATGACGATCGTGTTACGCCGATTATCGAAGCAATCCAACAATTCATCGAGCGTGTACGTCAGGTACTCTCGATACCCGTGTACGAAGCAGACGAAGCGTTCTCGACGAAAGAGGCACGGTCGATCATGGTTGCAACGGGTGTCAAGAAGAAGAAACGTCAGACCAAGGGTGTGAAAGATCAGATGGCAGCAGCAGTGATTCTTCGTGATGTGCTCGAAGAGGTACGGTCACTCCCAACGCAGGAGCGTCTATGATAAAGCATGTCCTTGCAATGCTGCTGTGCTTCAGCGCAATCGGATCGCTGCATGGTCAGGGCGCACAAATGATCCGCAATCGGTCAATGCTGACTGAGTACGGGGATCGGTTCTATGCTGATGCATACGTTGTGCCGCATGACGCGGGTGATTCGGCAACCGTGGTTGTGTTCTTCCGCATTGCCAACGACATGATGTCGTTCACTCGTGTACGTGATGTACAAGAGGTGCGCGGCAACTATGGTGCTGAGATGTCCGTGAGTGTTGAACTTCGCGATACACTTGGCGTGATCCGTCAGCGCACGAAGTGGTCTGATACGGTCTTCACGAATACGTTCGAAGAAACCAACAACAAGAACGCCTATCACGTAGGTTGGACGTCATTCCGGATTGGGCAAGGGACGTATGTGCTCGGACTCGAAATTCTCTCGCAGAAGGAGAGCAATCAGAAGAAGCTCAAGCTGCCTGCAGTCGCTTTTATGCCACGCCGATCAACACGCCTACTTGCACCCGCGGCATTCGGTGCGCCGGAGACGGTGAATGGTGCAGATCTGCTGCGGCTGTTTGTCTTCAACAGCAATCTCCCGTTTGGTCCGGAGCAGGCTCGAGCAATGCTGCTTGTTGCTGATAGCACAGAAACGCGGTACACATATCGAATCCATCAGCTACCGTGGGACAACAAGGAGATCCGCTGGTGGCGCGTTGCTGATATCGAGGGACGTGTGCAATCGCAACGTGACCGATTCCCGAAGATTTCGTCTGCATCATCGAGCGAGGCGGCATATCTGGAAATGGTCGATCGACCAGCACCTCCGCGTGCTATAGCAACCGTCGAGGTGCCAATCCCCATGTCGACACTCGTGCCGGGTCGGTATCAGATTGATCTCGTCAAGGCTGGCACAAAGGATACGGTGTCAGTCAAGTTCCAAATCGTCTGGGAGATGATGCCGTTTTCTCTGCGCACATTGGACTATGCAGTAGAGTCGTTGCAGTACATCTGTAGCGAAGAAACGCTCGACTCGCTTACCGACGGAGACGCATCTGAGAACCGTCAGGCGCTGATGAACTGGTGGCGTCGTCAAGATCCAACTGCAACCACTGTGTACAACGAGCGACTGACTGAGTACTATCGTCGCATTGATAATGCGTACTTCGCATTTAGCACAATCAACGAACCAGATGGATCGCGAACAGATCGCGGAAAGATCTATGTCCTCTATGGTCAGCCCACAGAGATATCGAAAGATCTCAAAGCTTCATCGCCACGTGAAGTGTGGAAGTATAAGAATGCTCCCAAGCAGACATTCACGTTTGAGGTGAGTGATCGCGGTCTCTACAAGCTGGTAGATGTAAAGTAGACTACGGCTAGCGTTTGCAGTCAATCGTTAGCGTGGTTCCCAGCCCTCGCCTTCACAAGGCGGCTCATCAGAAATCACGTGTTCATCGAGAATCATGCACAGCTGATTCGTTCCATTGAAGTGTCTGCACGATCCGCACAGCGTTCCCTCGGTTACGCGCTCTACACGCTCGTGATGCTTGTCGTATTGCAGCCATGCAGGATACAAGCCAAGTCCCCACAGTCCGAGCATTGCCACCCACCACGTTGTCGTACTCGACATGTATGGACGCAGCGTCATGGTAACGACCGCGATGATAGCAACACGCATCAGCGCAGCGGCAACGATTGAACCAGTTGTATAGAACGGCTGATCTACGGCATACTCGGGATCGCGCGTTCGAAGTAAGAACAAGTCGAGGAGCTTCTCCCCATTTGATGGTTCACGCATGATGCGTCCCTTGTTGTGAGTATGCACGCCCCTTCCATGTTGCTCCACGACGTGAATATGCCCAGCGTATTGAGTTGATGCCGATGAACATCGACCACACGCCTGTAATCGGCGCGAGGAACATGTGCCACCAAGGCATCGAGAACCGATACGCAATCATCCCACGGATGAGCGCCAGCGCAACGAGCTGAATGCCTGCGAGGAGAACAAGGTCTTCACGAGAGGCGGCGATTCCGGCAACAAACACGCCAACGGGAGCTACGTAGGTTGTGAAGAGGTGACCTAAGAAGAGCAACGTGAGTGGGATGCTGTAGGATGTAGCAGGGAAGAAGTTCTTCGAGAATCCCTCCGTGACTTCCCGTGCATTCGTGTACATACGACACGACACTGCATCGGAACCATCGACAAGCGAAATGCGAAGACCAGCCCTCTTTACTGCCTTTGCGAGGAATACATCTTCGACCAGCGAATTCTTCACACACTCGTGTCCACGCACGGTCTGATACGCCGAACGTGTGAAGCACATGAACTGTCCGTTCGCTGCCGAAAACGACACACTGCGATGGTGCAGGATGAGATCGTTCGGTAGATAGGCAAAGTAGAGAGTGTGCACCATCGGGATCACGACGTGTTCGCCAAAACTGCCGAGTTCTTCAAACGGAACCATGGTTAGAAGCGCAACGTCGTGTGTTCGCATGTACTCACGTGTGCGTCGAACTGTTGTCGGTGCATGTTCCGTATCCGCATCTGTAAACAGGAGAAGATCCCCGGTTGCCGCCTTGGACAATTGATCACAGGCCCACGATTTGCCGATCCATCCTTGCGGCAATGGCTTTCCAGTGATGACGCGAAGTGCAGGAAACTCCTGCTGCAAGCGAGCAAGGATCTGCGGCGTTGCGTCAGTCGATCCGTCGTCGAGAACGATCACCTCGGTATTGAGGTCGTCCTGCAGGCAAAGTGATCTGACGCAAGCCTCAATGCAGCGTTCTTCGTTTCGTGCCGGGACGAGGACCGAACAACGTGCTGACTCAGGTTGCGGGGCGCCAACCTGTGGTAGGCGAGGGAACCTGGCAAGATTCAGGAGTCCAATCCCCAGCAGACCGCACGAAACAGCTGCCAGGGCAATCGAGATGATGGTATAGGCATCGAAGTACATCGTGCAATCTACGGGCATTCACACGTACTTTTGTCGCATGCAACTCCTCACCGGACCAGACCACGACACGTGCCATGCGCTCAATGGCGCCGGTGCGTATGAGTGGTGGTATACCGACGCACTTACGGCCGATGGCGAATGGGGGGTTGTTGCCATTCTCTTCCGCGGTATGCCGATGTCGCCTGCATATCTGGCAGCGCCAACATCGATGGCAGGCGGATACGCTGTGAGCGTCTACCACCGTGGAACTCGAATAGCGTTTGCATTCGGTGATGTACCGTTGGAACAATGCGCATTTTCCAACAGCCGTGCAGATGTGCGTGTTGGTGATGCAACCCTGTCGATGCATGCCGACGGCACGATGGATGTCGCGATAGGTCGAATCGGTCGCGATATGGAGCGATCAGTGCACGTGAACCTTCGTGTCCATGCCTCAGCCACACCGTCGTCGAGTGACGCATTTAGTGAAGATCATGGTTGGGTGCTTGCTCGACCACGCGCTGCGGCCGAGGTGTCATTAGAATTGGGTGAGGGAAGTGGACAAGCACAATGCAGATTCGAAGGATCGGCAATTGCATATCATGATCACAACATGGGCGTGCGTGCCATGAGTGCAGACTTCGGCGATTGGTATTGGGGACGAGTCCATGGTCCAACGTCGTCGATTGTGTTTCTGACCACACCGGATTCGCCACATGCTACAACACACATTGTTGATGTGATGTCCGACGGCGTCATAGAACCGTGGACATCATCGCGAGTACAGTTCAAGCGGCGCAGTGTCAACTTCATGGGACTTGTTATGTTCCAGAAGGTCGTCCTCGAAGGCATTGATGCCCATGGGCGTCAGCGCTCCGTTGTCTGCGCGAATGACATTGTCTGCGAGGATGGCCCATTTTATCAGCGCTACATTTCACGTTGGACGGAATCAGGTGTGCTCATTGGTCTTGGGATGTCGGAGTACATGGATGTGCAGCGACTACGCGCGCCGTGGATTCGACCGTTCCTTCGGCTACCATGGATCGATCACGCTGTGAGGGGGCGCGCATGAGCATACAGACTATTCGCATTCTGCCAGACTATCTCGCGAATCAAATCGCAGCTGGCGAAGTTGTGCAACGTCCAGAATCAGTCGTTAAAGAACTTGTTGAGAACGCCATAGATGCAGGTGCGACAAGCGTTACCGTGATCGTGCGTGACGCTGGGAAGCAACTCATCCACGTCATTGATAATGGATCGGGCATGTCGCAGGATGACCTCCAGCTTGCGCTTGTCCGTCATGCCACCAGCAAGATCTCGAGTGAGCATGACCTTCATGCGATTCGCACGCTTGGCTTTCGTGGAGAAGCTATGGCGTCGATTGCTGCTGTCGCTGACGTTGAGATCCGGACGAAACAACGTGATGATGACATGGGATGGACGCTGCAACAGCGACCAGGCCATGCCCCAGAAATGAAACCGGCAGCACACGATGGCGGCACACAGGTATTGGTGCGAAATCTGTTCTACAACGTTCCTGCACGCAGGAAGTTCTTGAAGGCAGATCTCACGGAGTTCCGCCACATCTCAGAGACGATGCAGAAGCTCGCGCTGTCACGACCAGACGTGCGCGTTGTGCTGTACGACAATCAGACGCTTGTATTTGATGCGAAGCCGTCTGACCAGCGACGCCGTGTAGCAGATGTGTTGTCACTTGATCCACATCGTGCGTTTGTAGAGTTTGACGCGGAAGATGGCGGTATTCGCGTGCAAGGATATGCGGGGCTCCCGCATGTTGCTCGACAGAGCCGTAGCGGACAGTATGTGTTCCTCAACACACGGCCAATTGTGAGTCGGTCGATTGCACATGCTGTAGCGTCAGCATACGAACACTTGCTCGACACTGGCCAGCATCCGGTGTTCGTGTTGTTCATCACGATCGATCCAGAGCGTGTCGACGTCAACGTACACCCACAGAAGCACGAAGTAAAGTTCGACGACGAACGTCAGATCTACCTTCTCGTCCAACAAGCTGTCTCGCGAGCTCTTACGCAGGCACAGGTGATACCAAGTTTTCTCGGTGATGTTGCACTTGCACACCGTCCGTTGCAGTCGCTCCCATCAAGTCCAGTCGGTACATCGATGGTGATCAATCGACTCACTGGTGAAGTGCTGCAGCAAGGATCGCCACGGAGTAGCGCACCAGATCATCGCACGGGTTCGCAACCCGCACCACAAGCGCTGCACGAAGCATTCGACCAGCTCTTCGCTCGGCGCCAAGAACACGAGACTACTGGAATACTTCATGCGGGCGGACAGTATGTAATCACGACGAACAGTGAAGGCTTGGTTGTTGTCGACCAGCGCGCTGCGCATGAGCGCATCATCTACGAGCGTGTACTCGCGCGCAAAGGTGAGGCCGTTGCTCAGTCATTGCTCTTTGCTGTAGTCGTCCGACTAAGTCCGTCGCGGGTTGCGCTTATGCGTGAGTACACTGAGGAATTACGCGACCTTGGGTTCCGCTGCGACATTGAACATGACGGACGTGTCCATGTCCATGCCGTGCCCTCCGATATCAAGCCAGGTAATGAAGAGTCGGCGCTGGAAGACTTGCTGCAGGCACTTGAAGATGTGCATGCGTCGCCAACTGTCCAACGCAGCGAGCGCCTCGCTCTTGCCTTTGCGTCGCGACATGCAGTTCGACGTGGTGAGCAGCTCACGCACGACGAAGCCTCAGCACTCATACGCGATTTATTCGCCTGTGCCGTCCCACACCATTCTCCGAGAGGAGAGCAGACATACATTCTCATTCCATTCGACGAACTAGCCCAACGATTCCGATGATCAACATTGTAGCTGTCCTACTTCTTCTTCTCGCAGGAGCGTCTGCGTCGTCACAAACGGCTGCATCAACGACCAAGAAGGATGTAGATCTCGAAGTACTCGCGGCATGGCTCGAGGGCTCATTCTCAAGTCAAGCCCAGGCCAATGCCGACAGCACGTATTTCGACATCCGCCTTCGCATGAAGCGTATATGGCATGACCGTACCGATGGCTATTGGCTCGTTGTCGAGCAGGCCATGGCCACCTCGCAGGATGCACCGTATCGTCAGCGTGTCTACAACGTCCGCCGCGTAGAAGAGAACATGATCGAATCGCGCACGTTTACGTGGAAAGACCCTGCTCGTGTGATCGGGGCATGGAAGGACACAACCCTCGTTGACGGGATGAGTCCGAGCGACCTCGTTCCACGCCGTGGATGTGAAGTATACATGCAACTTGATGCGCGGCACTTCTTCGGCTCCACGCATGGCACTGCATGCAGCAGCGAGCTACGTGGCGCATCGTATGCAACGTCAGAAGTAAAGATCTATCGCGATAGGATTATCTCGTGGGACCGTGGCTTCTCGTCAGACAACGTGCAGGTTTGGGGCGCTACGAAGGGAGGCTACGTGTTTATCCGACAAGAGGGTTGGTAGGGGCAGGCCCCCTTCCTAACTTTGTAGCCCGAACGTTTTCCGCACACAACAGTTGGCAACCATGGCATCGCAACAGTACGTATTGATTCTCGGTGTATCCAGTGGATTTGGTCGCGCAGCAGCAAAGGCGCTCGCAGCCGACGGATTCCATATCGTAGGGGTTCACCTCGATCGTGCCGCAGGCCTTCAGCAGGTGGAAGAGCTTAAGACCGAGCTGCAGGGCATGGGCGTTCGCACGCTGTTCTTTAACATGAATGCCGCAGACCCAGATCGTCGCGCTGAAGTAATGGCTGCCATCAAGGATGAGTTCGCCAAGCACGAGGGTGCCACGCTTCGCATGATGTTGCATTCGTTGGCCTTCGGGACGCTCAAGCCATTTATCGCAGATCAGCCAAACGATGCGATTTCGCAGAAGAATCTGGATATGACGTTGGATGTGATGGCTAACTCGCTGATCTACTACACACAAGACATCGTTCGTAATGGCCTTATGGGTGCGGGCGGTCGTGTCGTGGGTCTAACGAGCGCCGGTGCTACGCGTGTGCTTCCGATGTACGGTGCCGTCTCAGCTGCGAAGGCTGCGATGGAGTCATACTGCCGTCAACTTGCGCTCGAACTGGCACCACACGGTATCACGGCGAATTCGATCCGTGCGGGTGTGACGTACACGCCTGCGTTGTCGAAGATTCCAGGTAGTGACATTATCATGAACAATGCGCTCATGCGCAACCCATACCATCGTCTCACCACGCCTGAGGACATTGCAAACGTCTTGCGTTTGCTTGCAAAGGACGAGGCGCAATGGATCAATGGTGAAGTTCTTGGTGTTGACGGCGGCGAAGACGCAATCGATCTTACCTGGTACAAGCCGTAACGCGCGGCTTAGAGGTATTCCAAGACGTCGTGGCGGGTAAGCACGCCTGATAAACGGCCGAACTCCGAAACAACGATCATCGGTGATGTCTTCAGCATGCCGATGGCTGCCTGCACGTGCTCGTGCGCATCAACGATCGGTGCTGGCTGCTCCATGAGGTCTGCAACTGGACGTTCCAAGACCAAGCGGTCGCCGATCACAGCCGACATCAGCTTGGCTTCGCGCGTCGTACCAACCAGTGTGTCGCCATCGACCACAGGGAGGTCGCTCACTTCGTATGAGCTCATGAGTGACAGTGCCTCGTTGACCGTGGCAGTGCTTGGCAAGCTTACCAGCGATGGCAATGTGCCACGCGTGCGCTTTGCAGCAATGACGTCGCGAATCATGAAACGATCTTGCTCGAGGAGATTCTTTTCGGTCAGCCACTCATCGGAGTGGTGCTTTGTGAGGTAACGCTCGCCGGTGTCGCACACAATTGCCACAACAACAGCGTCGGCTGGGAGGAGCTTTGCTACCTTCACAGCGGCGGCAACATTCATTCCCGAAGAACCACCGCAGAAAATGCCCTCGTGGCGTGCAAGAGCACGAGCCATCATAAAGGCTTCTTTATCGTTGATGTTCATGAACTCATCAACCAAGTTGACGTCCAAGTTGAGCGGGATGCGTTCTTGTCCAACACCCTCGACGAGGTAGGGAAGCGGCTCGATGATACGTCCCGTTTCCTTGTACGTCTTCAGGATCGAGCCAACAGGGTCGGCTGCGATCACTTTCAAATGCGGGTTCTGTGACTTCAGATAGCGCGCCGTGCCGGTGATCGTGCCACCGGTGCCTACACCAGCGATGAAGTGTGTGACCGTACCATCGGTATCATCCCAAATCTCCGGTCCAGTTGTGCACTCGTGGATCGCCGGATTCGCCGGGTTGTCATACTGATTCAGCATGATGGCATTTGGCAGTTCCTCGCTCAATCGCTTGGCTGTGTTCCAGTAGTACTCTGGCGAGCTCATCTTTGCTGCGCTCGACACGATCAAGACGTCGGCGCCGAGTGCCTTCAGGTAACGAACGCGCTCTTGTGAGGCCTTGTCGGTCATCACGAACAGACAGTTGTAACCCTTGAGCTTTGCTGCAAGTGCAAGACCGATACCCGTATTGCCGCTGGTTGGTTCAATGATCAACGAACCCGGCTTCAAGCGTCCATCGCGCTCGGCGGCCTCAATCATGGCGATACCGATACGGTCCTTGACAGAACCGCCAGGGTTCATATTCTCAAGCTTCACGTACACTTGTGCTTCGATGCCCTTGGTGACGTAGTTGAGTTTGACAAGGGGCGTTTTACCAATCAGCTGAAGAACGCTTGCGTAGGTATTCATGACAGTTGCTGTTCTAATTGTTGACGTTCAAACATTGCGGCATAGGTGCCATTGCGTTGGACAAGTTCGGCGTGCGAACCTGATTCGATAATACGACCGTTCTCGAGAACAATGATCGTCGTGCATTGTTGAACGGTTGAAAGGCGGTGCGAAATGATCATCGTTGTTCGGTTTAGCATGATTTGCTGCAGCTCACGAAGAACGCGATCCTCTGTATCGGCGTCGATAGCCGACAATGCGTCATCAAGGATGAGGATCTTCGGATCTGCCGCAATGGCGCGGGCGAGAGACGTCCGCTGCTTTTGTCCACCCGAGAGTGTGACACCACGTTCGCCTACAACTGTATCGTACCCCTCGGCGAGCTGCAGGATATCGCCATGCAATTGCGCACGCGTTGCAGCGCGCACAACGTCGTCGTCTGAGGCGTCTGGGTTACCGAAGCGAATGTTGTCGCGAATTGTTTCCGAGAAGAGGAATGCCTCTTGCGGAACCACGGCTATAGCCGAACGGAGTGTATGGAGATCGATCTCTCTCACATCAACGCCGTCGACGAGCACGCGGCCTGAGCTCACGTCATAGAGTCGTGGAACAAGACCAACGAGCGTAGATTTTCCGCTTCCAACGGCGCCAACGACACCGAGACTGGTGCCAGCTGGAACAGTGATGGAGATGTCGTCGAGAACTTGCGTCGTACCGTCGTACGAGAGTGACACGTGGTCGAAGGTTACGGTACCAGAAATCGCTATGTCACGTGGCACCAGAGGGGATGTTACATCTGACGGAGCATCGTAGAGTGCGCCCAGACGTCCAATCGATGCCGCACCGCGCTGAATCATGCTCGTCACCCATCCAATGGCGGCAATTGGCCATAGAAGCTGGTTGAGGTAGATGAAGAACTGCGTTAGCTCACCAACGGTGAGGTCTTTCTGCATCACTTGGTAGCCGCCCACGGTGAGGACGATGATGTAGCTAATGTTGAACAGTACCGTCATGCCCGGCATCATCAACGACTGCACGCGTGCGAGCTGCATGTTGCGTTCGTAGTACGACTTACTCAGCGTATCGAATCGCAGTGCCTCGAACGCTCCTCGCACATATGCGCGAATGACGCGGATGCCGGAGGCTGTTTCTTGTGCATGGGTGGTGATGTGTTCGTATTCCTGTTGAACAACCTTGTAGGTGGAGTGAATCCGCTTACCGAGTCGATAGGTGAGTGTTGCAATAAGTGGAACGGGTATCAAGATCGCAGCTGTCAGCAGCACGTCAAGTGATGTCATCCACGAGAGTGCAAAGGCGAAGGTTGTAATCGTGTTCGCCGTGTACATGATTGCAGGGCCGATGAACTCGCGGACCGATCCGATATCATTCGAAAAGTGCGCAAGGATAGAGCCTGTTGAACGCTCATTAAAGAACCGTTGTGATTGATCCTTTACGGCTGCCACGACGTCGTTGCGGAGCGCCTCTTCGATGTAGCGCGACATCACGATGATTGTGCGGCGCGTGGCGAACATGAAAAATCCACTACCAATTGTGAGCGCCAAGATCTTCGCAATCAGCCACGCGACGTCGGTCGACGTGAAGGAGGACGATCCAAGGGTGTCGATTGTGGAGCCAACAACGTACGGGATCGTTGTTGAGCAGATGTTCGAGATCGTGATAAAGATCAGACCAAGCACAACAAGCTTGGTGTGCTTCCGAACGTAGGGAATCAGGCGGCGGAGCTCATGGAGTGCGCCACCGCGTGGTGAGGTGTCCGACATTAGGCGATTGTGACGTCCTTACAGAGGTAGACGTCTTGAATCGCATTAAGTAATGCTACGCCCTCGTTCATCGGACGTTGGAACGCCTTACGTCCGCTAATCAATCCCATACCACCGGCACGCTTGTTGATCACGGCCGTTGTGATTGCTTCGGCCATATCGTTGTTACCAGAAGGTCCACCACTGTTGATGAGTCCGATACGACCCATGTAGCAGTTCGCAACTTGGTATCGACAGAGGTCAATTGGATGGTCGGACGAGAGTTCAGTGTACATGCGCTCATCGAGCTTGCCATAGCTTGAACTGCCCATGTTGAGGGACTTAAATCCACCGTTGTTCTCTGGCAGCTTTTGCTTGATGATGTCAGCGCCAAGGGTCACACCAAGATGATTGGCCTGGCCCGTTAGGTCGGCCGACACGTGATAGTCCTTGTCTGACTTAAACGCGTTGTTGCGGATGTAGCACCAAAGGATTGTCGCCATGCCAAGTTCGTGAGCGCGAGCAAATGCTTGGGCGATCTCAACGATTTGACGTGAGCTTTCATTCGAGCCGAAGTAAATCGTAGCACCCACAGCGGCAGCACCCATATCGGCTGCTTGCTCGACTGTGCCGAACAGTATTTGATCGAACTTATTCGGATACGTGAGAAGCTCGTTGTGGTTGATCTTCACCACAAACGGAATCTTGTGAGCATACGAACGTGCAACGTTGCTCAGCACGCCAAATGTTGATGCCACTGCATTGCACCCACCCTCGATTGCCAGTTCCACAATGTTCGCTGGGTCGAAGTAGGCAGGGTTCTTTGCGAATGACGCACCAGCGCTGTGCTCGATGCCTTGATCCACAGGAAGAATCGACACGTATCCTGTGCCTGCAAGTCGACCAGTGTTGTTGATCCACTCCAGACTACGAAGGACGCGATTGTTCCGATCTGAACCGCCGAAGAGCGTATCAACGGATGTCGGCGACGGGACATGAATCATCGACGAAGGAATCGTCGTTGATGTGTGATTCAGATAGTAGGCGGCCTTGTCGCCGAGAGCCTGCGTGATGCGATCGATCATGTCGGTATCGAGGAATGTGAATCCGCAAAGATACGGGCTTCTTGGCGACCATTACTCGAAATGACAAGCGGCGTGACACCAGATGGTGCCACGCCGCTGAATGGATGCGAGTACGAGGGGAGGCCGGGTATTACTTCACGACCACGAACTGCGTGCTAGTGCTAAATGGACCGCTCTGCATGCGGAGGAAGTAGACGCCCGATGCGAGCGACGAGGTGTTCGCTTCGAAGATGTACGAGCCAGACGGAGCAACGGCACCTGTGGCTTCGACTACGACATTGCCCATTGCATCCACGATCTGGAAGGTCGTTGCTACGGTGATGCCTGTTGTGTACGCAACGACAAGTTCATCACGAACAGGGTTGTTGCGTGGGTTCATCAGACCGAAATTCTGATTTCCGAACCGCACGAGACGACCCTCTGTGAAGCACACGAACTTCATCGTGATTGTCGTTGCATCTCCCGACGTCACCAGACATGACAGCGGTGTTGTAACTGTCATCGACATAGGAAGCGTTGAGTCTGCGTTCAGATACGTGTTGAACGTCGGCGTTACGAATGCGCCCTGCGTAAGAACACCCGTTAGCGACTGCGCGCGGATTACCACATTGCCCACACCAGGTGTTGATGTGAATGTCCAGCCAGCCATTTCTGGTTGTGCAAAGCCAGCGAAT
>Ga0209229_10000699_pt1 | contig 13753 bp, 4 predicted proteins | sample SanBayMetagenome_FD_187466 | JGI IMG/M metagenome (GOLD analysis project Ga0209229, IMG submission 187466) | Freshwater and sediment microbial communities from dead zone in Sandusky Bay, Ohio, USA (SPAdes) (version 2) | ecosystem: Environmental > Aquatic > Freshwater > Lentic > Sediment | place... | reverse complement strand
ACACGCTCTTTGGCACGGCGCCGAACCAGTATCGGCGCTACTTCCAGATCGAAGCCAACGGCGACGTCTACGCCCCGGGCTTCAGCATCGTCAACGGCGCGGCCACCTTCAGCGGCACGCTTACGGCCAACACCGTCAACACGACCAACATCGTTGGCGCCGCCGTCAGTTCTGGCTACGCCACCTCCGGATCGAGCAGCGCAACGTCAATTTCCGTCAGCGTCGTTGTTCCTGTGGGAACCAGCGCGGTCGTCATTCTGGGCTACGCGGGGACGCCTTACATAGCTGTTGGGGGCTCAGGCAAGGATAGCTACAACTACACCGCGATTCCGTCTGGCACCGTCAAGGTTCAAAGAACGCATGACCAAAACGGCGTCGCCGTCAGTGAATCCGTGCAGACGGTGACCACGCAGTCGCAGCACGTCATCACATCCATCAATGGGCCGACCCCCGGCACCTGGACGGTGACGCTGGAGCGCGACGCGGCCTCCGGCACGTTCAACATGGCCGTCGTGGTCAACAAGCGATGAAACACTTTGTCATCTACAACGCCGCAGGCGAGATCCTGCGCACAGGCACCTGCCCCGAGGAGGCTTTCTCGTTCCAGGCCCAGGCCGGTGAGTTCGCGGTCGAGGCCCAGGCCGACGTGGAGAAGGACGCCGTCGACCCGCAGGCCCAGCAGGTCATCCCCGGGGGCAGGGTAATCCCGCCCAAGCCGGCGCCCACCTATGACCAAGCCCGCCGCTCGATGTACCCCAAGGTAGAGGAGCAACTCGACATGCTGTGGCACGCCATGGACGGCTTCCACACACCACGCATCGAGCCTTTTTACTCGGTCATCAAGGCCGTCAAGGATGCCAACCCCAAGCCAGAGGTCGGCACCGTGTTCAACGTGGGCGAGATCTGACGCATGTACCAGTTCACCAACATCGTCCTGGCGGGCCTCACGGTCTCGCAGTCCATCGCCAAAGCCGGCACCAAGCACCACAAGCAATACACCGATGCCGGCGTAGCGCCAGCCACACAGAACACGCTCAACGTGTACCTGTCTGGCAGCTTCAGCTTTGAGGTCGGCAACTTCTCTCAGGTCATGCAGGCGGGCGATACCAGCCTGGACTTGGGAATCACCCAGTACCCCACGGACTTACCGTGCGTGGAGACGGTGCTTAGTGACTGGGGAACCCGCTGCTGCGTCTCCTCCAAGAAGCCGTGGGCCCGCGAGGTTGTAGAACTGGGTTCCGGGCAGGCGCACACCCTGGCGCACGACAGCCTTGTGATCCTGACTGGCGGCACGGTTGACGTCGGCGGCTCAGCCATGAAACCGGTGAGTTACCGAGAAGTACCCAAAGGCAGTGTCATCACTGCGAGCCTGATGCCTGCCAGCATCATCGTCTGCCGGCCGCTGCCAGCCTGATCCCGTTTTCATCCGCACCAACTGAAAGGACCCACCATGGCCGTCATCAAAGACCGCCCGACCCAGTTCGGCGTCAACGCCTCCTACCACCGCATCGAGAAGGTGGAGCTGAACACCTACACCAACGAGTGCATCGTCCACTTGGCCACCTACGCCTCAGAGGAGGCCCGCCGCGCCGGCAGCCAGCCCCTGAGCGTGGACAGGATCATCGTCCCCTTCTGGCGCTTGGCGGACGACCCCAGGGTGCCGTTCTACCGGCTGTTGGAGCAGTTCGATGGCTCGCCTGTCTTCGGCGGACAGGCCGACGTGGAGATCGAGGGTGGGCCTGTGTTCGGCATCAACGAGTTCATCCAGCCCGTGCCGGTTCCGCTGCCCACTGCCACCTCCGGCCCGGAGTCCGTGCCGGGGTTCATCCCGACGCCCACGGAAGAACCGACACAAACCTGATCCCGTCAACATCCCATCAACGAGCTTCGAACGCGCTGGCTACCTGTGCAACACTGCATCCAGCGCCACGGAGCACGATATGGGCCGACGCCCGACCAAGAACCTGAACTTGCCCAGCGGCTTGCGCGCCCGCACAAAGCCCAGCGGCAAGACCTACTACTACCTCGATACGGGCGGCAAGCCCAGGCGCGAGATCCCGCTCGGGCCCGACTACGTTATCGCGGTCAAGAAGTGGGCCGAGTTGACCCACGCAGAGCCCAGGGCAGCAGCCGTCACCTTCAAGGATGTGTCCGACCTTTACCTGCAGCGGGTGGTGCCCACCAAGGCTCCGCGCACCCAGGCCGACAACATCAAGGAGATGGCCAACCTCCTCAAGTTCTTCAACGACCCGCCCATTGACTTCGAGGCCATCGAGCCGCAGCACGTCCGCCAGTACCTGACGTGGCGCGGGGAGTCGGCCAAGGTGCGCGCCAACCGCGAGAAGGCCCTGCTGTCGCACATCTGGAACATGGCGCGAGATTGGGGTCTGACTGCCCTGTCCAATCCGTGCGCGGGCATCAAGGGGTTCAAGGAGACAGGGCGCGACATTTACGTCGAGGACGACGTGCTGCAGGCCGTCTACGCCGCCGCCAGCCGGCCGCTTAAAGACGCCCTGGACCTTGCCTACCTGACCGGCCAGCGCCCGGCCGACGTGCTCAAGATGTCGGCCACCCACATCCGCGACGGCGCCCTGCGGGTCGGCCAGGGCAAGACCGCCAAGAAGCTGCGCATCGCGCTGGAGGACTCCGGGCAGCCCAACGCCCTTGGGCTGAAGCTGGCCGAGATCGCCGAGCGCAAGAAGCAGGCGCGCGTGCTGGACCTCGCCATGGTGGTCAACCGGGAGGGTTCGCGCCTGACCGCCTACGCCCTGGACAACGCCTTCGATGACGCCCGCGCCAAGGCTGCCGATGCGGCCAGCAAGGCGGGCAACGAGGACCTGTCCCGGGACATCAAGGCTTTCCAATTCCGCGACCTGCGAGCCAAGGCCGGGACCGACAAGGCCGACGCCGATGGCATCCAGGCCGCGCAACGCCAGCTTGGGCACGCCAGCATCCGCATGACTGAGCACTACGTCCGTTTGGGCGACAAGGTGACGCCCACGGCCCGGAAAACCGGTCCGCAACAGTAGCCGAGTCCCTTGTAAATCAAGGGCTTGCGGTATCCGTTTACGGATAGTTGCGGACCAGGAATTGGCCTAAGTGCCTGATTCGTAAGGCAGACCCCGGAGGACTGTTAATCCGTAGGTCCCTGGTTCGAGCCCAGGTCGGGGAGCCAATCAACAAGCGGCTCCGCAAGGAAGTTACAGGGGCGGGCCGGTCCGCAAAAGCGGCGCCGGTCCGCAATCCCTGTCATTGCGCCAATTTCTCCCGTGTCTCCTCACCCAGCTTGCGCAGCTTGTTTCGCTGCATTTCGATCTTTCGATCGAACTCGTCTTGGCTGATGGCATTCATCTGCCGCTGGCGCTGCAGGCCCCGGATCACTGTCTCGATCTCGCGCTCTTCGCCTCTGGCTCTGGCCATGGTGTTGCGCCGCAGCACGTCCTCGGGGTAGCTGCCCAACTTCACGCCGACCGACGAAGCCACCGCCTGCGCCACGGACTGCTCGCGCCCGAAGACGTCCGTCTTGCCGGTGCCGGCGTTGACGATCGCGTCGGTTGCGTAGGTGCCCGGCAGGCCCGGCAGGTTCGGCGCGAAGCCCTTGTAGATGTGATTGAACACGTTGCCCACGCGTTCGGCCGGCTCGTCGGTTTTGAGAACGATCGGCTTGCCAGTGAACGAACTCTTGTTCATAAGGACCTCGGCCAGGATCACCAGCGGGCCGCCCGGCATCAGGCCCGGAGGCACCGGCAAGGCCGCCTGGGTAGCTCCGGTGTCCACCACGTCACCCACCGGGATGAAGCGGCGGATGTCCAGATACACCGGAGATCCGTTCTTGTCGTCCCAGGGCATGCGGATCAACTTGGGCACGAGGCCCCACACGCGGCCAGCCCTCTCCTCGGGCAGCATGCGGCGACGGCGCTCGTCCTCGTCTTCATCGTCGCCCGACATCGCCACGCCCAGCATGTTCAGCGCACCGGCCAGCGTCGCCAGCTTCAAGAGCTTGTGAGGCTTCTTGCCGGCAATCTCAAGCAGCATGGGCACAGCCCGGTAGGTGAACGAGATAAAGGGCCACCCACTGCGCCGCATGGCGTCAATCCAGGGCGCGTTGATGTCGTAGTCCAGGAACGAGCGGCGGGCCTCTCGGCCGGCGCGCAGATCGTCCATGCCTTGCTCTTTGGCGGCCAGCCACGCCGCCAGCCGGAAGACATCATCCTCAGCCTGATACAGGTCGATCATGGCCTTGGCCTCAGTGCCCACCACGGTGGCCGGCTTGCTCTGTTTGAACGCCGCCCAGGCTTCAGGCAGCTTCAGGTGGAGCATGTGCTGCAGCGCAGCCATCACGCCGACCTGCCCCTGCACTGAGGCGTCGCCGTCGCGGCCAAGCTCGGCCAACACGGAGTCCAGCAGCGGGGCCAGCTGGTCGCGAGCAATCTCCTGGGTCGCCCACGATCCGATGTCGCCGCCAGCGTCCCGGTAGCGGTTCATCACTGCCAGGGCCGCCTCGCGGTCGGCAATGCCGCCGTGCGACAGCAGGTTGCCCAGGCGGCCCAGGCCGCCCTTGCCGTCGCGCTGGTGCGCCGCCAAGATGACCCGCAGGGCCTTGGAGACGTGGGCTGCCCCGACATCATGCCAGTCGGCCATGACGAGGTTCGCCATCACGTTGTTCATGTGAACCGCAGGCGTCAAAGCGGTCTTGCTGATCTTCCAGGCCGTGAGCACTTGGCTGTAGACCTCGCCCAGCGGGCGCGACGGGCCGTTGACCGCAAAGCGGACATCGTTCCAGATCGGGCCCGGCAGGTACTTGCCCGCCAGCTTGCCGTAGCGGTGAACGCTGGTGCCCGTGATCTTGGAGTCGGGCACCTTGACCCATTCGTCGGGCTTGAAAGCCCGGTGCCACGACTCGCTGGCCTCGACAAGCCGGCCCTCGATCTCGTCCCCGTCGGCCTTGGCGAACTTCTGCGACAGGCCTTCCAGGTAGCGCCCGACTTCGACATCGTGGACCATGCGCTGCAGGGTCCGGGCGATGGCAAAGCGCGCCTCGTCAACCTCGCCCATGGCCTCGCGCTCGTCCTTGGTGAAGTCGCGCCACAGGACGACCTTGTCGCCCTTGACGTCACGGACCTCGAAGACCTCGTTGCGCCGCCACTCGCTGTACTTGGCGGGGATGGTGCGCTCTGCAGGCCAGTAGACCACCTCGAGCACCTTCCCATCGGGCCGTCCCGTCATCCCAGGCAGGGGTGCGGTGCCGGCTCCCGTGGGCTTCAGGCGCTCCAGCTTGATGAACTTCTGGTTCACGAGGCCGGCATCACCCTTGCCTTCCTTCTCCTTGCGTCCCCACCACTCCGGGTCGCCGGACTTGATCTTGTCCATCGTGACGGGCTCGACCAAGCCCCGCATGCGGTACTGGTCGCCCAGGATGCGGGTGGCGCGCTGGTGCGATGCGCGCTGCTGGGGGGACAACTCCTCCAGGTAGCGGTCGTAGGTCCGGCGCAGGTACGCGAACTTGTTGCGCTCGTAGGACCGGGGGTCCAGCTGCCCCAGGCGCACAGCCTCCTTGGACAGGTCGTCGATCATGCGCTGCACCTCCTGCAGCACCTTCACGGACTCCTCGGGCAGGCCCTGCATCATGGAGATGTAGGCCCGTGGGTCGGAGCCGTCCATGTTCATCCACTCGTAGGCCACGCGGGACTCGTCGCGGGTGAGGTTGGCCAGCTTGTCCAGCAGTTCCCCCGCCTTGCGCAGCTGCTGGCGCTGCCGGCCCTGCAGCGTCACACGCATGTCGATCACGGCCTCTGGCACCCCGTAGTCGGACACGACGCCGGCCTTGACGCGCTCCGGCGTGAACCGGTCCAGCAGATAGGCCGCACGGCCGTAGACGCGCTTGGTCACGTACTCCAGGCCGGTCAGACGCGACACGGTGCGGAAGGCCCGATCAAGCGGCCGGGCCTGCATCACGGGCGTGCTCAGGATGTTCTCGGCGCGCTGGGCGGCCGTGAGCGATGGGGCCGGGCCCCGGGCGAACATCGGCGTGCTGGCCGGGCGCACCGTGGACAGATCCCGCCCGCGACGGATGCGGGCCAGTTGCTCGGCGCGCATGCCGTAGACGGACTTGAAGGCGTCCTCGGCTGCATCGAGGATTTGGCGATCGGTCAGGCCGGGCTTCAGGCCGCCGTGGCGCCATGCGTAGTCGTCCAGCATGCCGCGCAGCAGGTCAGCCTTCTCGCTGGCCGTCATGTTGCCGTAGCCCCAGCGACCGTCGCTGAGTTCCTTCCAGGTGTTTGCAAGGTTGCGCACCACGTCGGCCTCGGCGTCGCCCTGTTCGCCCTCGGCAATCCTGGCGGCCATCACCGGGTTCAGCAGGTCCACCGCCGTCAGACGGTCCTCTTCGAGCTCGACGAAGTTGGACTCCAGGGCCTCCATCAGGGTTTCCAGGCGGGCGTCCAGGCGCTCGGCCAGGGCGAGGTTCCCGGCCTCGTAGGCCTCGTCCACGCGAGGCATCAAGGCCTTGATCTCGGCCTGGATCTGCTCGGCCTTCATGCGGTTGACGTTGGAGCGGGCGCCACGGGCAAAGCGGATGTCCGGATTCGTCGGGTCGAACTGGCCGTTGTTGCCGATGGCGCTCTTGATCTGCGTGGGCTCGAAGGCGACAAACACGCGCTGGCCGTCGAACTCCGTGCTGCTGCCGAACTCGTCAAGCTCCTTGCGCATTGACTTAAGGGTCTGCTCCAGGCGCTCGCGCTTTTGTGTGTACGGCTGCCGCTGGGCTCGCGGAACCGAAAACTCCTCGTCCTTGGCGCGCTTCACTGCGTCCTGCATTTCGCGGATGTCTTCCATCAGCGATTCATTGGCGGTCTGCCAGAACTGGATGCCGTCATAGCCCTCGGCCTTCAGTTCCGCACGCAGCTCCTCGGTCGATCCTCGGCCTGGAGCGTTTTCAGGCATGGGGCGACCTGCCGCTTTGTGCATGTGCCGCAAGAAGTCGTTGAAGGTGCGGTAGACCTTTGGGTTCTGGATGCTCAGGTAGACGGGATACAGAGCCGAATTGCCACCGGCCGCGTACAGGCCAGCGCCATCGCTGCTTGCCGGGTTGTTGCTGAACCAAGAGCCCACCGTGTCCATCGAGGGGCTGCGCCACTCCAGCGTTTTCAGCCTGTCGAACACCGTGAAGCCCGGCCGACTGGTGCCGTGGTACATGACCATCGGCCGCCCGTTGTCGTCCACCACCTTCGACGCACCAAACCACCGCTTGAACTCCGGCGTGCTTGTGCGCAGGGCCTGCCCCATGCGCGAGAACGCGGCCGACATGCCCGCAGGCGCATCAGCCTTGACGCCTCGCTCCACGAAGGCCTTGGCCGGCAGGATGTAGTCGCGGATGATCTCGTCGTCCGTCAGGCGCAGATCCTTCATGGCCGGCACGTTCTCGCGCAGCCACGTCCGAATGGCGGCCACCGCCCGGCGCACGAAGCCGAGGCTGGGCTCTGTCTGCGCCATGCTGGCCAGCACTTCCTCAGCCACGATGCGACGGCTCTGGCGCAGAAGTGCAGCCGCCTCGGCCTCGACGGTCGGGCTACCAGCCGCAGCGCCGCCCTGCGCCTGCCTGCGCTGCTGCACCACCGCCTTGGCGTCCGCCAGCGTCAGCACTTGCCCGTACTCCGCAGCCTTGGGGCGCATCAAGTCGGGCCGTGCCAGAGCAATCATGTCCAGGATGTCAGCCAAGGCCTTGCCGAAGGCTGCGCGCAGCCCGTAGTGGCCCAGGGCCTCGTGCATCAGGGTCTCGGCAGCATCGGCGTCGCTTGTCAGGCCATCGGCCACGAGGTAGGCAACACCCTGGTACATGAAGCCCTTGACGCTGTCCTTGGCGCCGCCCTTGCGCTGGCGCTCGTCCTCGGCGCGCACCTCAGCCGGCACGCGGGTGTCCTGCAGGTTCTGCACCACCACCACGGGCGGAGGCGAGGCCCAGCGCGCAGCGACCTCTTCGGCCACCTTGCGCGCCTGGGCCTCGGGGATGCCCTTGGCGCCGGCATCGGCGCGCGAGAAGACGGGCTTCCAGGCGATGGGCTCCAGACCCGCCTCGGCCATCGAGGTGTTCTTCTTCGGGTCGATCACGTCCAGGACCTTGACTTCGAGCTTGGCCAGCGCCGACGCGATGTTGTCCACGGTGGGCGTAGGCAGCACGCCACCGGGATTGGCGAGCAGGGCCGCCTTCGCGCCCGCCTCTGCGGCGGAGTTGATGAGCCTGTCGAAGCGCCCATCCACGCGCAGCTTGGCCATCTCGTTCGGCTTGATCGGCACCCAGGCCGTGACTTGGTGCTGCGTCGAGACGAACAGCAGGCCCGGCTTGCCGTTGGAGTAGCTGGCAATCAGGCTCTTGGCCTTGCTGGGTGAGTCAATCACCGGCAGGCCGACGTTCAGCCGCTGAATCGTGCGCTCCACGATCGGCACTCGCGCGACCGTCTTGCCCTCGATGAGGCTGCCGTTCTCGATGTCCCTGCCCGTGTAGGCAGAGAACTTGCCGTTGCCCAGGGCAGCGATGCCCATCCACTCCACGGTGGAGGGCTCGAAGATGGCTCGGATGCTCTCGCTCAGGCGCTTGTCAGCCGTGGACAGTTCCTCGTTGCCGCTGGGGTGGTTGTGGACCGCCCAAGCGGCTGCAGCGCCCTCGATGCGCAGCGCCTCGGCCAGCACGGTCGTCGGGTAGACAGAAGCCACATCGAGCGCCCCCTTGAAGGCGCCGACCACGGCCAGCGGCTTGCCGCCCTTGTCGGTCACCAGCACGTCCAGGTGTTCGACCGCGAACTTGCCCAGTGCCGACAGGGCGGATGCGGCTTCCCGCCAGTTGGTCACCCGGGCCACGGGCATGTCGCGCATACCGACCTGAACCAGCTGGCTGGTGTGGTGGTACATCCCAGGCAGGGCCGGGTCCTCGCGCACAGCCAGCACGGCGGTAGGCGTCTCATCGGCCACCGGCACACCACCAGGATTGCGCCGCTTGCGGTTCACGCGCGGATCGGCCGCCACCGGCTGCAGGGCCTCGAAGGTGTCGGGGAACAGGTCAAAGGGGACATCGCGCTCTTCGGTGTCGCGCTCCTTCACCCGGTAAACCGCCTGCTCCTCGCGGGCCACGCGGCCCTTCTGGGAGTCCGTCACGTCGGGCAGTCCCAGAACACGGCGGGCCACGTCCTTGTTGGTCTTTGCCTCCAGCTTGACGTCGTCGCGCTCGGTCAGCAGGTACTGCAGGCCGCGCATCATGTCGGCCTCGCTGACCGCTGCGCGCATGACCTGCCCGACCTTGGTGAAGTCCCGGCCGATGGCGTCGGTCAGGCCGCGATCCAGGTAGAACCGGCCGCCCTCGCGCTTGGACGAGGCCACCTCGAACTCAGCCGGGTAGTACGAACCCTCGCCCGACCATTGCACCCGCAGCACGTTGTCCGGCGTGGAGATCACGGCGCCTGCGCCAGCTTCGCCCAAGAACTTGCGGATCAGTTCCACGGACGGGAACGCCGCCTTGGCCTCGCCGCGCCTCTTCTCGAAGTCGAAACCCCGGCGCATCAGCACGCCTTGCGCCGTGGTGCCGTCGTCCTTGGTGTAGTTCAGGATCTGGCCTGGGTACGAGGCGAAGCCCGCCAGCAGGTTGCCCGTCACCATCCACCGCTTCTCGCGGCGCACGTTGCCGGACCCACCGTAGGCGTCGAACAGGTCGAGAATCCTGATCGAGGTCATCTCGTTGGTCGACGGGTTCAGCGTTAGCACGGGCCCACGCTCGGTGCGGATCGTGAACTGCTTGTCGATCTGTGAGGCGCTGAACGTGATGGACCGGGCCTCGCCGTTGGCCAGGGCCAGCGTGAACTTCCAGCCGGAGCCTGCAGCCGGGCTCTTCGTGGTGCCCGACGCGGACACGGACGTGATGACGCCGTAGGTCACCGTCTGGTGTTGGTCCAGAAGAGAGACCTCCTGCCCGATCTTGAAGCGGTACAGCAGGTCCGCGATGATCGACTGCTGCATGCGATGGCGCACCATCTCCTGCAGCATGTGGGTCTGCTTCTCTTGGTCCGTGTCAGCGCCCTTGGCCATGCGCTGCTTCTTCAGGTCATCCAGGAACTTGACCATGCGCTCGTCCATCGACTTGCGCAGTTCCTCGGCCACCTTGTCGGGCGTCTTGCCGTTGAGCGCCTTGGCCACAGCCTCCTGCACTTCGGCTTTGGTCAGGGGTTTCACTGTGCGGGCCACGTCGACCTGCTCCATGAAGGCCGGCTCCGCGAACCGCGACGGCACGGGGGTCTCCCGCTTGGTCGTGATCTGCTCGCGCTTCTCCGTCTTGGCACCCAGGTCGAGGGCCGCCGCTTCGAGCTTGTTGGTGCCCATCGCGTTCTCGCGGGCGAGCAACTCGTTGTAGCGGTCCACCAGATCGCGATAGACGGACTCCTGCTGCTCGATGGGCAGGATGGGGATGTAGCCGGTCAGCTTGCGGATCAACTCCTCGTCGGCTTCCGCGACGTCGGCCGGGATCTCGAGCACCTTCTGGCCGCCCAGGTCCATGTGAACCTCGGGGTTGTCCAGCAAGAACTCGGCAGCCACCTGTCCGCCGTAGTCGTTCATGAAGTCGACCACGCCCTCGGCCGTCACCGCACTCTTGCGGCTTGCCGTGGTGTTGGCGTTCAGCGAGGCCATCTTCTTCAGCAGCACCGACGCCGGCCGGGCCTCGGCCGGGATGTCGGCCATCGCCTGCGTGTAGTCGGGCGTGATGACCTGCCCAGTCCGGTGAACCCGACCCAGCATCTGCATGTGGGTGTCGATGTTCTTCTCGGCCTGCACAATAATCATCCGCCGCTTGCGCTGGTCCTTGACCTTCGAGGAGGCGTGCAGCGACAGGCCGGTCGAGCCCGACTGGTTGAGGATCATGACGTCCACGTCGCCGCCATTGAAGCCACGAATGGCCTTCAGCCGCTGCTTGATGTTCGCGTTGCGCGAGGCCAGGGTCGGCGTCGAGCCGGCGTAGTTCACCGTGACGGTGCGGCCCGTGATCTCGTCGGTCTTGTAGCCGGCAGCGCGCAGCCGGTCGTGCATGTAGTCGATGGGGGAGATGGGCGCAGCACCGAAGCCTGCCTCCTGGATGAAGCGCGAGACCTCGTTGTATATCTCAACCAGTCCGGCGCCCAGGTCCTGATCCGTCAGCCGGTACGGCACCCCCTGCTTGGGTCCGCCTGGGCGCTTGATCTTGACGATGCGCTGCTTCTCCAAGTACCGCTGGTACAGGTCCGCAAAGCTCAGGGTCACGGGCTCGCCCGGGCGAATGCCGAACTCCTCGGCGTAGTCCGACAGGAACGAGCCCATCGTGTTGGCCACGGTCAGCACGACCTTCTCGCCGGCCTTCAGGCGCTCGATGGCGAACTCCACCGACTGCTGCGACTTCAGCGACAGCAGCATCTGGTCGATGAGGTTGTGCATGATCGCGCCGAAGTTGGCGCCCTGCACCGTGGTCTTCTCGCCGCCCTCGGCGCGCACCATCGCGCCCTCGCGGTCGAACTCCTTTTGCATCGACGTGACGGCGGCCTCCTTGGCCCGGGAGAAGGCCAGCACCATGCGCATCGACTGCGCCATGTTCTCGGCCGTCTGACGGTCCACCGACATCGGCCGGGTCTCGTAGGTCACGCCCGCGAAGGTGCGCTCACGGCGGATGTACTGCCCGTCCTCGGCCAGCATCGTCGCCACGATCTGCTGCATGGGCACACCACCCAGCATGATCGCGGGCGCAAGGTCGGCCGGCCGGTCCACCGCCAGCATCATGTTCGTGCTGGAGTAGAGGTCCAGCACGTCCGGGCGCTTGGCGTAGGTGGCCGACGAGAAGAAGCTGCCGCTGGAGCCACGCACCAGAGAGCGCACGAAGCCGGAGCGGCCCGACGTGGTATCGCCCGCCTTGGCTGCCTCGCGGTCCTTCTTGGACCTGGGCTGGGTGACCTGAGTGCCGCCTGCGTTGTGGCTCTCGTCGAACACCATGTAGCCGCCCTCGGACAGGGCGCGGACCATGCGCATGCGCGCCGTCACTTGCCCCTTGACCGTCTGCAGCTGGCTGTAGGTGGTGAACACCACCTTGTACGGGCCAATGTCGCGCTTGGCTGCGATGCCGTCGAAGAGCTTTTCCAGGTCCTTGCCTGCGCCTGGGGCGCGCAGCGTGTGCTCGGTCTCGATGACGGTGTCGCCAGACTTGCGCTGCAGCACGTAGGGGATGGGCTCGCTCGAGTTGGTCGCCAGGATCAGCGGCTTGTTCGACTGCAGCCGCAGCTCGTCGCCCATGCCGATGTCGTCCAGGTCGCGGATCATGTCCGCGTACAGGTTCGGCTTCTCCGTGACGAAGACGGGCACCTTCCCGTTAATCATCGCGTAGCGCAGCATCGCCGCCACCACGCGGCCCTTACCGATGCCGGTCTGGTCGCCGATGATGAAGCCCTTGCCGGCCTCCGCGCTCACGATGGCCAGGGCCAGGGCATCGACCTGCTCGGCCGAGAAGTTGGCGCGCAGCGTGTCGGGGGCGAAGTTCAGCTTCTCGGCGACGAACTTGTCAATGTCGCCCACCATGTCGGCCACCCGCTTGAGGGAGGCCGTGATGGACTCGCGCATGGCCCGAGGCACAAGGGTGCCAACGGAAGCGGCGCCGGACTGCGGCGCGTACTCGACCTGGGTGGCGGTCTCCTGCTCCTGGCCTCGCCGGTCGCTTAGTCCAGACTCGACGCGCTGACCCGCTCCAGGGCCAGATCCACCCACGTCTCCAGGTCGGTCTCCAGCAGCGCCCGGCGCACGAGCGCCGTCTCCACGAGCACCTTGGCCGGGAACGGGTCCTTGGGCTGTGCCGTTGCGTCCAGCATCAGGGCCGTCCGTAGCTCCAGGTTGCGCTGTACCAGCACCTCCCCGGCGTCCAGGCTGTTCCGCAGACCCGGCCGGCCCATCGACCGCGCCGCCCACATCGCCGCCTCGTCCGGGTCGGGCTCCTTGTCCACCAGTTCCTGCACCCGGTCGGCCAGCGCCATCCACCACTGGCCCTCTTCCAGGCTGTCCGTCTTGCTGACCTCGACCGCTGCCAGTTCCGGTGGCAGCCCCGGTGGGCACCATGCCATCTGCGGGGGTTGCTTCGGTTGATCCATCGAGCTTCTCCTTCTTCAGTGCTTCCCAGGTGTCGTACCGCTTGGGCAGGTCCGCCGCAGGCATGGCCCGGGTCGCCTTGCCGCGACCCCGGATCACCACCACGTCCACAGGATAGCCGGCGCCCTGCTTGGAATACAGGCCGCCATCAACCGTGAAGTGATCCACCACGTTGTAGAGGCCGTAGAGGCGGAAGTAGAACTCCCGCTTGCTCTTGCCCCGGTAGCCTTCGCGGATGGCGTCCTCGTTGGAGGCATCCACGCCGCCCAGGATCAGCACCGCCGATCCGTCGTCCTTCATGGCGTCAAGCGACTTGAACGCGATGGCATGGTCGATCTCGCGGGTGCCGTAGTTGGTGGCCACCGGAAACACGATGGTCTCGCCCTTGTCGTCCTTCACGGCGCCAAACGGCGGGTTGGCCACCACGCGGTCCAGCGTCTTCTCGGGCGCGAGCTGGTGCCGGGCGGCATCGTGGCTGGTCACATCGAAGCCCAGGGCGCGCGCGTTGGCGGCCCGGTCGGCATTCAACTCGTTGACCGTCGCGCGCTCGGGGTCGACCTCGATCAGCAGCATGGTGTTGCCGGCCGTGGGCTCGCCCACCTCGCTGTCGGGCATCACC
>Ga0209229_10000698_pt1 | contig 13768 bp, 20 predicted proteins | sample SanBayMetagenome_FD_187466 | JGI IMG/M metagenome (GOLD analysis project Ga0209229, IMG submission 187466) | Freshwater and sediment microbial communities from dead zone in Sandusky Bay, Ohio, USA (SPAdes) (version 2) | ecosystem: Environmental > Aquatic > Freshwater > Lentic > Sediment... | reverse complement strand
TGCTGCTGAAACAGTTGGGCGAGCAGCTTCAACCGCTGGTGCTTCAACTGGTGTTGCTTCGACTGCTGGAGTGGTTTGTTCCACGGTGGCTGTCTCGCTTTCTGTTGGTTGGATTGTTTCTTCTACAGCAGATTCTTCTGCTGCAATATCAGTAACCTGAGCAGACTTAAATGCTGGCTCGGTTACTAAACTTACTTCGACCAAGCGAGCAGCGGATACATAAGTCACGCCATCCTTGATCTTTGACTTTAGGACTTCTGCACCGATTGACAGACCGCTCTGCAATCCTTCTTCTGCAAGGATAAGAGCTTCTGTACCGCGCTGTGAACGACTGACAGAAAATACTGCATCGATTGAGTTCTCTGACTCACTGAAAGAGACCATGCGACCTAAAGGTTTTTTAGTGTCGTGAGAACTTAACAGTTTAATTGCCTTAGGATCTGAAATCTCAATAGATCCAGAGGCGAAGATTACTTTGCCCATATTTGTAGAGCCTGCTTCGACATTAAGAGGCACAATCTTGCCTGATACTGTGCGACTTGCTGAGTCTGCTGTGAGATCAGCTGAGAAGGTGATTACTTGATTCATTCTAGACCATTGTTTCCGTTAGGTGTTAGATCAGTCATTTCCATCGCTTGCTCTGGAGTAATCAGATTAAGCGTAAGCAGTTTTTCAATTACTGCTAACTCTTGCATTGGATCTGTACGCAGGAAGTTTTTATCAATGTCAAACTTCACTATATTACCGCGAGCAGTAATGTCATCCATAGATAAGCGATCTTCAATCGCAGTAATGAATGGCTGTAAAGATAGTGTCAAGAATTGCTTACGCTCATCCTGTACATTGGCATAAGTCATAGAGTTATTCTGATCTGCTGAAACATAGTAAGCAGGTACATTGCACAATCTGGCGCATTCGGTTGCGAGGTTGAAAATCGCTTCTCCGTACATCATGTCTTTAGGAGAGAATGAAACTGGATTGTATTCAAGAGTAGATGTTAAGTAAGCAGTTGAACGATTAGTGCGAGCATTCTTCCATGATGCTAGTAATCCTTGAACCTCTTTAGGATCTAGATCAGCACCGGTATTCTTGATGTAGCCAGTTGCCATTGGAGTTGCTGCTGCAATCGCTGCTGCTTTCTGAACATCAATAGCTGCGCGAATTGTTGAGACACCAGTGTTAAGAATGCCATCGCCTAATGATTGGAATGTTACGAGAGATCCCAGTCCGTCCATTGGTAATGTCGTGCCATCAACTGCGTAAGATTTAACAAAAGTGTTAGTGCTATCAAGTGTTGCAGTTACTCGATGATTAGCAATCCACTCAAAGCGAGAAGGGCGACCATCTTCCTGATAAGTTTCGACCACCTGCCAGAAGGCTTGACCATAAAACAGAAGTGAATCAACAGTCCACGCAATCGTTACCGATCGTGGCTGTGAATATGAAGGCTGCTCTAACCATGCAGGTGAGCCAAGTTCTTCATTAGTAGATTTCTTATAAAGCTCTAAAGGAATTGCTCCGATTGTGCCAGCCAAAAGATTGCGGCATCTTGCTAAAGCAGGAACAGACATTGCCTCTGTTCTGCCTACAAAGGCATACTGGAAAGGCATGGCATAAGGTGAATACTCACCAAGCACCTGAGGTGCCGACTGAGCTTGTAATTGTGGCTTAGGTTCAAGCCCGAATGTCTGCAAGATTCTACCCATAGACAGAAAGTGTAGCATTTGTCAAGCAATTAGACAATGTGCTATGGGTGTGTCTAAGTATAAATCTGAGGCTTTGGCTGAGGGATCATTAACTTAGAAACTACCATCGCCAAGCCAATAGGGGCTGAGATATCTCCAGCACTCTTTCGCTTAATGATGCGCCATGCAGAATCATTAACCTTAGCTGCACAGTTATTCATCTGCTGGATCAGTTCAGCCATACCATTGTGAACCACTCGATGATTAACCAAGCCTTCTAATAGATCTCCGCAGGCTTTGTAGAATTGCTGACCCGAAACATCCTCGGTGATTACTCCAGCATTGGCAAGGCGATCTGCGATTGTCTGCGTGGCGTACTTGTCAAAGCAGACTAGGCGAGGCTTATAAATGTCGCACCAAGCCTTTATACTTGCTGCCATCTTTAACTCATCGATGGCAACCTGAGAGCTGTAAGTCTCCAGAATTCCGATGCCAATCCGCCCATCTGGGAGAAGTTGTCCTGCGACCAATGATCCGTTCCTGCGTGACGGACTGACATCGAAACCGAATACAGTATAAGCCCCTGCGCTCATTTCTAGCGTGCTATCGGATGTGTCCTCGAGGATTCCGTGTGGCCATGGGCTACTTAATGAATCGATCCACTGGCAAAGAGTTTCAGTGCGCGTGTTCTCAATCGGTGAAGTCGCAATCGCTTCCTCAATCGCTTCCTCTGTGATGGTGTATCCCAAAGAGGGGTTAGCCAAAGCCCATGCATCGCGGTCAGTTATCTTGCAGTATTGAGGGGCTGAGTACTCATAAAATCCAAAAGACTTGGGTGGATAGTCGATAGCTCTTTCTCGTAGGTCGTTGAGTACAGTGCTGAAAGCGTCTCCTGCATTAGAGGTAAGTAGCGTCTGAGAATTTGGGTGAGCTCTAGTTGTAGGAGTAGCAGCTCTAAATCCATCTTCTGTGATCTCTCGGACTTCATCGATGTAGAGCAATCCATTGACTGATCGACCGCGAGAGCCGTCTCTAGTTGCTGCAACAACATCAAGCCTTGCTCCAGAGAGCATCTCAATTGACTCAGTGCCGTTGGCGTGTCTGATCTGTTTGACAAATCCTTTAAGGTGGTCATTGGTCTCCAGTAGGTGAGTGACTTGTCGGAAGGTGTCTAGTGCCATGCTTCTGTTAGAGCTCATGATTAGGACATTCGTATTCCACTTAATTAAGTGAGCAAGGATTAACATACGCGCTAAGTGAGTCTTACCATTCTGCCGAGCAACCAGAATCAGATTTGTTTTACGGATCCAGTTGCCTTTCTTGTCCACAGTGAGCATGTCCTTGAGCACAAACTCCTGCCATGGCATGAGATCCATCTTCACGATTGCGCAGAGGTCTTTAACATCTTGCAGCTTGTTTTCGCCCTTGAGAAGTGGACTGTGAAGCCGTGGCTTGGTTGCCCCTCGCAGTGCCTTGGGCTTTCTGGGCTTAGTTGTCATTGACTCGGATCAGGTCGGGTCTTAAAGGGACTGTCCAGCATCGTCTCGGACTGCATCGGGGAGATATAGTCGAGAAAGACAGGGGGGGTAGCCGTCTGTGCTAAAAAAACACCCTCATTGAGCGCACCCTTGCGCAGGTTGCATGACTTGCATAAGACTCTAAGATTATCAAGGCTGTGGTCTCCACCTACCTTGCGTGGAATTATGTGGTCGATGTGCATCTCGCCCTCATCTGTGCCACACAACTGGCAGACTCGACCATCACGCATGAACACGCGTTGTCGCTGCTCTCGGTATCGTCTGCTGTTTAATTTATCAATAGCCATTAGATGTCATCATAACAGTTACCACATAACCACCAAGCATGCACCTCGATGAGCTCTGACTCTGGTGTGTCAGTCTCACATCTAGTGCACTTAATAGTGCATTCATCTAATGCCATCCCTTAGCCTTCCAATGTGCAAGGGCTATGCATGGCTCACCATACCTATGCCCTATGTACTTCAATCCCCATTGTATCTGCTTATAACCATCTACCTTAGATAGGTACTCACTGCGCCCTTGAGGAATACCATGGTGTGATCCATTACGAGCTAAAGGTCTCCAGTTGCTTTCCTTTGTATAGAGTATCTCTAAACACTTAAACTCTTTATAGTTATAGCCTAATGAATGTAAAGCATATTCTTTATAGCTTACATATTGCACTGGTTTAGATCCACCTGCATCAGGCATGATGCATAGAGCTATCCCAATAGCTACTAGCACCCCGCAAGCTACGCCCCTCAGGGGCTTGCGGTGAGCCTTTGAGAGGCTCTGCGCCGTTAGCGTACCATCGCTGTCAAATCCATTTGTATAAGTCCTGCTCAGAGCGGTGTTTCGTTTCATTGATCCTCCTAATCACCGGCTGTGGATAACTTCTGTGGATAACTATTTATCCGTACTATAGAAGCCTTTACCCTTAAAGTGCGTAGCTGCTGCACCGATTACTTTGACCATAGGCTCATTACAATAGTTACATAGCACTACTGGTCGATTGTGCCATCCGTGGCTAACCTCTTGATTGAGATTGCATCGGGTGCATTTGTAATCGTAGGTTGGCAAGTTAAGCACTTCCTTATCATGTATGACCCACATCCAGAGCATCGGTCTATGTCTGCCTCAGTAGGTTCTTTGTCTAGGTGACCATATCTTAATATGAGTAGCGGTAAGAGATCCTCAAGTCGGATTATCGCGGCATACTCACGCGCATCCTCACCCTGTCCGTTGAGTCTAATCACTCCAAAGCCTAATTCCCCCGAAATGGCTGTTCGAGCTTTCAATTGCTTTATGTATGCAAGAGGTTGAAACCCAGCACGGGCTTTGACTTCAACATCGAACGGAACATTCACAATATCCTTACCGCTACCCCTTCCCACACATGCGCCCTGCCACCAAGTCGATAGGTACTCAGCTACTACGCGCTCTGTACGGAAACCTCTGTGCTTCCTATGTTGGGTCATAGGTGATGCTTATTCTCACATCTCTGGCAGAACCATACGACCAAGCCATCATCGATGCGATCATACTCATTGACCTGTGCAAAAGCATCACAATCTGAGCAGTTCATTACTCCACCATAACCGCTAAAGCTGTAGAGATGGCGATCTACAGGTGAGCGATAATCAACTTCGAACTCAGCCATTGACTGTGCTGCATTTCAAGCATTGCCATGACACTGTGCCATTGACTGCATCTTGCGATAAATCCACCAGATTCTTAATCTGAACTGGCTCATTACATAACTGACATGGCACAAAGGCTGACATTAGATCAACCCATTCACCATTTATCTTGATTCCTATGTTTCCCATCATGCCCATGCTTTCTGAGGGACAAACTTGCCCTCACTACTTAGTGTGTACCAAACTGTGCCACACTTAGGCGAACCACCTTGGTTATTAACTACAGAGCAGAAGTAACCGCCCCATGCCTTGCCATTCTTTTCACCTTCTCGCCAGATGCGACTGCCATGCTCGCACGATGGTACTTCTACTGCTTCACCTGTTCCCATAATTGCAGCTACATTCTCCATAGCCTTCTCAAGTGTTACAGGTGCATCGACTACGCCTCTGTACTCATTAACAGGTGTAGTCCAATAGTCCTGATTATCTGGCTTGACATCTTGGACTGCTGGCTTTACTACTTTTGTAGCAACGACCTTGGTCATTTCTTCTCTGCTTGGTCTCTTTCCTTTAGGCGCATAACCTGCATTTGCAAGTGCTCTGCCGATTGCCGAAGTCTCGCAATTCTCCAGTGCTGAAGTCTGATTAACACCGCGACTAGAAACTGTCTCCTCAGCGTATCCCGTTGCCCACGCAACGCCATCGCTAGCATCCTTAAATAGATACGCCTTAACAATGTATCGAGATGCCTCGACCACTTCAAGCTCTGTTGCAATGCGGAATGATGGATAATCCTTAATAAACTTTTCAAGTCTCACCTCGACTGGTTCGTAATCGGCTAAATTAAACATAGAGATCATTCTCCTCGGTTGCTAGTTGTCCTGCGAGTGCGCCATAGCTGCATAGATCGACCCAGTTGTCGATGTGCTGGGCTGATTGATTAGTCCTTGCAAGTTTAACAAGCACCATGATCCCTGCGACTTGATAATCGTGGATCGGTGTCTGTAGGTATGCACTGAGGAGCATCGCGGTGTGTTGCAGGTTATCCGCAGGGTGACCATACGATAGCCCACGATCGCGGATTGTATCTGTGGCTGTGAGTAGGATTTCATTAGCGCGCATCTGTTGTCACTCGCTGAAATGACTTAGCCACGATTAGCCCCTCGCGCTTGCCTTCATTAAAGCCCTTAGCCCAACCTACTAAATACCATAAAGCATTAGCTGCTAGAAGCAGCACTATCATTGGCATCTCAAAGCTCATTGTATTTCCTATCTGTATCCAGCGCCCTCGTCTGGCTTACAGAATTAGTGTGACAGAAGTGACCGACTAATCAAGCACATTCTGATAACGAAATGATAACGATTATCTAGCTCTGCCGTAGGACTTTCCAGCCACAATAAATGTGCCGTCCTTCTCGATGTGGATAAGATCCACCTGAACCTTAGATTTATTAACATAGATGATAGCGAAAGCCTGTTGCCAGTTAGCAACGCCTTTAGTGTAAGCAGCTTGCTTAAAGTCCATGAGATTGCCTACTTCGACACCATGCAAGACACGCCCTATACGCCCTCCAGAAGCCTCTGAGAAGGCTGAACGCCCTGCTCTGTGAGTATGTCCTGAGATGACATTCTTGCCATGCCTACGGGCTGCTTCAAGGGCTGAGAGCCCTCCCTGTGGCTTAATAGGTGTGTGATCTCCATGTACTGCGATCCAGTTAGGTGCAATAGGCATTGGGTTCTTATGAAAGGTAATACCTAGCTCATCAAACTTCATGAACTTCTCGAAGCGCAGCTCTGGCAATGCACCGAATGCAGGTACTTTAGCCATGATGATGTTATACAGGCGGTCTGTGTGATTGCTACGGATGCAATCTGTAACGCCTAACTCCCAGAGAAGTTGCACAGCCTCATTGCGATCATCATCTAGGGTTTGTGCATAACTGCCCATGCGCCCCTCTTCCCACTTGCTTATCTGTGGAAGGTCGATCTCATCACCGATGGTAACTACTTGATCTGGCTTAAACTTAGAGATGAAATTAGCAAGGTTACGAGTAGCAACCCTGTCATGGTACGGAACCTGAAGATCCGAGAGTACGACTATTCGCTTAATCGTCATCCTCATCTTCATAGTTGCCATACTTATCAGGCTCTACTTGGTCTGGAAGAATCCAATGAGGGTAAGCCTGTGGCTCTGTGATCATGAACATAGCAATATCTTCTGCAAAGCCTGCTCGCTTTAATGAACAGAAATACTCATAAAGCCCAATGCAATAAGCATCAAGCTTTGAGTAACCTTGCTCCTCTAATGCCTTAGTTGCTTTTCTTGCCATAGCAAAAGTTTACCTGTCAAGCAAGATGTTATAGATCTCATCGACTCGCGTGTTGAGTCTTTTGATCTCAGACAGGAGGTGTGTAATTACATAGCCAGACAAGCCACCAAGTGCGGCAATGGTGGCAAGGTAAAGGGTAAAAAAGTCTGACTGTGTCACTTTTTAATGCCCATAGAAGGATCATTAGGTGAAAGGTAACGCAGTACAGGTGGAAGGATTGAAGCAATACCGGCAGCTATGAGTGCATGAGGATCTGTAACGCCTGCTGCATACATTGAAATTGCTGCTACTAGGAACGCTCTAGCCCATGAGCCTGCTGCTGTCTTTAGTTCATTCATTATTCTCCACCTAACATAGATACTTGAAAAAAAGCACCATCATTGTCAGCTTCTTTCTTAAAGCTAACATGGCAGTGCTTAGAGTGTTTGTTAGCCCCTGTGTACTTGCGCCACTTCCAGTTAAGGATGCTGGAGCAGATTCGTCCATCGTAAATGATGTAACTAATACGCTTGTCTGCTTTTGACTTGGATAAGAGACGAAGCTGATCGACAAGATCTCCCATGATGTCGGGCTTCCCACCCTTGAATAAATCTTTGTCCACATCAATGGCGCGTACCCAACCCTGCTCATCTGGATTATGATCAGACTTGCGAGCAGCGTGTCTGGTATCACCGATCCAGCCATCCGATGTGCGGTCACGATCTGGGAACGAATCATCAAACTGCTCTCTTAACTGAACAGCAGCTTTAGAAAGTGTTGCCTTCACTTATAATCCGAGTGCCTTTAGATCATCAGCAGTTAGACCAAGCACTGCGAGTTTAGCCTCAGCAGCAGTTCTAGCTGCTTGCTCTGCTTCGATAGCCTGTTGCTTTTTAATTGGCAATGCAGCAATTTCTGCTTCAATTTCTGCAGGAGTAGGTGCTTTGTCATCTGATAACCAAATTAAATCAGAATAATTATCTCCGACTAAAGTCCACTCTGAAGTTGGACGAAGGCTGTTGAGAGCTTCAATTATGTCGTTATGCATTATGGTGTCACTTCCATTAGAGTAATTGTTGATGTGTTGCTGTTCCATTGAGCAGTAACAGTTGCAGCACCGCCACCATCTGACTTAATCTGAACATCGTATGTAGTCGCAGATGTTGTTGCTGGAGAATCTAGAAAGACGCGAGTTACTGGCTGACCTAATTGCGTTGCAGTTGCTCCAGTCGCTAAAATGTAAGTGACATAAGCATTATCATCCAAAATAGCGGTTGATGCTCTGCGTAAACGGCTAAAAAATCCAGTATCAGCCCCGCTGCGTGCAGTAATACCTGACATGTTTACAATGCAAAGAATCTTATTGCTGGCACTTGTTGGTGTAATAGAAAGAGAAAGACCAGAAGATACATAAGAAGTTGATGTCGTTGATGTCGCAGTTGCGTATGTAGCAGATTTAACCTGTACTACAGCTCCGCCACCACCTGCTGTTGCCCATGTAAAGTCCATGTCTGTGCCAGATGCTTTAGATAACACCTGACCTGTAGTGCCACCTTTAAGATCGACCAGTGAAGCATCGATAGAGTCGCCTAGTGTCTCAATGGCTGTTGCGCCATTCTTTACTAAGTCGCTGGATGTTGGAACGCTCCAGCCGAAATTGGGTGTAGTAGTTGCCATTAGGTTAGTGCTCCAGTCGCGTTAGTCCAAGTAAGTGTACCATTTACGCCTGTCCAAATTAATGAGGCAGGCAATACTGTTTCCCATTGAGTCGTGCTAAGTGAGAAGTCTGTTGCTGAGATGTAAAGAGTTATGTCCACATAAGTAGGGGTGGCGTTAAGTGCAACATTCTCCACAAAGCCATCAAATATGCCACCGAGCAAGTTGCTAGGTAGATTGTTGATAAGTACGGGCTGACCAAAAAAGACCCCGATAAGACTGTCAAGCATTGCACTCGGCATGTCGGGATTATCTAAACGGAATCTAATCGCTCCTAATGATGCGCGTGGAGTTGCTCGTAGTTTAAGCTCTCTGGAAGCGATATCAGTGATGTCTGCAAGGTTCTTGATGTTAGAGTCCACCGAACGCTCAAAAAGCCCGTAAGAGGCTATGGAGTCTGTGTCAGAGGTACTGTAGGTGCTTCCGTATCCTGTGGCGTAGCGATAGATAAGGCTGTTACGGATGCGAGCAATCTGAGTTGTTGAGGTGATAGAGCTTGGTGTTGCATATGAGCCATCGAGGTTAGTAAAGCCGTTTGCTGCGAGATAGTTAGATCTGTGATCGGCATCATCATATGAGACATCCCCATCCTTCTCCTCGTAGAGCTGACCGAGTGCACTCGTAGCAATCTGATCTGCAAGAGTCTGAGACTTAGCAGAAGCACTAGCTGCTAAAGCAATCATTGTGTAAAAGCCTGAGTCAATAGTGCCAATGGATGATTCTGCCTCTGCCCATGTAACTGTGGCTGGGTAGGTCGCCCATGTAACAGTGGGAGTTACTTCTGCCCATGTAAGGTTGAGGGCTGATCCTAGAATGGCTGCGATCTGTGCGCCATCTAAGCCTTCTGCAAGAGCTGTGTTATAGACAGCCTTAGTCAGTTTAGCCAATGAACCAATGCCTAGAATAGTGCCAGTCGTAATAAAGCCAGTTTCCTCTGGGCTTCTCACACCGATGTTGAAGTCTGATACTTCTCCACCGAATACAGTGATATAAGTGCCAGATGAGTTTTTAAGTTCTAAAAGAATTGGCTCTGTAACATTGATGGTGAAAGGTGAATTGTCTGTATTGACTATAGTTACTTGGCAGTAACCTGCTGTGGCTTGGCGATCTATGTCCAAGCGACCAGAAGCATAGGAAACAGAAGTAACAGTCGTATAAACATCATCACCTACTGTCACTCGCCATTCTGGGAGCCATGTCATAGCGTTGCGCCACCTCGTAAAGTGCCACGATCTACAGCATCCTGAACTACCTGAGTGACGGCTTCTGCAATAGCGTTAGGGTCACCGATACCAGTGTTCACAGTAACGCTGAAATTGAACTCACGACCATTAGGACTAATGCCTGAGATCATTCCTTGATTAGGTGTGTACTCTCTAAGGTTAGGCTGGATCTGAGTGTTAAGCCCAAGCTCTGCAACTGCTGCATTTACTTCTGCAATGCTTCGAGGCTGAGTTACAGCAGCACCACCACCGCCACCACTTCCGCCTACTGCTCCACCGCTAATAGATGGCTTAGTGCCTTGCAGTCTTATCAATTCCATCATCTTGGCAATCGCAGCATCTAGATTAGCCAGATTGATTAGGTCTGCTGGCTTGAGGCTTTCGAGGATTGACTTAATATCTGAGAGTTTAATGCTTTGACCAGTTAAAGCACCAAGCACCTTAAGATCTGCATTAAGTTTGTTAGTCGCAGCAGTGATAGATGCTTCATCCTTGGAAGCAATGGCATCTTCTAATGCAAGGATTGAACGCTTTACATTAAGGCGAGCAGTATCGTTAGCAATCTGTAAAGCCTGTGATGCGTTAGTTGCTTTGCCTAGTGCTTCTGCTTGAGAAGTAAGAGCTGCTGCGATCTGGATCTTATCCATGTCAAAGACTTCTTCACCCTTAAGAAGGGCAAGGTTAGCCTTATCTAAAGCAAGTTTTAATTTAGCTGCTTTGAGTGCTTTTAGTTCTTCTGCTGTCAGTTTTCTTTTAGCAGCAAGTATGGCAGTTGTATATTTTGCCTGTAATTCTGCAAGGTGAGCCAAGCCTTGAGCACTGATTCCATTACCACTCTTAGAAGCTTTGCCTGCTGCGTTTAGCATTTCAAGATAAGTACCAAGAATCGGAATCATTCCAATATCTAAAGCACCAATCCCCGGAAGTCCTTTAAGTTTCTCAATGAGTACACCAATGCCACGAATTACATCTGCTGTGTATGTAGCAGCATCTTGCATTGACTTGGCTAGATTATCTACAGAATCTTGATCGCCTAATCCTTTGAGTGCATCGATTAAACCTGTACCAATAATCTCTGATGCATTAGCAGCAGCGACACCTAACTTATCGATTGATCCCTGAAAGGTGTTAGCGGACTGAGTTGCAGCGCCTGCAAATGTAGTCTCAAGATTAGCGATAATGTCCTCAAACTTGCCAGCTTTAAGATCTGCTTTAGAGATACCTACACCAAGTTTAGATAGTGCAGTGTTATTGCCTAAATATGCACGACTCAATGCTGCTGTAACTGAACCTAAATCTTTGCCAGTTGAGGCACTAATATCTAATGAAAGATTTAGAAGTCTTTGAGCCTTATCAGAATCCTGTACCGCGACCGCCAAGGTCTGATAAGCAGGGCGCAGTTTGTCATCAAGAATACCGAACTCGCTTTGTAGTCTCTGGATGTATTCCTCAGAAGATGCGGCATCTCGCCCAAGTCCAACATTCTTCAGAGCCAATGCAAGTTGCTTCTGTGCTTTCTCGTCAGCTGCTGCTGCCTTAACCGCAGCCTTGCCATAAGCAAGAATCTGCTGACCACCAAAAGCCAGACCTAAAGCACCTGCAAGTTTCTTGACATTCTTACCAAGTTTGTCGGTTGCTGATTCTGCTTGCTTGAATGATTTATTGCCTGTGAACTCCGCTGCAATATCAATGACTATGTTAGACATGAGTTACACCTTCGCTCTTGCATTGAGTTTGTCTGCTGCCGATTTGATAGCGTTTAGGACTGCATCTCTTGCCTTGCCATTGTTTTCTTCATAGGCACGGAATAAGGCTCGACCTTCCATCTTGCCATCACCCTTCATGGATGAGCCGTACTTGCTACTCTGATTCTGGACAAAGCGACTGCTTGGAGTCTTACGCCCCATAGTTTCATAGATCGCTCCAGCTGCACTCTTATTGAATACGCGAGCAAGTGATCTAAACCCTCTGCGGTTAGGCTTTGATGGTGTTGTCTTATAGCCAATGCCTTGCTTTACGATGCGAGCATTGTAACTAGGGAAGCGAGCATCTGAACCCTCAAGAGCTAACCATCCGCTAAGTACTTGACCATCATCTGGAAGATAACCTTTAGCAGCCTTTGTGATTGGCTTGAGAGCTGCTGCAACCTCTTTAGGCAAAGCTTTAGCAAGATCAGGACTGAAAGCGCGTAGAGACTTTCTAAGAGCGACCGCGCCCTTTACGCTTGCTGGCATCGCTCACCTCTTTCGCTTCATCCTTGAGCCCCTGCAATAATGCATCGAGCATATTTTTATCTAGATCTAATAACTGCTGTGGCGAGATCCCTAACCTAATGCTCAAGCGAGCGATTAAGTAGGTGAACGGGAGATCTCGCTTTAAGCTAAAGGGTCTGAATCAAGCACCTCGACACTTTTAAGTGTCTCAATGAAATCCATGCCGAAAGGCTTAACAGTTTCACCTGACCTGCGTGTTACTTCCCATGCTAACCAATAGACATCGCTCTGCTTTTCTTCATCGCGGAACGCCTTATGGAAGCCCTTTTTAGCGTACTGCTCAAATGAGTATTCCACTGCTGGAGTGATCTCGCCTTCTAGTACGCTTCCATCTGTACGAACTATCTTTAGTTTTGCCATGGTTTGCCCCTTTGTTTAGTTTCTTAGAATGTGCCTGTAGTGGCTACTGCAACTGTTGAGTTAGCAGTGAATGTGATTGACTGTGTAGACATATCGCCTACAGCACCATTGATGTCTGTAGTGTTATTGACTAGCAGTGACACTGTGTAAAGAGGGTTAGTAGCAGAGACTGCTGTTCCCTTTTCCTGTAGGAATACACATGTGACTGTGGTTCCCCATGCAGCCTGTAATGTTGCCAATACATTTGCTGATGCTGTGTCATTGAGGAAGTCGATTGTTACAGATGATGCTTCCAAGCCTTTAACGAACTTGTGTGAAGAATCGCCCATTGCAGTTACTTCTAGCTCATCGAATGTGCGGTTTAGTGTAATGCTTGTGACATGGTCAGAAAGATCAACAGTGTTAATCTTCACGCCGACCTTGTTATTTAGAAATACAGCCATGAGATTATTCCTCGTCTTTCTTGGTAGGTGCTGGCTTTGGTGCTGGTGTGCTTACTTGCCCGATTTTCTTCAGGAAGTCAGCGTTTTCTTGTTCCCACTCGGACATGTTTAGCTCCAACTCGTTAGGATATTGACGGACATCTCGCAGCTGAGAAGGTCTCCCGATGCAGCGTTGAGAATACTAGGTGCGCTTATCGCGCTTACATTATAGACGAGAGATGATGCTGCGAGCTTAGCGAACACGCTACAAACAGTATCTTCAATGCCGTTGAGGTTTCCTTCATTGTCAAACAATGGCACAGTCATAACAATCTTGAAGTTAGCCATTGGGCTGATTGTGATGTGCTGATTGTTGCTAGGTGTTAAGTAAGGATCATCTGGAGACACGATCACAGAGTTAGCAAGGACTGTCGCAGGTGGAAAGGCAAAAGTCTGCCACTTAGCGTTATCGACTAAAGCCGTTGCTAATGTCGTTCTGAGAGTAGTGATAGCAACAGGCATTATCCCACCATCGAGCGAGGGTCTAGTGCATGTGCGATCAATCCTCGCACCTTAGCGAGAAGCTGTGCGCTCATTCGGTAAGGGCTTGGCTGGAAATC
>Ga0209229_10000696_pt1 | contig 13774 bp, 14 predicted proteins | sample SanBayMetagenome_FD_187466 | JGI IMG/M metagenome (GOLD analysis project Ga0209229, IMG submission 187466) | Freshwater and sediment microbial communities from dead zone in Sandusky Bay, Ohio, USA (SPAdes) (version 2) | ecosystem: Environmental > Aquatic > Freshwater > Lentic > Sediment... | reverse complement strand
CTGGATGAGGGAGAAAAGGCAGAGAGGGCATTGATAGGTCAGAAACTAAATAGGATCAATGCAGAGATTAAACTCAATGGATCAAATAATGAACTTATAGCTGAGAGAATCAGGGTACAAGGTGAATTGGCTGATGTTGAGGAGAAATACACAGGTAAAAGAACTGAGCAGCTCATTAATGTAAATGGATTATTGAGGGAGCAGCAGGAGATCACTAAAATACAGATAGCCAATCAGAATAAACTTTTGTTTGATCAGAGAAAGGCTACTGCTGAACTCATAAAAGATGAGATTCAGAAACTAAATGCTAAAAAACAAATCTTTATTGAGGAGAATATCCTTGAGGTCAAGAGATTAGAGGATAATGTTGCACTTTACAAGAAAGGAACTCTGGCAAGAGCACAGGCAGAGATTGAATTGGCTAACAAGAAATCTGAGGTAGCTGCCCAATTGCAACAATTTGACAGGGATATTACTCAGTCATTTTTGACCAGAAATCTAACTAATCTCGAAACATTAGCAAATAACCAGAGGGAAACTTTTGAGGTTAGGAAATTGGCTCTGGATGCTGAGGAGATTTTGATAAAAGATGCATTTAACAAACAGTTAATATCTGAGCAGGAATACAACCAGAAACTCAGGAAACTTTCAGAGGATAGGATTGCTACTGAATTAGCTGAGAAAGAATACAAGGCATCAATTCAAATGGCTTATATTGATATTGTTGGACAGGCAGCAGCATTGGCTAAACAGCTATTTGAGAAAAGCAAGGGGGTACAAATTGCAGGATTGGTAATTGAACAGGCAGGAGCTATAGGTAAAATATTGGCTAACTTAGGAATTGCCAACGCAAAGGCACTTGCTCAGTTTCCTGCCACAGCAGGTCAACCATGGATAGGTATAAACACAGCATCAACTGCACTATCTATTGCATCTATTGTTGCAAGTACAGCAAAACAAATTCAGAAAATCAATAACCCAGATAGCGGAGCATCATCTGGAGTGAGTGTTCCTAAAGTTGGAGGAGGTGCTCCTATGAATCCTGCGATCCCTGAGGCACAGCTAACACAATTGAATCAATCAACTATCAATGCTCTGGGCAATCAGGCAGTAAGGGCATATGTAGTTGAAACAGATATGACTACAAATCAACAAAGAATACAGGCTATCAAACAAAGGGCGAGATTTGGCTAAGTTGATATTATTTAAACTATTTAACATTTATAAACATGGAATTACCAATATTTGAATTAATGATCTCAGACGATCTCAATGATGATGCTGAGGTTAATTTTGTCGCATTGGTTGATAGACCTGCGATCCAAAAGAATTGGAATGCATTTAAAGAAAACGCTAAATTTGAAATTGTTTCTGAGGATAAACGTATTATTAGTGGAGCTCTCATGTTGGCTGATACTCCAATTTTTAGGAGTGATGATACTCATGGGGATTACTACGTTATGTTTAGTAAGGATACTATTTTCAAGATTGCTCAAAAGTTTTTCAAGAAAGGATATCAAGCTAATGTAAACATAGATCACGATCCATCTAAAAAAGTTGATGGAGTTGTTATGTTTGAATCATTCATCTCAGACAAAGACAGGGGAATAGCTCCTATGAAAGGTTTTGAGGATGCTCCAGATGGATCATGGTTTGGTTCTTTCAAGGTTGAGAATGATGCAACATGGGAGAAGGTTAAGAACGGAGAGGTTAAAGGTTTTTCTGTTGAGGGAGTCTTTGAATACAGCAAATCAAAATCTAAGGATCAAAAGATGCTTGAGGAGATAAAACAAATTTTATCTGCTCTAAGTGATAACTAATTCATTTATTAATCATTTAAAAATAAAGTATGAACGCAAAAGATGCAATACTGAAAATTAAGGCATTATTCGAGGATATGCCTGAAGATGCTCCTGCACAGGAGGAAGCTAAACAAGATTTTGCTGAATACCAATTGGCAGATGGAACTAAGGTTATGATTTCTGCTCTTGAAATTGGTGGCGAGGTAAAACTTGAAGATGGATCATTTGCTCCTGATGGAGATCATCAGTTGGCAGATGGATCACAAATCTCAACTCTTGCAGGTAAGATTACAGAAATCGAAGTTGCAGAAAAACCAGAGGCTGATATACCAGAGGTTGAAGTTGAGGCAGAAAAAGACAAAAAGATGCAAGAAATGGCAGATCAATTCTCTGCTAAGATTGCAGAATTTAACGGATTAATTGAAGCTCTGACAGCTAAGGTTTCAGCTCTTGAGGCTAAATCTAAAGCAGGGTTTTCTCAGGTTGTAGATTTGATTGATGAGATGGTTAAAGCACCAAGTGCTGATCCAATTGAAAAACCTCAATCATTCAAATTTGAATCAACTAAAGACATTAAGTTTGATAGACTTAATAAATATCGTAACGCAATTTTAAACAATAAAAATTAACAAAAATGGCTTTTAATGTTGCTGCTCTTGCAGACTACACAGAACAAAATGAAGCATTGCTTGTAACTTCAAGTGTGCTCGGTGCTAAGACTGCATCTCTTATTAAGAGTGCAGGTAATGTAATGGTTGGAGTGAAATCCGCTGAAACCATTAACATTATGGATACTGATGCAATTTTCCAAAGCGGTGGATCATGCGGTTTTACTGCATCTGGTTCTACAACTTTCACTCAGAGAACTGTAACAGTTGGTAAAATTAAAGTGAACGAGGCTCTTTGCCCTAAAGATTTGGAAGCTAAATATCTCCAAAAGGCATTGCCTACAGGTTCAATGTATGATTCAATTCCTTTCGAGCAAGAATTTGCTGAAAAGAAAGCAAACAGAATTGCATCTCAGTTGGAAACTTCAATCTGGCAAGGCGATACTGCATCAGGTAACGTAAACCTCAACAAGTTTGACGGTTTGGTTAAGTTGATCGGTGCTGCATCTGGTGTTGTTGCTGCGAATGCATCTACTTACATCTCTGGTGCTCCTTTGAGCTCAATCACTGCAGCTAACGTGATCAGCATTTTCGATGGTATCTACAAAGCAATTCCTGCACAGGTTGTAGCTGCTGATGATATGACTATCTTCTGCGGTCAAGATTTGTTCAGAACTTATACTGTAGCTCTTAAAAATGCAAATCAGTTTCATTACTCAATTGATGTAAAAGCTGATAGCGAATTCATCCTGCCAGGTACATCTATAAAAGTTGTAGCAGTACAAGGTTTGAATGGTACAGATAAGGCATATGCTTTGAGATTGTCAAATATGTTCTTGGGTACAGATCTTCTCAACGAAGAAGAGAAATTCGAAATCTTCTACGCTAAAGAAGCTGATCAAGTACGTTTCGTATCTGAATTCAAGATGGGTGTTAACATCGCATTCCCTGATGAGATTGTTAAGTTCATTCTTGCATAATTAATGGGCAGGTAAAACTGCCCTTTTTATAATTTTAAAAACTCAATAACATGGCTTGTGCACTTACGCAAGGCTACACATTAGACTGTAAAGATTCATTAGGTGGAATAGTTGAGGTATACTTTATGGCATCTCAAGATGTTTCATCTTATACTGTTTCTGGTGGAGTTATGACTGCTCTAACTAAAGCCTCTGGAAAGAGATTTTACAAATATGAGTTGGTCAAAGCTACATCTGGAGTTGTTGAGAACATTAATGCATCTGTTGAAAATGGAACTATTTTCTATCAGCAGGAGCTCACTATTGTTCTTAATAAACTACAAGCTAATACAAGAAACGAAATCTTGTTGTTGGCTAAGAATCTTTTGGTCGCTGTAGCTAAAGACAATAACGGAAAATATTGGTATTTTGGATTGACAAGAGGACTTGACATCACAGCAGGTTCTGGTCAGACAGGTACAGCAGAGGGTGATCGTTCTGGTTACACTTTGACATTTACAGGTAAAGAGCCTGAACTTGCTCCTGAGGTTAACTCAACTGTTGCAGGTCAGCTCCAAACTGCAGGTAGCTAATATATATAGTGTGGATTTTTCATGTGCCCTGCCTTTTAGGTGGGGCATTTTTGTTAAATACCAGAGTTTTCTGCATTTATAGTAGATGATACAGTTAACAAGAGGACAGACTCAATTTATTTATTTAACTTTAACTGAGAAACAGTTATTGACGAGTCCTAATTATTTGTTTATTTTTACGAATAGGAGTAGCAATCAGCAGGTTAAATTTGTGAAGTTGAATAATACTGATGTCAGTTCATATAAGGATAGATACAATAAATTTCAAATTGTGGTAAATGACTATTTCAGCAGCAGCCTAAATGGTCAATGGGATTATCAGGTTTATGAGCAGGTCAGTACAAGTAACACAAATCCTGCAGGTTTAAATATGTTGGAGAGTGGAATTATGATGTTAAATCAATCGGCTACCATATTTACGGAATACACAACAACAGATACTTATAAAATAAGAGAATGAATTACGTTTTAGTACAATTTGCGGAAGCCAAACAACCTGAATACAGGGAGAAAAAGGGCGAAGGCTATATTCAATATGGAGATAGGAATGATTATCCTAACTACCTTGTTGAGCTGTTTAACAAATCTGCTAAACATAATGCCATTGTTAGAAACAAGGTGCATTATATCACAGGCAATGGTTGGACAGGATCAGGTGAGGCATTCATTGAGAGCCCTAATAGGAGCGAATCTCTGGATGATCTGACCAGAAAGGTATCTCTGGATATGGAACTCTTTGGAGGGGCATTTATGGAGGTTATTTGGGGCATAGGAAAGGTGAGCGAGATTTGGCATTGTGATTATACAAAGTTTAGAACTAACAAAGACAATACTCAGTTTTGGTACAAGGAGGATTGGAAAGATTCTAAGGAGAAATATGAAGTTTATCCTGCATTCAATCCCAAGAATCCACAGGGCAAACAAATCCTTTACCTAAAGGAATACAGACCTAATGGAGGAGTATATACTCTGCCTTCATACTTTGGAGCTCTTAACTATATTGAATCTGATATTGAGGTTTCTAAACACGTTTTAGGAAATGCTAAAACAGGGTTTTCTGCGAGTAAACTAATTACCCTGCCTAATGGAGAGCCTTCTCCTGAGGAGCAGAGAGTTGTACACAATAAGTTTAAAAATACCTACACAGGAGCTGATGGGATTAAATATATGTTGGCTTTTGTCAACGATGCATCCAGAAAACCGATTGTGGATGATTTGGGGCAGTCAGATTTGACTAAAGAGGATTTTGGGCAGGTTGATACTTTAATTCAGACAAACATTTTCTCTGGGCATCAGGTAACTACTCCATCCATTTTTGGTATTGCAGTTGCAGGTCAATTGGGAACAAGAACCGAAATGAGAGATGGGTATGAGATTTTCAAGAATACATATGTAAACGGAAAACAAATGTTTCTTGAGTCTGCATTTAATATGTTAGCAGGATATGCAGGTTATGCAGAGGATTTAAAGATCATACCTACTGAACCTATTGGAATAGAGTTCAGCGAGGCTGCAATTTTGCAAATTGCTCCTAAAGAGTGGATCATTGAAAAGCTCGGTATTGATGTTTCTAAATATCAGCCTCAGGTTAACCCAGAAATTAACACAGTACAATTTGAGGATCAGGATTTTGATTTCTCTACTTTGGATGATCTGGGTGAGAATGAGGATAATTTTAATGTATGGAGGAAAAAGAGTGTATTTGAGGAGCAGGTTTTGTTTGCTGATGTTAGTCAATTACAGGCGAATGTTCTGGATTTGATTGCTAAGGATAAAAGGATTACTCCTGAGATTATTGCTCAGGTTCTGAAAGAGGAAATAGGGGTTATTAAAAGGATTATGAGCCTACTTGCTGAGAAAGGCTACATAGCTGTCAAAGATATTATTGTTGGCGAGGGCATAGATTCAAATGTAGTTACAGAAAGAAATCTGACAGAGCCTTTGAAAGACATTGTAGAGAAAATTAAACCTCAAACAACTGAGTTTCTGATCAGGTATTCATACGAGTGGAGAAAAGGATTCAATGATTCTGATAAACCAACGAGCAGACCATTCTGCAAGTATCTGATGAGCCAGAAACAATCTGATGGCAAAAAGAAAATGTACAGCAGAGCAGAGATAGAGCAAATGACTGCCAGACTCGGATATTCAGTATGGGATAGAGGAGGCGGTTGGTACACAGTCAAAGGTTCTAAACCTGCGAAACATACTCCTTTCTGCAGACATGAATGGAAAGAAAACCTTGTAACAAGAAAATAAAATGAGTTTAAACGTATTATTCATATCAGTTGACACTATCAAGGATAGGACAGGACTGCATAACAATGTAGATGAGAAATTGATCCTGCCAGAAATTAAAGCTGCTCAGGACATTTATATTCTACCTGCTTTGGGTAGTGCTCTTTACAACAGATTACAGGCAGGGATTCAGGCTAATGATCTTACACAGGGTGAAGTAACTCTGTTAAATGATTACATAGTTGATACTCTTGTAAACTTTGTTTTAAGTGAACTGCCTCAGGGATTGAGTTTTCAGTATTATAACAAGGGACTGCTGAGAAAAACAGGGGATAACTTTGAGAGTCCATCTATGCAGGACATGATAGATGTGGCTAATAGATATAAGAGCAGAGCTGAGTTCTATAAACAAAGGCTCATCAAATATCTAAAGCAGCAATCATCAATCGGAAACTTTCCTCTATATCTCAATTGGGGTGCAGGTATTGATGTTGTCAGACCAGAGCACGATGGTTATAATTCAACCATTTTTCTCGGGGATGATACTTGCTGTGGAGGTAAAACAAAATACAAAGATTTTAAAGCAATATATCAGGGAAACAATCCACCTTGCTGTTATGAGTAAACAAGCTAACTTAAAAAATCAACAGAAATTAAAGATTTATCTGCAGAAAAATGGCAACAACACTAACACTAAACCAAGTAATAAAACAAATAACAGATTACGGAAACCAACACGCACAAATTAACTTTGTGTACTATGGTGAGGTTTACAATAGGTTGAGCCAAGAGGATGTTACATATCCTGCCATGTTTATAACTCTTGAGAGTTCTAACATTCTTGCTAAACAGATTGAGTTTAGATTCAGTCTTTATTTCATGGACAGGCAATTGCAAGAAACTGAAGGTCAGGAGGTGTTATCTGATATGACTCAGGTTTGCGGAGATATAGTTGCTCAACTTAGAAATAACACTAATCTGTTTGATGTTTCTGAAACAATAGCATTAGAGTTTTTTACAGAAAGTGATCCAGATTATTTGGCAGGTGTAAGAGCAGATGTTACTTTAACTTTACCATTAATTAACGACAGGTGTCAAGTTCCAACTAAATAACTATGGAATCTAAAAAAATAAATCAATTAGCTACCAACGTAAATCCTCAACAAAGTGATTTAACTACTATTGGCGATCCTATCACAGGACAGCTTAAAAAAATCACATGGCTACAGGTTGCACATTTGATCGGTGCTCAGGCATCAGTTACATTGCAGCAGGTTACAGATAACGGAAATACAACTACTGATCCAATAACTACAGGAGGTTTAACTCTTACAAATTTGGGAACAGGTGTACCAAGATTGACCAACGGAGAGTTTATTAGTACCTATGGTTATGGATTGGCTAATGGAGTTGCAACATTGGATTCAGGAGGAAAGATTCCTGCCTCACAGTTGCCTTCATCAGTCATGGAATATAAGGGCACATGGAATGCCTCAACAAATACTCCAACTCTGGCAGATGGAACAGGGGACAATGGGGATGTATATTTGGTCAATGTTGCAGGTTCACAGAATTTAGGTAGCGGAACAATCAGTTTTGCGGTTGGAGATTGGGTTGTTTATAACGGAACAATATGGCAGAAATCTCTGAATAGCAATGCTGTTGCGAGTGTATTTGGTAGAACAGGGACAATAGTAGCTCAGGAGGGGGATTACAATATTGATCAGCTTGGGGATGTGGCAATTACATCTGCAGCTACAAATGATTATTTAAGATACAACGGATCATCTTGGGTAAATACTCAATTCCCTACTTTTGTATCATCTGATAAATTGGTTCTACAGGTTAGAAACAACTCAGGAGCTACAATAAATAAAGGGACAGTAGTTTACATCAATGGAGCTACTGCAGGTTACCCGACAATTGCTAAAGCTCAGGCAGATGCAGATGCTACATCAGCACAGACTATAGGAGTGGTTCAGGATAATATCTCGAATAATTCTAATGGAATTGTAGTTCTTGTAGGTCAGATTTCAGGAGTTGATACATCAGCATTTACTTCAGGAACTCAGCTCTATTTGTCAGGAACAACTGCAGGAGCTTATACAAGCGCAAAAGCTCTTGCTCCAACTCACTTGGTTTATGTTGGTGTAGTAACTGCACAGAATGCAGTTAATGGAGTTATAGAGGTTAAGATTCAGAATGGTTATGAACTTGAGGAGATACATGATGTCGCTATTTCAAGTGTAGCAAATAATCAGGGGTTGTTTTATGAGAGTTCAACTGATCTATGGAAAAATAAATCTATAGCAACTGTTTTAGGATATACTCCAGAGCAGCCTTTAACATTTAGCTCACCTTTAGTTAGATCAACTAATACTATTTCTATTCCTGCAGCAACAGGATCAGTAAATGGATATTTGACATCAACAGATTGGACAACTTTTAATAATAAATTGAGTGCAGCAATTATATCTTTAAACGGATTAACTGCAGCTACTCAAACTTTTGCAACAGGTTCAAGTGGAACGGATTTTAATATCAGTTCAACAACTTCTACTCATACTTTTAATATTCCATCTGCATCTGCAACAAATAGAGGTTTAGTAACAACAGGAACTCAAACATTTGCAGGAGATAAAACTTTTAATGGAATAATAAGTGGAACTACTGCTGCATTTAGCGGAGCATTAGCAGGGTATGGACTATCGGTAACAAATATTGAGGATAGCTCTCAGGGTTTACTTGTTAGATCAACAGATGCAGACACTACACTTTATCTTGCAAGATTTCAAAGTTCAGCATCAGCGGTTTCAACAACTTGGGTTGATAGATTTAGCATTGCAAAGAATGGTAGCACAGTAATTGGAGATAACATTCCTGCAGTAAATATTAGGCTATGGGTTAAAGGTGAGGATCAAACTGCATCTAATTATGCATTGGATGTTACTGATAGTGTAGGTGGATCTATTGCATGGTTTAGAAATGATAAAGCTATAAGATTTTATGGAGATTTAACAGGTGTTGGAGCAAGTTTTAGTGGAAATATAAGTGCAGCAAATCTAAGTGGTACAAATACTGGAGATCAAACATTGTCAGGATTAGGAGGTGTACCAACAACAAGAACAATAACTATAAATGGAACATCTTTTGATTTAAGTGCAAATAGAACATATAGTGTAGGAACAATTGGAGGAAGTGGAACAAGTGGATATGTTTCTAAATTTACTGGATCAACTACAATCGGCAATAGCATAATTTATGACAGTGGTTCAAGAGCTATATCAATAGGGAACTCAAGCACAAACTCTTGGGCATCTCCATTTTATGTTATTGAAGGAGGAACTTACGGTCAATTTATAGGGTTTCAAACAAATAACCCTGCATTTAAATTAGGTACAAATTCTTATTTCAACGGATCAAATTATATATACACAAACACTGGCTACGGAGTTTCAATTTTAGATATAGGCTCGGATGCAACAAATGCTTATTTAGACTTTTATGGTGCGCCAACTGGCACTGCTGGAAATGCTGCAACCATTTCTAAAAAGTTTTCAATAGATAATACTGGTAATGCTTATTTTGTAGAGAGTTTAGGTGTAGGTTTTACAAGTGGCACTATCAACGGTAGAATAGATTTTAGAAATGCTGGTAATGCAATCATCGTAGGTAAAAACACAACTGGCGGCACAAACACTTACTCATCTATTCGCCTTACAACGGCAAATAGCGGAGGGGTAGGAGATAGCATAGGTGAGATAAGAGGACTAAGTACGAATGTAAACAATAGGGATATTGCTCTTACGTTCTTGACAAGTGAGGGAAGTGCAGGGCAAACGGAGAAAATGAGGATTACTGCTGGGGGCAATGTCGGCATCGGGACTACTGACCCTCAAACAATTTTAAATGATTTTAGTACTAATGCAAGAGGTGTAGCAATATCAAATGCTTACCCAATGTTAGGATTTAATGATACTGATGGAGGTAAATTTTTTATCGGAACACAATCTAATTTAGGTTATGTTTGGAACAATGGAACTGATTCTTTAATATTTGGTAATAATGGAGCCGAACGCATGCGCATAACGAGTGGGGGCAATGTCGGCATCGGGACTACTCCAAGTGCGTGGTACACTTATAGTAAAGTATTACAACTTGGTGGTGGTGCTAGTATTGAAGGAAGAAGTAATATTTATGATTATTCTTCAATCAATACTAACAGTTATGCTGATGTATCAGGAACTTCATTATATATGAATAATGGGTATGCTTCAAGATATTATCAATATTTAGGCTCACACAATTGGTTAACAGCCCCTTCAGGAACGGCAGGTAACGCTATCACCTTTACACAAGCTATGACGTTAGATGCGAGTGGGCGGCTCGGCATCGGGACTACTTCGCCAAATAAAGGAGGTGTTAATAAAGCATTAACATTAAATGCAGCTACATCAACAAATGCAAGCTATGAACTATCTGTTAATGATGTATTACAGGGTTCATTATATACTAATATATCTGACACAAGTGTAAGATTAGCAAATTTTAATTCAGGTGATATTGTACTTGTAACTGGAGCAACTTCTACCGAACGCATGCGCATAACGAGTGGGGGGTACTTAAAGGCGAGTAATGATGGAACATATATAGGTTCTACTGGAACATATCACGAATTTACTGGGACTACTGCTGCCTCAGATACATTATCATTAAGACATAAGGCAGCATCTCAACCATTTGGTCAAAGTATCACATTTAGTGCAGCAACTCCAAATAACTTAGACCAATACTTTTTATATTGTCAAGATAGCACAAATGTAAAAGCTATTATTTGGTCAAACGGTACATTTAACTCTCGTACAAATACTTATACATCCGTATCTGATATAAACTTAAAACAAGATATTATTGATGCCTCATCTCAATGGAATGACATTAAAAATCTAACTGTTAGGAAATTTAGATTAAAGGATGAAGTAGCTGCTGACTCTAATTACCCATATCACATTGGAGTAGTTGCTCAAGAATTAGAATTAATAAGCCCAAATCTTGTTGACAATATTCCAAATTATAAATTCATTGATGGCGAAAAAGTTGTTGATGGGCATATAAAAACCGTAAAATATAGCATTCTTTATATGAAAGCTATTAAGGCTTTGCAAGAAGCTATGGAAAGGATTGAAAAATTAGAAGCAAAATTAAATTAATATGAAATATTGGATTATATCCGCAATGGATTGCGTACCTAAAGAAGGTGAATTGGTAGATGTAGTTAGCACCGTACATTGGCGCAGAGATGCTAAGGAAGTAGATGGAGATAAAGAGTACTATGGCGATGTCTATGGTGCTATGGGATGCTCCGCTCCCGATCCGATGGCATTTGTACCATATAGCGACCTTACATTTGATGAGGTATGCTCATGGTTGGAGGCTAACTTAGATGTTGCGGCTTTGGATGCTGCCCTTGATCAGCAGATTGAGAATCAAAAAAATCCTCCAATTGTGCAATTGCCTTTGCCTTGGGTGCCTCAACCAGTGATTGAACAAGCAGCTCCAGTTGAGCAGGCAGCTCCAGTTGAAGAAACTGCACCTGAAACACCGTCAAATTCATTATAATATTATAAATTAGCTAAAATTTTAAACTATGACTTACAGAGAACTAATTATTTTGATTGAGAACATTAAGTTAAATCTTAAAGATCAAGAGACAAAAGGACAAAAAAAGCTATTTAAAATCTATGAAAAGCTAAAGAGTCACATCGATGACTTCCAGGCTAAAATAGAGGAGGCGAGGCTTGACCACGCCGCCGTAGATGAGAAAGGTAATCTTATCCTTGATGAGAAAGGTGCATATAAATACAACAAAGACGGACTAAAAAAACTCAATGCCGACTTGAAGAAAATTGAAGATAGCGAGTTTGACTATAAGAAGATTGAGGTAATGAACCCAGAAGGGCTAGAGCCTTATTTTTTCCTTCAAGATTGGACAAATGGCGTTGAGTACTTGCATCCGCCAAAACAAGAAGAATGCGAACTGTAAAAGAAGTAGGTCGTAATTATTTAGCTGATATTGACATCCCAACTCCAACTACGGAGATTGAGTTTAGTACGGTATCAACATCAACAAATATTTCACCAACGGAGACGATTGGCCTTATCACTATTCTTTGCAATGCAACGAGTGGTAATATCACCGTCTCCCTTCCAACGGCGGTAGCTAGTGAGGCCGCATTTAACATAAAAAAAATTGACTCGTCAACAAATACGGTGATTATAGACCCTAGTGGTGCGGAAACAATTGATGGGGAAGCAACCGTCACAATTTATGATGACGATGATTTTGTGCAAGTGCAAAGTGATGGTACAAATTGGGTCATTACCAATTTGAAATTAAACCTTAAATGGTAAATATGAAATTTCGCCATGATAACCTCGCAACTAAAACTAAAAATCCCAGCGAAAGTATTAGATGAATTACCCGAAGTAATTGATACTTTCAAAATCGATAGCGTAAATAAGCTAACCCATTTGCTCGCCCAATGCGCACATGAGAGTGGCAATTTTAAGTTCGTAGAAGAGAACCTAAATTATAGTGCCGAAGGGCTACTCAAAGTTTTCCCAAAATATTTTAGCAAGGATACCGCCGACATAGCGGCTCGCAAGCCAGAGGTGATTGCAAATATTGTGTATAGCAACCGCATGGGTAATGGCGATAGGGCAAGTGGCGAGGGATGGAAGTATCGTGGAAGGGGCTATATACAATTAACGGGTAAGCACAATTACAAATCATTTGGTGAGTACATAGGTGTTGACCTAGTGGCAGAGCCAGACCTAGTGGCTACAAAATATCCGCTCACAAGTGCCGCTTGGTTCTTTGAAACAAAAGCATTGTGGCTACTTGCCAACAAAGGGATTGATGATGAGACGGTAAAGTTTCTTACAAGGCGAATCAACGGAGGTTTTCACGGATTACAAGACCGCATATCTAAAACTAAAACCATTAATTCTTTCCTATGCTAAAATTCTTACTACCCATTATTTTTCTCACTAGCTGCGTGACCAGTAACAAGGTCAAGCGGTATATGTTACTGCACCCCGAAAAGGCGGCAGAGCTATGCCTTGAGCAATTCCCACAAGACGAAAAGCACGACACAATATTGGTTAAGAAAGACTCTATCATTATAGACAAAAAGATTGATTCGGTGTACACTTGGCTTGTTGAGGATCATTACATTGACAAGATAGTGTTTAAAGACAAGATTAAAGAGATTTTAAAGGTATCACATGATACTATAAGGATTAATACAATAAAGTGGGATGATAGGTACAAGGTTATGTACCAAAAGAAAGATAGAGACTATGCAATCCTTGAAGAGAAGTACAACCGCAATAAGAAGTCCCTTTTTTATACTTGGCTTTGGATAGGCATAGTAGGCGTAGGATACCTAGCCTATAAAAAATATCTATGACAAAAAGAAGGAGACTCTTTTTTGATATAGAGGTCTCATTTAATTTAGGTATGTTTTGGACAAGTGGATATAAGATATCACTTGGCCCAGAGAACATTATCA
>Ga0209229_10000694_pt1 | contig 13788 bp, 22 predicted proteins | sample SanBayMetagenome_FD_187466 | JGI IMG/M metagenome (GOLD analysis project Ga0209229, IMG submission 187466) | Freshwater and sediment microbial communities from dead zone in Sandusky Bay, Ohio, USA (SPAdes) (version 2) | ecosystem: Environmental > Aquatic > Freshwater > Lentic > Sediment... | reverse complement strand
CCCAGCCAGTCCGTGACGAAAGCCTTTGCCTCCAGAGCCAGCCGTCTCTCCTCCTCGTTCGTGGAGTTCATCTCGGGTGCATCAAGCCCCGCCAGTCGTATGCGTTGCTTTATCCATATCGAAAAGCCAAGGTCGATGACCACATCGACCGTATCTCCGTCCACGACTCTTTCAACCGTCTTGACGCTGTATCTGTACATCTACTCTGCCTTTCCCTCTTTGGGATTGAGAATCTGCCTGTATGTCGCCTCGACTTCACGAAGAACATCCTGATGGGTCTTGTCTGTGGGAGTGGGGTTCTCTGGTGGCTTTACCGCCTCACCCCGCATGATTGCCGCTATCATCTGGGTTGTCTCGCTCTGTGCCACCCGCTTGAACTCATTGTTTGTTTCCATTGCCAACCTCTTTCACTGTTTGTGGTTTGCTGTCATCGTATACGATATCTAGTCGCCCACCGTCTAACTCCTGCCGCTGCTTGCGGTACTCCTCTGGATCGTGTGCGGTGGAGAAGTCACGAAACGGAACAATCCGTTGACTTGTGGCGGGTTTGTACCCCTTTGGTGGTCGGTTCCTGAAATAACTCTTCATGGTGTATATCTCCTGTTTCTTATCTTTCCCAGGGCTTCGAGCCTGGTCTGTAATCAGTGAGTGTCTGTACGATGCGGTAGTTCCCACTCTCCAGTGCCTTTTGAGCCGAAGCGAGATCAGTCTTCATTCGGGCTAATTGCTGCTGTGCGGATTGGATGTGCCGCTCCATCTGGGCAATGCGGTTGTCCCAACGGGACACGGCTTGTTCGGCTTCAGTCTTCTGACGATCATCGTCAGGTACATACCGTCCCGAGGCAATGGCTTTGATTGCCTGGTCAAGCATCTCCTCGTCGTCCTCACGCCCACGAACGGACACGATGTCGAGCCTGTCCTCCACCTCTAGGTTCTTGTTTGCCAGGAATACGGCTGTTTCGTCTGCGACTGATGAGTACGAAACCGCAAAGAAGCGGTTGCCCACCTGGTACACCTGTTGCCCGTGCCTGTTCTTGCCCATAGCCTTCGGGGTGAACCCGCCGCTGATTGCCTCGCCCAGATATTCTCGGTATCGCTTCATGTCATTCTTCCTTTTTGACTTGAGAGTGTAGTCTTTCCTGTTCCCTTTACCCCTGCCTCTATTTTTGTCCAGTCGTTCTTCACGAAATCCACTACGAGATCAAAGAAGCGTCCGATCTGGTTCGGGGTGATCCTGCCCATTGCAGGGTTGAAGCCGCTGCCCTTGCCTAGTCTGGCTGTAGGCTCCAAGCCTGCGCTCTTCACCTGTTTGCGGAACTCCCGTGAAAGCGCATTCATAAGAATCGCATCAGGATCGCTTTCATCGCCCCATGACGAGCCGTGCATCAGCCATCCTAGTTCGCTGGTCACCAGAGACTCCATGCGTGCGAAAGTCATGTCGCCGCTGTGCCAGTCCTGCGCCACTTCACGAACAAAGGCAAGAAACCGCTTCTGTGAGTTGTAGGCACGGTCGGTTCCACCCTGCCCATCGTAGCCCTGCAAACGAGCGTGCTTCTGTGCCATTGTCTCAGGCTTGCCTGGTGTGGATTCGCCTAACTCTTGCCGTAGTTCTTTGAAATTCTTCATTGGGTGATCTCCTTGTGGGTGTATCAGCCTCGGCTGAATTCTGCTGCCTTCTCTGCGCTTCTAAAGTAGCGGATCTCTCCTGCACCGTTCTTTCCACCGAAATGTCCTGTTTCGGTTTGCCAGGTGTCTCCCGCCTTCTTTCCCCTGGAACCCTCGGTTTTCTTTGTCTGTGAGCGCAGACGGTCAGCGTTTCCCGAACGCCCTGATTGTGTCTCTCCGGCTTCTTTAGCCCGCAGAGCCGCCGCACGGGAGGCAATCCTGTCCCAATACTGTCTGGCTTTCTTGTCCTTCGTGGTGGCGGCTCCACCCATTTTTTCTCTCTCTGTTTCCGCCTTGTTCTGTATTCGATTCAAGAGAGCCTGTCGCTTGGACTCGCCTCTTGACTTTGACCAGGCTCCCGCCTCGCCCTTGTAGTTCATCTTGCCTTGCAGGGCACTGGTTGTTTTCTCGGATTCGTGGAGTTCTTCCACAAGGTCGAGCAGTTCCATGCACTCAAACAAGGCTTCGTTCTCTGCATCCTCCCCTAATTCGTTTAGAGCCTCCAAGATCGGGTCTGTGATCTCGGCTGCTCCGATTGGGTTTTGCTGTGAAGAGATAAATTCTGAATATGCTTCTACGATTGATTTTTCTGATTTCATTTTCTTTCCTTTTTGTTTAGCGTTTCATTTCCCAGGGTAGGCGTTTTGGCAGGGTTCCAGGAGACAAGAAGCCTCCTGCGGCTCCGTAATCCCTTTGCATTAACTTGTGATTTTGGATTCTCTCTATTTTTTTCTTTAGTCTCTCTATCTTTTCCGGAGGAGCCTGTGCAATCAGTTCTTGTATTCTTTCCCACTTTTTAACAAGGTGTTTCTGTCGCCACATATTCCATGCTGCCTTTGCTCCAAGCATGACCATAAGGGCAAGAGGACAGCCTCCCCATGCACATTGCATTATCCAAAAAGCAGGACTCGACAAGCCTGATGCTATATTTTGAGCAATACCCTCGTTTAACCCCATCTCTGCCTTCTGATTGTAGGTTTCAATGAGATTCGTTAGTGCTATCTCTTCGGTGAATTCCTCGTATGATTTCATGCTCTTGTTCCTCTATAGGATGCGTATTGTATGTATAATATCCCTCTCCGATGCCATTGGGGTATTTAGGGGGTATTTAAAAGGCTTAAAAAAGGGGGGTAGGCGTGTGAAAGCGGAGGGAGTAGGGGGAAATCAGAGGGTATTGCCGTTGAATTCGACTCCGGAGACTGTACGGCGGAACTCAATGGCTCGGCGTTCGGATTCGGTTGGCGGTGGTGGCTTTGGAGGGACGAAGGGGAACCCCATCCGTCCAAGTGCGGGAGGAATCTTGATCCCCATTCTTGGCTTTTGCTGTCCCCACCCTCCCCAGATAGGCGGGGGAATGGGGGCGTTCATTGGGGGAAGGTTTGGATTCGCCGCCCCGTTTAGATGCGCCTTGCGCCTCTCCTCGGCTTGCAGCCAGTCGCCCCACGGGTCACTGTGCTCCATACTGTCCTCCTCTCATATCCAGAGAGCGGTCAATGTTCTGGCGCACTCGGGGGTTGTACCGCCCAAGTTTTGACCGCATTGCCTCTAGGCGTTCGGTAAAGGCTTTCTGTGGTTTTCGTGTGGTATCAGAGCCGCCCATTGGTGCGTGGTTCCAGCCTCGGACAACAGCGGACTCGCCACAGTGGGGGCAGGGCAGACCAGTAGGGGTGTCACGGTTCGCAATGGTCTGAATATCTTCCCATTGGGTCTGGCATTTGGTACACTCGTATTCATAATTAGGCATAGAAAAACCTCCACTGGTATGTAGCGTTGGTGGAAAAACAGGGAATCCGAGCACATAAATTAGAAAAAAGTGGTATTTTTTGGTGCAAAATGATTAGAATCGTGAATTTTTGCATTTCCGACGATAGCAGGGGTCGGAAGCGACGGTAGCGGCGCCTGGGCATGGATGACCAGAGGTTGGTCAGAGGTGCTCGAAATTCGACAATACAGGTTTTTAGGGTGAAAACTGGTGAAATGGAGAGATTTTAGTGTTTTTGGGTGAAATTGGCTATTTTACCATTTTTCGTCATCCAGGCAGGTGGCGGGCATATCTCTCGTGTGCTCGAAATTCTTTGATTTTTGCTCTGGTGAGGCTTTAGCGAAAATCCAAAGATTGGCGAATTTTCTCTATTTTGCTCTTTCCGCTAAAGACTGGGCGCACGCCGGACGATATAAGAGTAGGAGGGGAGGGAATCTCGGATAGCAGGGTCTGGAATACCAAACAAACCCCTAACAACTTCTTGGTGAATTGTGGATAACTCGGGATTGGAGGTCCGATAATAACAGCAGCCCCCGCCGAATTAGGTGTAAACCCTTATGGGACAACGATTTACGCAAAAATCGTCCTGCAACGCTACCCTGCCCCCGATTCTATGGTATACTTTTGGGAGAGGGATTCCGTGCCCATGCGGGGAGCACGGTATCCGTGAAAAACAACCCGCACCATTCACACTCACACACACGCACCAAAACCCATGAATACCATGCAAAACACGATCAACACCGTCCGTGAGCAGACTGCTCGACTCCTCGCCACTGAAAACATCACCGTCGTGCAGGATGCGACGGCTCCCTCGGCGTACTTCGACCTCAAGACCCGTACCCTTGCGCTTCCCGTGTGGAAGGACATGAGCAATGCGATGTACGATATGCTTGTCGGGCATGAGGTGGGTCACGCCCTCTTCACTCCGAACGGCAACGGCGGTTGGGTTGAGTCTGCAAACCGCATCGCTGCGGATGCGGGTTTCCCTGGCGACCCGAACGCACAGCGTGTGGCTCAGTCGTTCCTCAATGTTGTCGAGGATGCTCGTATTGAGCGTCTTATCAAGGAACGCTACCCCGGTCTTCGCCGTGACTTCTTCACGGCGTACACGGAGTTCGCACAGCGTGACATCTTCGGCATCAAGGGTACGGATGTTCGCACCCTCTCGCTTGCCGACCGCCTCAACCTCCACTTCAAGATCGGCTTCACCCTCCCGATTCAGTTCTCGGCGCAGGAGCAGCAGTTCGTGCAGCGCATGGAGACTGCCGTGACTTGGGAGGATGTTGTTGCCATTGCGACCGACCTCTTCAATCACAAGAATGATCCGAAGACGGCGCAGGGCAATCAGCCGCAGGATGGCGAAGAGGGCGAGGACGGGGAAGAGGGCGAGTCGCAGGGCGGTGGCGAGGGCGAGGGCAGCGAGAGCGGCAAGTCCGGTAAGGGTAGCCGCCCCGACACCGGTGAGGGCGATGCGGGTGAGGGCGATGCCGATGGCAAGGGCAACGCCGGTGAGGGCGATGCCGATGGCAATTCTTCGGATTCGTCGTCGGACGATGGCTCGGAGCAGGGTAAGAACGGCAATGCAAAGGATGCCGACCTCAACGGTGCAAAGGCGGGTACGCCCACGCAGGGCAAGGGTCACGGCGTGAACACCGCTCCCGTGAAGCCGGAGGAAGCAAAGACCGCTTCGGCTCTTGACCGTGCGGTGTCGGGTATGCGTGACAGCAAGGGCAAGGGTCGCAACTACATCTACCTTCCCGAGATCAAGGATCACACGGATTTCGTGATCCCGTTCTCGCAGTTCATCGGTGCGATGCGCCATTGGGAGGTCAACGGCCCTGTGAGCAAGGGTCTTGCGAACAATCCGCAGTCCCGCAAGAATACGCTTGCGGAAGTGGAGAAGAAGATGGCGGCTCTTGTTGACGACACGAAGGCGTCGATTCAGGCGTTTACCCGTGAGTTTGAGATGCTCAAGACTGCGGACGAGCACCGTCGCACGGTCGAGTCGAAGTCGGGTCGCCTCGACATGGATCAGGCTTGGAAGTTCCGCATCTCGGACAATCTTTTCAAGGTTGCAACCACGATGCGTGACGGCAAGAGCCACGGCTTCGTCCTGTTCATTGATTGGTCGGGTTCGATGCAGGGTCAGATGGAACAGACGATGCGCCAGTTGTACATCCTGTTCCAGTTCTGCAAGAAGGTCGGCATTCCGTTCGATGTGTATGCGTTCGGCATCGGCGTGTGCGACTCGGAAGCGTTCCCGTACTTTGCGAACAAGAGCAAGGGTCGTGTGAAGTTCACGAAGGGTCGCAACGAATGCGACCCCCGTGTGGATCTTCTCCACATTCTGTCGAGCCGTGCGACTGCCCGTGACATTCAGGATTCGTTCCGCTACTGCATGGCGTGTGCGCTCTTCGGTGGCTACTACGATGCGCTTCCTGTGTGCCTCGGCGGTTCGACTCCGCTCGACTCGACCATCGTGGTGGCGAAGGATATTGTTAACACCTTCCGTCAGCAGACGAAGGTGCAGATCGTCAACACCGTGTTCCTCACGGACGGCGATGCAACCGACAATCTCCTGCACTACGGTACGAATCCGAAGGGTGGTTGGAACAACATCACCGTTCTGCGTGACGGACACAAGGAGTGGGCAGAGCATGGTGGCACTCCCACGGGTCTTCTGCTCCAGTGGTTCCGTGAGCAGACTGGTGCAAACGCCCTCGGCATCTTTGTGACGAGCCGCTTCTCGTATGCGACTCACCACATCGACCCGAGCGTGAATGAAGAGAAGCGCAAGGAAGCGGAGAAGCAGTTCAAGCGTGACGGATGGTGCAGCGTTCCTGCGCTTGGCTTCAGCGAGTATTTCGTGCTGCGTGGTTCGGTGAAGGACACGGAAGCGGCAATGGATGATTTCGAGGCGAAGGATGCCTCGACCATGACCGCTACGCAGATCAAGAATGCGTACATCGCTGCGGTCGAGAGCCGCAACGGTGCCCGTGGCATGATCCACCGCATGGTCAAGATTGTCGCCTAAAGAAAGGAGGTCATCATGCCAAAGTCGGGACAGGCATTACTTGAAAATGCAAGAGTTCAGGAATTCCTGTTCCTTGTGCGATCACAGTGTCGCAAGTGCAATGTGAAGTTTGTGCTTGCGGATGCCCATGAAGTTGGAGGTCGTGGCAAGAACAGCCTGTGGGGTTATTTCCAAGAACCCACTGTTCGCACTGGCGACTTCCGCAATCCGAAGTTTGCAGGAGTGCTGAAGATTGCAACAAAGAACATTCCTGTAAGCGAGTGGATCGTTACCCTCGCACATGAGTACGCTCACTTTCTCCAGTGGTTCCGAGATGATCCTATTTACAATTGCGACTCTTATTTGGAGATGGAGATCGCAACAGAGCGTGAAGCATTCGAGATCTTGAAGCAATTCCAGATCCCGATCAACTACGAAGCAGCGAAGCGCAAGTCAAAGAAGTATCTTGCGAAGGTTCGCAAGGAAGAAAAGGAAGCAACACAATGAAGACCACTAATCGCATCATCAACGAACACGCACAATGGCTTCGGGACTTCGCCGCCGCAAACGAAGGCGACTTCGACCCCGATCGGATTCAGCGGCTCAAGGATGCCGCCAACGAGATCGACGAACTCATCCAAGAGCGAGATGAAGCACGGTGTGGATGCGCTATTGCGTGGGCGAAGAATGAATTTGTCCCATCGGATAGGGTTCTCGATGCCGCTGCAATCAAGATCGCCCGAGAGAACGGATGGGACTGCTTCAACAAGGAGAGCAACTAACATGACCAAGCGCAACATCACCATCATCACTCTCATCGTCATTGGTCTTCTCGCCGCCCTTGCCGCTGCGGTTCCCCCGCCCTCGGACTACAACACCGACCGCATCCTCCATGCCATCCGTGTGGTGGAGACTGGTGGCGAGAGCGATCCTGCCAACGCAGTTGGTGACAAGGGAAAGAGCATTGGTCCTTTCCAGATTCAGCGTGGCTACTGGCAGGATGCCATTGACCACGATCCGTCAATCGGTGGCGTGTACGAGGATGTGAAGAATGAAGAGTACGCTCGTCGCATCGTCATTGCGTACCTCTCTCGGTACTGCAAGTCGTGGTCGGATGAGAATTGTGCTCGCATCCACAATGGTGGCCCGAGCGGACACAAGCGCAAGTCCACTGTCAAGTATTGGCGCAAGGTTGAAAATGTCCTGCGCTAAAGTCCGATAACAACAGCCGCCCCCACCGATTGTTCGTAAGTCTTTCCCGTGCAAGGGTTTACAGCCCTTGACACGGGTTTCGCCATCTGGGATAATGCAATTCTTATGGGAAACTTCTACCGCCGCCGTTCTGCCTTTCACGCTGCCCACGCTGCCGTTGCTGCTCGGGCTTCGTTTGATCCTTCGCTCAAGCCTGATTCGGCTCTGATCGCTGATCGCCAGGCGAAGCGTCCGCACTTCAAGGCGTTGGCTACGATCCCTGCCGATTGGGACTACATCGTGCTCGATGTTCCGTTCGGCAAGCGTGGATCGACGGAAGTTCGCCAGTGGGCGAAGACCATCGGCGCACGGTGGAACACCTCGCACAAGGAATGGCGCATCACGGCGTCCCGTGTGTGCAGCGACCGCCTTGCGATCATCAACTCGCTGCGCCTGTACCTCAACCACACGACGAAGGCGGCTCCGATCTTCCTTGCCCGTATCGGCTCTCCGTCGTGTCGGGTGATCCTCCAAGTTCCGTTCGAGGAGAAGGACACGGCGAAGGGTGACGGCGCACGGTGGGACATGGTGTACCGCAAGTGGTACTTCACCATGCAGGGCAACCTCGGCACGGCTTCGTTCTCGCAGACGATTGCGAAGTACGAGGCGAAGGGTTGGGTTGATATTGTCGCAACCGAAGCCTACAATGCACCGCACCTCGGCATGAGTAGCACTGCTCTCGCTGCAATGCGTGAGCCGAACGAGCAGACCGCTGCATCGAAGTCGTTCACGCTCGGTGCGACCGTTCCTCAATACGGTGGCTCGAATCCCACGGCGGGTGGAACCCGTACTGGTGCAACGGGCGACGAGCGGAATTGGCTCACGGCTGTACTGGCTCGGGCAAACGATGGGACAGAGGTCGGTGACCAGTGGCTTCTCCGCAAGTTGCATTCCGATGGTTCTGAGGCTTGGATTCGCATTCACCGCATTGACGGTTGCCCTGTTCTCTGCTTGTCTACCCGTACATGGCGTGGTACTTGGCTTCCGAACTACGGCGAAGCCGATGCCATTCGTGCCATTTGGACGGAATCCGTGCAGAATCACGGATACACCGTGTACGCTCACCAGCGCAACACGGGATCGCAGATGGCTGTGCTTGCCGCCACGGGCAAGTGGAATCCTTCCAATACGCTTGCAGAGATCAGTGCTGCCCGTGATATCATTAATGATCGGATCATGGGTCGCCTTCAATCGCTTCCGTGATGGTTGAAGAATGGGGCGAGGGAGTCCGATAATAACCCTCGCCCCCCGCAGCCCGTGCAAGAATTTTCGTAAGTCTTTGTCCTAAAGGGACTTGCAACGCTTGCATCGGTTTGGGCTTGTGGTATACTTTAGGAGTCGGGGAGAGTCTGCCCCCGTTCGGTTTCTGTTAGGTTCGTCTGTTCTACACTCTCGCATCTGATTCTTTGAAAGGGATCACACACATGGCAAAGTCTGCCACCAATTCGTTCGTCCTCGCCAACCTCACCCGCAAGCAGAAGGCGTTTGTCGCTGCGCTTGTGAAGGCGGGCATCACCTCCTCGCCCGTGAGCCGTTCGGCTCTCCTCTCCGTGTCCGAAGACCTCGGCATGGCGTATCCTCCGGCGTGGATCGCTCAGGACAAGAACCGCCGTGCGGGTCGTGGCGAGTACCTTGTCCCCGAAGTCGCTGAGTCGGGTTCGGGTTCGACTCCCATCGCCACTGCTCCGAAGGCGAAGGCGACCGTGGCGGCGGCTGTGAACGCTGCGCCTGTTGTCGGTGCTACGGAAGCGGTCGCTCATGCGTCCACGCTTCTCGCTGCTACTGGCGGCGACCGTGCCGACCTCATCCCCTCGGTTGTGAACGAGTATGTTCCGTTCGGCAACTTCAAGGATCTGGAGTGCATCATCAAGGCGGCTCTGCCGAAGACGAATGTGTGGGTCACGGGACTCACCGGCAACGGCAAGACCATGATGGTCGAGCAGGTCTGTGCGAAGATGAAGCGTGAGTGCATTCGTGTGCAGATCACGAACCTCACCGATGAGGACGATCTCATCGGTGGCTTCCGCCTTGTCAACGGCGAGACGGTTTGGCAGGATGGCCCTGTCATTCTCGCCCTCACCCGTGGCTCGGTGCTGCTGCTTGACGAGATCGACTACGGTACGAGCAAGTTGTCGTGCCTCCAGTCGGTGCTTGAGGGCAACGGCGTGTACATCAAGCAGACGAACCGCCGTGTCCATGCTGCGAAGGGCTTCCTTGTCATCGCCACGGCGAACACGAAGGGTCAGGGCGACACCTCGGGCAAGTATGTCGGCACGAACGGCATGAACGAGGCGTTCCTTGAGCGTTTCGGTGTGACGCTTGAGCAGTCGTATGCTCCTGCGGCTACGGAGCGCAAGATCCTCGAAAAGAAGATGGCTGCAATCGGTCTTGCTGCCGATGCAGCGTTCGCTGCGAACCTTGTGCAGTGGGCTGATACCACTCGCAAGACCTACGAGGCGGGTGGTTCGGACTCGCTCATCTCCACTCGCCGTCTGGTGAATGTCGTGGAGTTGTACGGCATCTTCAAGGACAAGGCGAAGGCGGTCACGCTGGCGATTGCCCGCTTCGACCGTGAGACGAAGGAAGCGTTCTGGAATCTGTGGACGAAGATCGACGCCGAGGCGATTCCTGCGGCTGATCCGAAGGCTGCTGCTGCCGCTGCTGCTGGCACTGCGTCCTCGAAGTCCAATGATCCGAACGCTTGCCCGTTCTGATCGGTGTGTGTGTGAGTGTGTGCAGACTGGCTCTGCACTGGGAAACCAGTGCAGGGCTTTTCGGTGGGGTGCGTATACCGTAGAAGAACGCATAGGGTGCAATGCAGTAGTAGTAGGGTTCACCCGAAATACACTGCACCAGTGTCGATGATCTAAACGGTAAGATGCCACACGGTGGCTATGCGGGTTCGACTCCTGCTCGACACTTTCTGATTGGAGAAAACGCAATGAAGACTGCAACCAAAACCCGACTTCCGAAGGGTCTTCCACAGAGCCTTGCATGGGAGATTGCCCGTCTCCGCAAGGCTGGCAACGATGCATGGGTCATCACGAAAGCGGACATTATTCCCAATGGCAGTGGTAGCAAATCCAGTGTGCAGTTGTGGATTCTGCTCTTCAAGTTGCCCCAGCATCGCAAGGTGTACGGCAAGCAGTGGGAGCAATGGAAGCACCCAAATGAGACTGCTCCCCGTGCGGCGCACTGCACTACGGATTGGGAGTGGAATCAGGACTATGCCCACGGGCAGTGGGAGAAACTGGTGAAGCAGGGATGGGAGCGAATTGTATGACGCACGAAGTGGAACACGAACTCATCTGCCAGCAGATGCTCACCCATCCGCTGCCACAAGAACTGTGGACGGTGCTTGACAAGGCGGTTCGGCACTACCCTACAGTTTCGGTGCTGCAATATTGCTCCGTGACAGAGATCGACGGTGGATGGAAAGCCGAACTCTCGTACACCGTGTTCATTCCCCTCCTCGGGAGCAACTCTTGCATCATCCAATACTTTCACAATACTGTGAATCTACACGGTGACGGGATTGCAGTCGAAGAGAATTCTTTCAAGCATGATCCGCTTGAAACCTCGCTTCCGAAGGCTCGGGAGGAATGGGATATTTGTGTGCGTGACGGTTGGCGCACATATCTGAAGAATGCAGTCGTGAGTTGAGAAACCCCAAACAGGAGAATTGCACATGGACAATGACAATTTCGATGATTTCGACACGCAGATCCAGTCCGACGAACTCATCCCCTCTTGGTACGAGGACGATGATGATGCCCGTGGCTTGACTGCGGACGAGCGTGACGAGCGTGGGCTGCGTGACATCTGGCGTGACGAGTGTGCGGATGATCTCACCGCTGAAGACGAGGACGAGTTCTGTGCGGTGTTTGGTGCAGACGATCCCGACAACTACCTCGGTGCAGAGCATGAAGAAGGTGAGGGCGATGATGACACCGACTGGTGAATCGGCGGGGGCGGGCGTTATTATCGGACGCTCCTCACAAGTCTCTACACCAGAGTCACTTACAAGCACACTTTTGCGTGTTCGTGACCTCCTCAAATCACGGGAAGGCGCATCCCTGATCTTGGACTACCGTGTGCGCCAGGCAATCTTTGCAATTGAAACCGAACTGGGAGGAATTCGTCATGGGTCTTGACACTTACGCATATCACAAGAACGCCGAGGGCAAGTCTGAGATGATGCCTGACACGCTGTTCACTGGTGTTGATTCCCTCTGTGGCGGGCTCTTCTCTGGTGGCGGGGCTTCGTTCCGTGGCAAGGTGTACGCTGGCTTTCTCCACAATTCCATCGGACTGGACTTGTACCAGGAGGAAAACCACAATATCGCTGGCGTGGCTGATCGCATTCAGAACTGGTTGGATTCCAATCCCGATCTGGAGTTTTCCGATATCTCTCGGGAGGAGATCCAGTGCCTCGCCCAGTGGTTCCGTGTGGTGGAAACCAATGGAGGATTTGTAGTCGGCTGGTGGTAGACCAGTCGGCTAAAAGGTAGGAAAGGATAAAAAGAAAGAACAGTAAAATCCTTCCCACCTTCTTGACAATCCCCCTTTCGTACAGTATACTTTAGGGGTACAAGTGAGGCAGCACACAAGACTGCGTGTGTGCAAACGAGCCTCTAACGAACCGCAGTCGGCTCTCTGTGAAAGGTTTGGATAAGCGCATGATGAAGGTTAATTCGAAGTCGGATCTCTCTGTTGCCAAGCGTGTCGCCCGTAAGACGGGTTCGCCGGTCGTGTACAAGGCGAAGGGCAAGCGTGGCACGGGTCGCATCGTCCCGTTTGCGGACGGTCGTGTGGTTGTGTTTGGCACTCGCTAAACCCCACAAAGGCTGTACGGGGGAGAGGGCGTGGATGATCGTCCTCTCCCCCAACGCCTCTGCATCGTTTCTGGTCTTTTCAGCACTTTTCAGCAAAGGAAAAAAGCATGGCTCGTACTCGTAAGAACACTGTTTCGCCCTCCTCTATCACCCTTGATTGGACTGGCATCGACGCTGATCTCAAGGCTGGCAAGCGTGTGAGCCTTTCGCATCTTGCCGCCACCCACAAGGTTTTCCCCATTGATCTGCGTCGGCTCTTTGAAGCCCGCTACGGGGCTGACATTGTGTTCAAGCGTGGTCGCACTGGTGGCGTGTTTTGGAAGACCGCCGCTGGTGCCGCCGTGAAGTCGCCGTCGAAGGCTACTGCCCCGACCGCACCGACCTCCACTCCCGCTCTGGTGACTGCCGCCGCCTAAACCGCACCCCACACACCAGACTCTCCACACGGTTGCGATCCTGTTCTCTATGCCCGTGTGTACCTTTGGAATGAACTGGTTTCCCCTCATTGATCGGGAATGATAGAGTCTGGTGTGTGGCGGCGTGGCAAAAGGTAGGAACGACGATACAAAACAGTGCACGACGATAACACCCCCCGTTCGTGTTTTTTGGGCATGACTTTCGGGGGTAAAAACTCCAGTTTTAGGTTCAAAGATAAGAATCCTCATAGGAACCCCATATGACTCACTACGGCAACTCTTCCCCCTCTCCTTCCGCAAAGTCCCTCTTTCTCGCCGTTGGCGGCATTGGTGGCGCACTTGCCATCGGCATTGCCGCATGGATGTACATTGCCCCCCGCTACCGTGTGTACTCTGCAACAATGACTGGTGAAGCCGAGTATGCTCAGGCAGAGCAGAATCGGCGCATCTCCATTCTGGAGGCAGAGGCAGAACTGGAATCTGCCCGGTCGCTTGCTCTTGCAGAAGTGGAGCGGGCACGGGGCGTAGCCCAGGCAAACGAGATCATCGGACAGAGCCTGAAGAACAACGAGGCGTACCTACGCTACCTGTGGATTCAGAATCTTGAAAGCGGCTCCAATTCGGTTGTGTATGTGCCAACCGAGGCAGGACTGCCGATTCTTGAGGCAGGAAAGCGGTAAGCCATATGCCCGAGCCAAAGAAGCCCATCAACCCCTTTGCTGCAATCACCGACGCTCCTCTGCACCCTCCTCCTCCACCAGAAATTCCAGATACCATACAGACAGAAAACCGCCACCGCAACCATATGCAATGGCTGCGGGAAATAGACGGGGGCATTAGAAC
>Ga0209229_10000693_pt1 | contig 13791 bp, 12 predicted proteins | sample SanBayMetagenome_FD_187466 | JGI IMG/M metagenome (GOLD analysis project Ga0209229, IMG submission 187466) | Freshwater and sediment microbial communities from dead zone in Sandusky Bay, Ohio, USA (SPAdes) (version 2) | ecosystem: Environmental > Aquatic > Freshwater > Lentic > Sediment... | reverse complement strand
ACACAATCAACGTACAGTTTCCCCATTCTTTTACCAGAACCTCCAAGCTCCCGTTGATCATTTAGGGACTCGTCCGGGCAACCCAACTAAAGGAGTTAACAATTTAACCACCGAGGCTTTAGCTGCGTTACCTCGCTGCCGAGATCAAGAGAAACTGCACCCCATCTTGAATAACTTTTTCTCGAAAGCCTTCCCTAACGACCTTTTGACCGCAAACCCGTTACAACAATGTGAGCAGTTGAAAGATTTTATTTTGGATGAAAACAGTAACCAGGCGATCATCTCTAGCTTTGTTCGCCACTACAAATCCACCATCAGTTTATCTGGATTGCAATCTACGTCCCAACTGCAACAATTTCTTAACCGGATGGTTAAAAACCCTCAGTATTATCCGCTACTAGAAGACTTCTATCAAGACCTATTCCCGACAGAAGAATCGCTAGAACACCCGATTGATCAACAAGAAGGGAAATCAGATCGAAGAAATGATTGCAAGCTACTGGAACACCCGATTGATCAACAAAATCGGATTGTCGGTTTAATTGTCGAAGGGGGACTAACAGAAGAAAAGATCCAAGAGATGATTTTGAAGTTCAAAAAACTCACCTCTGAGTTGATGGATAGAAAAGTCAAATCCCTCGATTAATTAAACAGCCGGACGAGAAATCCGGCTTTCTCTTACACCTTTAAATCATGTATAAACTCAGATATCAATACGATGACGAAATTCCCTCTTTAGCAGAATCGCAGTTATTCTGGCAAGCGATTCAAGTTCGACAGGAATATATCAAACAACAGATCGCCTTTCCTTATGAGGTTCTAAGAGGGGAGACGTACTTCCTGATCTCTATTCGCCCGATGATCAACACCGGATATGATGACGTTTTTTCCTGTGAATATATCCGGTTAATGAAATGTGAATTTAAGGATTTACCTACGCTTGATGAAAAGTTTATTCGCCACGTCGTCATTCCTTTTTACAAGCAATATTACCAAAATGATCCTTTCTATCTAAATAAAAGCACTTTGTCCGAGAGTCATTTTGTTTATGACTTCTTAGATCGAATGCCTTCTGAAGTTACGGGCAACCACGAATATGACGGATTAGCTGTTAAATCTTTACCCCTGTACGCCAACGACACAGCTAAAGGATTAGATAAAACCCTGTTTATCCCCGACCGATTCGATCCGAGCGAGATGAATTTGGAACCCGTTGGGCGCAACCCAGGATGGTTATTCTCTGAATTAATTCGAGAGGAAACGTTACTTAACGGACGTTGGCGATATTTGGGTCAGTTGCACCACAAACAAATTCCCGTCAGCGACCCCATCCCACAATTGGATTTTAGCTCGGTAGATGTTGATGTCTTGACGATGTTGGAGAACTGCTTGAATGCGATTGATAGCGGGTACTACCAGAACAGCAACACCTGGGCTGATAAGGCGGTACGGATTCGTCGCCGAGCTTCACTTCACTATTTTATTGACTGGTTACTCTGGTCACTAGGCCATGACTGTCAACCTAATTTCCCCCAAGAAAAAGATTACGCACCGGATATCGAAAACCCTAAATCTGGAGTCTGGGATGGATTTGCTCACAACCGACTGATCCAGATATTTAATCCGACTTTGCTACTCGTATTCCCTAGTCCTTTTTATATGGATTGGTTGATCCTAAAATGCCCTGGGCCTGGAGAATCTAGTTTATTTATTGCTCCTGACTTGATTGATCAATTTTTAGAATCTCAATATTCTAGTCATTGCCATACGGATCTACTACTGGATCTCGATTGCGGGACTGGGGCAGCGCTGATGTTAGCTTCTAATCACTCCCTGGAACTGATGGGATTAACCGACAACCCTTTGAAAGCCAAGATGACGCTGATCAACAGTTATTTCTACGCTCCGTGGAATATCTTTCCATTGAAAGGAATTGATCGCGGGAATGAATGGATAGATGCTTCAGCCCAGAAAAGTTTTGCTCTGAACTACAGCGAGAATTATTGGTGGGGAGAGAACTATACCGACCTCGAGATCAAATACGGGACTGAAATCGCAGAGCAGTATTTTGTTGGGTTGACTCAAACCTTTGAGCTATCAGATCGTTATAACAGTTTGATGCCCGTGGGAATTACTGAAACCAAAACTCCCGAAATTACCCTAGACGATCCTTTTATCCTTCAGTTATGTGAAGTTGAGCAGACTATCGAGATTGAACTTACCGAATCAAGTGTTCCGGTTCAAATAGACATCTGCCCGTCTATTGAACTCCTCAATGTTGCCCCACCAGAAGTGATTATTGAGATAACTTTACCTCAGGAGCCTTGTATCGAAATACAGATTGAGATTCCCGAAATAAATCTGGAGAACAACCCTGGAAAAAAGATCGTAGAGTTAACGCTCCCAACACCACAAAAAAAACCCGTCGCTCTACCCCCAGGAAATCCCGTAGAAATTAATTTTGAAAAAGTCGCAGAAAAACAATATGAACAATCTTAATCCTAAATTTAAAATCGGCGAACCCGTCTATTGGGAAATTTCTTCAGGGGATTTATGCACCTACACATTAAATCGTCAACTGAGAATTAACTACCGATTAACAAATGGCGGTCAAACCCGCACCCAAGTTGATATATCCCCATCCCCCGATGATACCGACGACACTGACATAGTTCTGTTCAGAGGGATGGGGATGATATTAGAGCAGATTTGGATACCACCCGACCAAGATATCAATCCCGAATTATTTTTCGACAACGAAGGATATGACCAGGCTTCTGTTAAACTGTGTCGAGGGGATTGGATCTACAAAATCAACGCCTATCCTTGTATTAATCCCGACGCTTTGGTTTACATCCGTGATCAAATGGATGAGGAAATGTACCTCAAAGGGCTTTATTCTCAACCCTCAGCCTTGAATTATCTGAACTACAAATCTCAGTCAAACGGTTTAGTCCTGTGGCTTGATAAACGACACATTTATCCAAAGCAGATAGTTTCTAAGCCAGGATTCAATAAAATTTCTTCAGCGTTTATTGCCCCTGACCCTGACAGCTATTTTGACAATCTTTACTGGTCAAATCTGATGACTTTTATAAGTCAACCCGTATCCGTGCGCGACTACGCCCTGTCTCCGAGTTTGTTTTCTATCCCTCAGATTTATACCCAGTACGCCAAAATTGTTGACCTAGAAGACGATTTATTTGATGCCACTGATTATTAGAGGAGTAACCATGACTAACTTCAAAGAGGATTTACTTCGGTTCAACCGAATCTGGCTTGACCATCCTTCTACCGAAAAATTTTATTACCAAATGGGAGAGCGATTAGTTCCAGATATTTTCATTGACGAAAAATATGAGCTTAATTACCGAGAGATAAATTACGCCGAGAAAATTCGCTCTTTGAATTATTCTCCTGGGGCGATGCGGGAGTTCTTTACTTGGAGGGGTTGGGAGATCAACACATCTCTACTCCACCTCCCTCGGATTGTTCGAGTTCCTACATTAGATGCTCAGAATTACTGGGTAACGATCCCTTACCGCAAAGGCAAGAAAGCCGATCATTACACATATCAAATGACTTACACAGGGACTCTTAGTAACGATAATGAGTTCTCTCAAATTGGACGATGCCACGGCTGGCTTTTTCCTTATTTAATTGGTACAGCCGAATTATTAGACCTGGAGCATCGCTCTAATCGTTGGTTCGCACCCATCGGCGATCTTATCGTCCCAGGAGTCGGATGGATTGACTATGAAATTGAAATCAAAAAATATCGAGATTATCTGGCGATCGCCTTTGAAGATTATAAATCTCCTTCAATTCAAGATTCTTTAAATAAAATTCTTGAAGAAGTGATCGAGCCTCGCCTAAAGTATGACGGCACTGCCGAAGTTCGACTTAGAGCGGTGGAGTTCTTGATCAATTGGTTCTTGTGGTCACTCGGACACCCTGCTTACGAACATTTTCCCGAACAGACCGAATACTGTAATCCACTACATTTTCCGGCGGTATGGGCAAGGTTGTATGACATCTTTTTTGAAAAGCGGTTATTCCATTTAATGATGATTAATTCCTACGATTATCTTGGGGAATTACTGCGACCCTGTTTGCACTTGATTTGCCCACACGAGCCTGATAGTGTACTGATGGATTTTGAAATTATCGAATCCCATATCAAAAATTATTTCCCTTGGGGCAAGAATACAATCAACCCCTTTGTGGACGCTGAGATTTACACCGGACGTTATTTGATGGTCGCAGGAGGATATACCCATAATTTGATGGGAGCAACCGCTTACCCCACACTCGGTAAAGTTGCATGGATTAACTGTTTGATGTATTGCCCTGACGCAATATTTACTATCCCAACTTTATTCACGACTCCCGAAGATATCTCCACACAACAAATCTTTGATGTAGTCAGATCCAAGAATATCAATCCAGACAGTTACCTCAGAAACTACGACTTATCCCCCGATCAGCGATTATTTCCTTTCGGGATTATGGAAGCTAATTGGTTAGCTGACGAATGGTTGCAGTTGAACGAGGTTTCTATTGAATTACAGCCAGACCCGATTGAGATTTTGATTGAGATAGAAATACCCTATTTGCCTCCCGCAACAGAATTGTCTTTACCCCCTGTTTTAGAGATTGAACCCTGCCTAGAGTTACCCCCGTCTATCCAACTGGAGTTAGCTCCCGAACCTCTGGTACAAATAACTTTAGCCGAGCCTTCTTACTGTTTAGAATTAGCCCCATCTATACAGCTTGAGTTAGCTTCCGCATCTGTGGAAGTTGAGATATCTTTTCCTTTAGAACCTGTCTTTGAAGAACAAAACATATTGACTGTCTCTACAGAACCATTACAACAATTCCAACTCGCCCCAAAAGAATATGAGCAACACCGACTCGACTAATTATCTGGGGGTGATTCGATTAATTGATGACTTGAAAGAAAGAATTTGGCGGTATCAATTCAAGAATTTAGCTGATATTGTGGGTTACATTTCCGTCAAGGGATACTTTCTATTCCCTGCGGATAAATTAATATTCTGGCTACCCAGAGTTGTTTTATTGACTTACGATCAACTTTTGATTGACTGCCTAGAGCGATCTGATACGGTTGAATCTTACCAGGCTTGGATGGAGAAATTAAAAGCCGTCACCCCTTTCTTTGAAGATAACTTCAACTACTGTTTGATTCAGTACGGGGAAGTCAAAGATAATGTCAGTCCCACAACTTCATTTCAGCCGTTTACTTTCACCCCGCCCGAATCAGGTACAGTCAGTTATTCCGTAACCCCGTCTCCCGTTACCGAATCATTCTCCTCTCAAGTTGCCACCGCATCATCTAGTTATCCCTACTCGCTACAAAACAACGAGACAGAGGTTTATACTCCTCAAAAATATGAACCTCTCAAAGATACAAAATATTTACCCCCGCCCGTAAACGTATGAGTGACATCAGAAGTAACTTTGTGTCCTTTATCTTCAACCAATTAAAAGCCAACAAACTTTATTTAGGAACTAACCCCATGGTCACTGAACTTTATTTCAAATACCGACAACAACTCCAAGACCCCAATACAATCGCCAACATAGAAATAGTGACGGATTATTTTGCACAATACTATGCAAACGCTATGGACGACATCAACAGGGCGTACATTAAATCTCCTGAATTTTTGCTTGCCTGTGTTGAAATTGAGATTGCTAATTTCGAGAGTCACGATATCTTCCAATCAGTTTATAAAGCCCTAAGAGAAGGGACTGCTATAACGGCTGAAGGTGGAATGTTGTTGTTTGTTGTCGAATATTCAATGATCAATGCCGCAGCGATCGCCATCCACGAAATCACCCGCGATTATTGTGAAGACGTGGAAAACAAGGATTATACCGTAGAGCGATTGAAACTATTATTCTCTGTCGTTCCTGAGTTTATTGTCTCTCCCACTTTTGAATACAGAAGTGACTGTTTAAATACCGCGTTTGACCTAGCTGAAGGAATTTTGCGATCCGAAGATTTAGACTGTTGGAAAATAGAGGAAATTCGATCAGAAGTTTTTCAGGTAGATATTCCGGTACAGATTGAACTTTCCGATGAACCAACTTTTGAACTGCAACTAGAAGAACATTCTTTTGATCTAAACATTGAATTACCTGAGCAGTCTGTTGAAATAAGTATTGAGTTACCCGAACCATCAATAGAATTACAACTCGCCCCACAGTCGATCCAAATCTGTCTGGACGAAACAATCCCTCAACTGTATTTAGACAGCGCAGTAACACCTTGTATAGAACTAACTCTAAGCCCTGTCACAGAACCCCTGCGGATACTAGGAGGCTCATAATGTTTGAAGATTTCTCTACCTTCGTCGATCAATTTGAATTAATCCTAGAATCTCAAGATCCAGCTTTTAAACGGATCGAGAATTACAGACGACTGTTCCAGGTTAAACCCGCCACAGAAGAAGCGAAACTGATTGACGAAGCGATTGAGTCAGCCCTAATTCGAGTGGTCAAAAAGAATTGGGTTAAATTTCGAGATGATTTTGATTCCTTGATTAAGCTGTACAACTTCGCACCTCGACTTGCGGTACGGACATCTGATTCAATCCGGCGACAAGCATTCTCCACGCCTATTCCCATCTCTGCCTTAGCTTCAAAGTTACTTGACTGCACGCCAGAAAGTACCGTGTACGAGCCAACGGCGGGGATGGGAGCCTTACTGCTTGATGCTAACCCCAAATATACCCAAGTCAACGAGATAGACCATCTACGGGCTTGGGTACTGGCTCAACAGGAGTTTGATCAGGTAACTTCTTTCGATGCGACGACCTGGTATCCTGACCAATCCTTTGATCGAGTCATCTCTAACCCCCCGTTCGGCAAAATGAAGCTGATCGGAGCGATGAAAAGACCGTATCTACAATACCTGTTCCCTGACGAACCTAAATTAGACCTCAAGGAGCTTGACGAGATTATTCCTTTTGTGGCACTGAATCAACTAAAGCCAGACGGTAAAGCTGTTTTAATTATCAAGAGTGTCTTAGGTAGCACACCAGAAGCACGGATGGAGAAGTATCGATCCAATACGGATAGAGTCAAGTTTTTTGATCTGCTATTCCGGTATTACGGTGTGACCAAATACCTGACTCTTGGTGGTGATCTCTATCAGAAGCAAGGAGCGTCTTACCCCGTTGATTTAATTGTTATTGATAAAAAAGAGCCTTCTAATATTGCTAAACCTAACGAAGAAGTACCTCTTTATATTAATAAATACGACGATTTATCCTTGATTTACTAACAAAAATGCGGTAAAATGGTAACAGAGTAAAACAAATCGGAGTAGTTGGAACAATGTTTGATCTTGCAAGAATGCAACAAATAGACAATCGTATCTATTTCATCAAAGGACGGACTAGAGAAGACTCGATCCTCCCATTGGAATCTGCATTTCCGTGGCTACCGGAATATTGGTGGTCAGACGACAAATACGGGAAGCCGTTTGAGACGGTTTTAGCGTATGAGGTTGTAAAGAAAAAACCAGAATCCAAGGAATTTAAGCGAAATTGGATTCCCAGTATCGTCAAAAAATTTTACGCAGAACCCCTTCCAGTCTACGAAGAAAGTATTACTACATCTCCTGGGATTCCTTCTGTAAGGAAAGAGATACATACCCTAACAGTATTAGGGAAATATGTAGTAACTTTCGACCCAAAAGTGATCGCCGATAAGTATAACAGTGTACCAGCGATCATTGGAGTCCGCTTTGTAAATTACTGTCATAAAGCGGAAAAGAATCCGAACAGGGTTGTTTTCGGGTTCAATGAGACTGAAACAAAGTGTTTTATAGTCTCATTGCCTCTCAATATTATCAAAAAACATGATATCGAGGTTTTAGATCGAGAAGTCAAACCTTATTTCGGCTTTTCGACTAAGTAAAAAAAGAGTTGGAATTAATATTAATTCCAACTCTTTTTTATTGGCTATTTGTATTAATAAAAGCTATAATGAAAGTAGCAAAACAAATCGGAGATATATGTTTGATGTTTCGATGTTTGTGACTGAGCCTACTCGGTGGGAATTTGCATTCTCCGAATCCGAAGTAATTGAAATGTTCAATTACTTCGGATTGGAAGCAGTAGTATTTAAACAAAATGCTCAATATTTTGTTATTTACGAAAAAAATGGGTTTACCTTTTATTCAAAAGGTAACGAACTTGAACTAGCTCAAGAATTTTCAGGGGTTTTAAATTACCTCCATCTTCACAAATACTACTATTTCCCTCGCCAACAAGACAGTGGTAGAATGATTATTGAAAAGACGTTAAATATCTTACAAGAAGATGCTAAACTTTTTGTAAGACTCCCAAATGGGACAAGGAGTATAAACATCGGGGATCTACCTCCCAAATGCACCGTACTCTTTTAAAAAAAAGCACCGCAATTAATATTAATTGCGGTGCTTTTTGTTAGCTATTTATATTAATAAAAGTTATAATGAAAGTAGGAAAACAAATCGGAGATATATGTTTGATGTTTCGATGTTTGTGACTGAGCCTACTCGGTGGCAGTATCAACTTCCTTCAAGCTGGGAGGATTTGCCGGAATTATTTCGATATTTTGGTGTTTCCGACATCATTATTCTGATTGATGCTGAGTTTACGAATATTACGCTCGACGGGAAGACATTTCTCGTTGAAAACTATCGTTTTGGAAATACATTCTTGATCGCAAAAGAAGTTGTGGGGATGTTAAATCATCTCCACTTCAAGTGGTCGGAATGCGTTTACTTCTACCATGGTGACGATACCATAATAGAAATCGAAAAAACCACTATGCAGGTTTTTCTTTCAGAAAAACCTGCATTGCCCTCTATCGGCGAATGGGATATATTCATCAAGTCACCTATAGATTTAGATGCTGGTATCGGGGATTTACCCGAATGCCAATTACTATTCTAACCAAAGCACCGCAGTTAATATTAACTGCGGTGCTTTTCTTTGTCTATTTTCTTTGACTAGGCGATGGATTGTTTCACCGGAAGATTGATTAAGTAGAGTACAATAAGCCCAAACAACAAAAAAAGGATCTCTTATTATGTTTATCGTCATCAAAGCGAATGAAGGTCGTATCGGAATAGAAATCGAAGCCATAAAAGGCTTCTTTTATGAGAAAGAAACTGATCAGTTACATCTATGGATGGGCGAGAGTGAACCCATTGTTGTCCCGAGTCGATTTAGTAAGGCATTAGTAAAATTTCTTACTAACAACCTCGCACCCTCATTCTATGAAATTAAAAATGATGAGTTAGAACCTATTACTCGAAATTCATTTTTTAGTTTATTGTGAATTTATCTTTTAGTTTATTGTGATCAAAATAGACCCTTTCTCAAGGAGTGGAATTATCCCCACTCCTTTTTTTTGTCCGTTATTATCAGTAACATTTTAAACAGAGTAAAAAGACATCCTTAAATATGATTAAATAAAGTATTGTGAATAGACATAAATATGTACCCAACTAATGTCAATAAGTTGATTGAATGCTTTAAAAGATTTCCGACTATTGGGCCGAAAAGCGCAGAACGGATCGTTTTTCATTTACTAAAGGAATGGTCAACAGAAGACGTGGAAAGATTTGCTCAAGCTATGGTTGCCTCCAAAAGAACAATCCGTCACTGTAAGGTTTGTTGTAACATCTCGGAGACTGAAATCTGTTCTATCTGTTCTAGTCCTAAGCGCGATCAAGGCGTGATTTGTGTCGTGACAGACGAGAAATCACAGACTGCGATTGAACGGGCTAAAGAGTTTAAAGGAACATATCACATCTTAGGTGGGGTTTTGTCGCCCATGGATGGAGTTGGAGTTGATGATCTTAATATCAATGCCTTAATTTACCGCGTTAAAGAGAAACCTCCCCAGGAACTTATCTTTGCTTTACCTCCAGAAATGAGAGCCGAGACAACGATGTTATTGATAGCTCAGATGTTAAAACCATTTGTTTCTAATGTCACTCGGATTTCTTTTGGTATCCCCGCTAACGGTGAACTCGAATATGCGGATGATTTAACTATTTCCAGGGCATTAAGTGATCGGCGATCAATAGATTAACAAAAACACAATTAAGGAATAAAAAGAATGCAAGTAAAATATAAGCCCAAGAGTAAATATCCTGGGCTAGATACATTGAAAACACTAACTCCCACCAATCTAGCAGAGTCGAGTCAAATTGGCTTAACTCGGATTGAACAGGATACGGGGGATTTTGTTGAATTTTTGGCAGATCGACTAAAGTACACCACTAAAGAAATCTGCGACTATTTCAAAGCCGAACAGGTAGATGGCATTGTTGCCGGGATCTGGAACATCGAACGCAAAAAGATGATGTTGATCGGCGATCAGGCTGGGATTGGTAAAGGTCGGCAAGCGGCTGCTCTAATTCGTTACGGGATTTTACAGAAACAAAAAGTTTTATTTGTCACCGCGAAGGTTAACTTGTATGAAGATTTGCAACGGGATTTCGCTGACATTGGCATGAGCGACGTCAGACTGTTAGCTACCAACTCCAACCTGTCTCTGAACAATTTAAGTACAGGTTCAGCAGAAAGTCATAATACCGTCCTAGAGCAGTCGTATAAGCACGGAATCAAGTCTCAGGGATATGACGCGGTGGTTACAACTTACTCTCAATGCTCGACCGTCAAAGGTCAAAAAACCTTACGACACGACTTCTTGACAGCGTTTGCCAAAGATGCAATTATCATCGCCGACGAGGTTCACGAAGCGGGAGGCGGAGTTTCCCAGGAAGGATTATCTGCTCGGGGACGCTTTATCCGAGGATTATTTGCCGAAGCCAAAGGAATCGTCTGCCTGAGTGCCACCGCCGCCAAGACTCCTGAGCAAGTAGGTCTATATTTCCGTACCGATATGATGTCAGCTTTCCGTGACGAGGAGGGAGCCGGAGATTATCAGAAACTCGTTCAAGCCCTGCATTCAGGAGGGATTCCCTTACAGCAAGTTCTTTGCTCTCAATTAGCCGCAGCCGGACAATACCTGCGACGTGAAAGGGATCTATCTAAAATCAAATTTGAGATTCAAGAATTACCTGTAGACAAAGACACTGCTAACCGGATTTCTCAAATCAAATCCAAGATTCTGAGTTTTGATCGTTCTAAGCAAATGTTACTTGAGGATAACAAAGATTACTTCAAGAGCCTGACATCGGGTAACGTTATCGCCGATTATGCGGTAGGAGATTTGGGTGTTACCTCAACAAACTTTACATCCATCGCTCACAATTTATTTTCAGTTGAAATCTTGGCGTACAAGTGTGAGTTAGCGATTGGGACTTTCATTGAAGCAGTTAAATCAGGGCAAAAAGTTGTGATCGGATTGGATAGTACCAACGAATCAATGTTGTCTCGATATGTTGAAGATAACGGATTAAAACCTGGTGATCCGGTTTTTATTACTTTTGCTGAAGCCTTGAGACGTTATTTACAACGCTCCCGCGAGGTAACTTTAGGCAAGAAGTTTGGTGCAAGTATTCGTCATTCCCTGACCGATACTGAACTAGGAAAATATCTAGTTTCTCGTTACGAAGAAATTATGGCTGATATTGAATCCCTAGAGTTAGATGACAGGGTCATCCCCGCGTCTCCGATTGACTGGATTCGATATCGTTTAAACCAAGCCGGAATCAAAGTAGGAGAGCTTACTGGAAGAACCCTGTGGATTGATTACGAAACTAACACACTACAGTCACGAACATCTAAAGAACGCCAGAAGAAAGCGATCAATGACACCTGTTCTGACTTCAACAACGGCGATACAGATGTGATCATTATGACCCGCACCGGAGCCGTGGGTCTATCCCTACATTCTTCGGAATCGTTTAAGAAACAGAATCAAAGAAAACTGTTTATTCTCCAACCGTCTTTGGATATTGCTAACTTTGTTCAAACTATGGGACGAGTTCACCGAACCGGACAAGTAGTTGATCCTGAATATTGCTTACTGTCTTCGGATATCCCTAGCGAACGGCGACCGAACGCGATTCTGATGAAGAAGTTGGCATCGTTGAATGCCAATGTTACCGCTTCTCGGTCTGGCACAGGGTTAGATTTCTCTGAGATTCCCGACTTTATCGGTAATGAAATTGCCGACTGGGTGGCGACAAAAGTGTTATCCGAGAATACGTCTCTGGATGCCTTGTTAGATTACCCGATTGACACGGCTGAAAGTTTAACCGCTTCCTTTGGCGACAAAAAGAGCGAATACAAAGAAGATGCCATGCGTCGAGTTACTGGTCGTATCCATCTACTTCCTAACTTAGAGAAGCAGGAACAGGTGTTTGACCTGTTACAAAAACGGTACACCCAAAAGATCGAGGAATTGGAATTATCGGGTTCAAGTTCTCTGTCCGCTAAGACTATGGATTTAAAAGCCAAGTCAATTGAATACTGCGAGATTCCCATCTTGCAAAACCCCTCCACAAATCCATTTGAACAGCCTATCCGAGTTGAGTTAAAGGATTGTGTCTCTCCATTTAAACCTTACTCTCCTCAGACTTTGTATCGGTTAATCAAAAACAAGTTAGGAATGGATGCGACTAATAAATTTGAAGAATCTGGGAAACTGTACTCTGAAAAGTTGGGGAAAAAGATTGATAAACAACATTTAGCCCAATCAACTCAAGAATCTGAAGATTTTGACTTTGAAACAAAACAGCAGATTCGAGCGATTAAAAAGATTTTGGCCGCGTTCAGTATCGCCCGACCCGTCAAATTATTGTTGACGGTTAACCCTGTTTACGGCGTGGTGATCGACATTCAAATTAAGGACTCCAAGAATCTTTCTAGTCCCTCTAACTGGTTTTTAACCTTAGCGATCGCCAACGGTGTTTCTAAGAAGATTACCTTCTGCTTTTCTGATTTACTTGACAGGAATGATGCCATTATCAACATTATCCCCGTCGAACAAACCGACGAAGGAATTTCGGTCTTTGAATTGTTTGAGTCTTACCAATCTGAATGCCGAGAAAACCGCTACTTCGTTACCGAGAATTTACTTGCAGCTTATCAAAAAGGGTTCCGAGGTGAGATCATCTCTTATACCCAATTCAAGGGATTAAATCAAATCGGGATGCGCCTCAACCGATCTTTCAATCCTCAAGAATATCAGGGTAAAAAAGAAATTTCATTGAACGAAGCAAGTCTAAATTTTCTGCTAAAAACCTTAAATGGTACGGCTTCAGTTTATTACAAAGAGGCAAGTATAGCCGAAGCAGTGATCAAACTGGATCGATACAAGAGTCAGTACCTTATTGAAACTAACTCAAAAGTGTTGATTCTTTGCGCTGAGTTGCAATCAGTGACGGGTAAAAACTTCGTCTCTGTCAACAACCTGATGCGTTTATACTTTGATACTGATAAGGTAGCGGGAGTAGTTAAAGCTATCCGTGGTGTGGGATGGCGGATTATGGCTGACTCCCACCTAGAAGAACTAAACCAATTTCTAGGGATTCCAAATAAACTTGAGTTTAGTGAGGTGAAGTCATCGTGAGGAACCACTTCAAACTAAGTCAAGAGTTGCAGTTAATCCAAAAAGCAAAAGAAGATCGGGCGATAGATATTATTCCTATCAACGGGTATTTCTATCAGTGGACAATTAACGATCCTAAATATCGTTACCTGGCCGAATCACTTTGTCGCCGGATGGGAGGAGAACGTCATAACCGGACAGGTTTATGGCAATCTCCATTCAATCCGTTTGATATTCTAA
>Ga0209229_10000691_pt1 | contig 13809 bp, 11 predicted proteins | sample SanBayMetagenome_FD_187466 | JGI IMG/M metagenome (GOLD analysis project Ga0209229, IMG submission 187466) | Freshwater and sediment microbial communities from dead zone in Sandusky Bay, Ohio, USA (SPAdes) (version 2) | ecosystem: Environmental > Aquatic > Freshwater > Lentic > Sediment... | reverse complement strand
GTGCGATCGCTCGAAATATCAAATTGGCAGTCGGCATCAGCATCAATGGAGGCTCTATCCAGGGGAAAATTTATTAAGTTTTAAAAAAATATGCAAAACCGTGCCAAAAAAAGGTAAAAGTAGTAACAACACTTTATTACTCTAAGCAAAAGATTTTTAAATAACTGGGTAAATACCAAAAGAAAAAGGATGTACTGAACGTGAGTCAACTCCCTGGTGGTGAATTGAAAACCAGACCACTCCATTTCATCTGGATTTGTGACTGCTCTGGCACGATGTCAGTCAATGGCAAAATTGAGGCATTGAATAATGCCATCAAAGAGTCCATACCTGAGATGCAAAGAGTAGCTAATGAAAATGTAAACGCTCAGGTTTTGGTTCGTGCCGTTAAATTTTCTAATAGTGCCCAGTGGCATATTGCCACCCCTACGCCAGTTGATAGTTTTAGGTGGGAGGATTTGAGTGCAGATGGTCTTACAGACATGGGTAGAGCGCTTTCCTTAGTAGCAGAACAGCTAAAAATGCCACCAATGACTGACCGAGCCCTGCCACCCGTTTTAGTATTGATTTCTGATGGACAACCTACAGATGATTTTAGAAGTGGTGTTAAGGCACTGATGGAACAGCCGTGGGGCAAGAAGGCAGTTCGCATTGCGATCGCTATTGGTGGGGATGCAGAGCTTGACCCTCTACAGGAATTTATTGGAAACCCTGAAATGAAGCCACTTCAGGCTAACAATGCTGAAACGTTAGTTAAGTATATTAGGTGGGCTTCTACTGCTGTGCTAAAGTCAGCCTCGGCTCCCAGTAGTCAACCTAGTGGCTCTTCTACCTCTAAGGTTGGGACTGTCCCCATTCCTGCTGCACCAGCAGCGAGTACAACTTCTTCTACTGATGATGACCCATGGTGGTAAAAGGGAGAAGAAAATCTTATGCTTGAGAATAAAGATCAGGCTAAATGGCGTATTATTGGTCAATCTGTCCAAGGAGCAACTCATGTACGAAATCAGTTACCCAACCAGGATGCTATTGACTGGTGGCCAAAATCTGCTACTAAACTGCCTTTGATTTTAGCAATATCAGATGGTCATGGTAGCGCCAAAAGTTTTCGCAGTGAGCATGGCTCTCGTCTGGCAGTTGAGATTGCCATAAAAACACTCCAAGGTTTTGTAAATGACCCGCATGAGACTGATAACCTTTCAGCAGTTAAAGATTTTGCAGAATTGCCCCTGCTGCAAAAACTTGTGATCGAATGGAGAGAGTCAGTCAAAAATCATTTGGACTCCAACCCATTTACTAATACGGAATGGGAACGGCTAGTAATAAAATATGGCACGGCTGGACGGCAAACTGTTGAAAATAACAACTTTTTAGCCTATGGTGCTACGCTCCTAGCTGTATTGGTAACAGACTCTTTTACTCTTTACTTGCAACTTGGAGATGGCGACTTTTTGTGCGTAGATTCTGATGGAGAAACGAGCCGACCCCTTTGTGAGAATGAAAAGCAACTTGGCGATGATACAGATTCACTCTGTACAAATAATGCTTGGCAATATATAAAAGTAAAATTTGTTAGGCACTTGGAATATCCACCGTCGATGATTTTGGTATCTAGTGACGGCTACTCCAAGTCCTTCGGTTCCGAGGAAGATTTTTTGAAGATCGGTAGGGATTACCTAGAAATGATCCGAACTGAAGGTTTGGATCATGTACAGGAAAAATTAGCATCGATACTAGAAGAAACCTCGTGTGCTGGTAGTGGAGACGACATTACACTTGGAATTATTAAGATGCTGGATGATAAGGATGTTATAGATAATATAAAAATCCATACTGAAAAATTCAGGGTTTTAGAATCAGAGATGAAAGAGAAAGTAGGAAAAGATGAAATCCGAGACTTTAACGCATCTCATACTAAAATCAGGGAGGAATTACAAATTACCCTTGAAAAAGCTGTTCGAGCTTACGCTAAGGCTGTACAGGAATTACAAACCTGTTTCGAGAACGCTACCAAAATTCAAATCAATACCGTAGAGGAATTACAAAAACGTCTGGCAAATACTTCTAAAGAAGAGTCGCAAATCTGGAAAAATTTTAGAGAAGAACAACAAAATCAAATTGTTGGCATTAAAAACACGCTGTTAGAATGGAGTGTAGAGCAAAAAAAATTAATCAAGCAAATTGCTAAACTGCAAGGAATGCTAATAGTAACTATATGTTTTATCGTCATTAGCGTTACTTCAAATATATCCCTATGGTTTTGGACTTACAAGACCCAGACAATAGCTGCACCATCTGTTAGTAAAACCCCCTAAGAGTTACAGCTAATGTTCACTGCAAATGTTTTAGATATTGAACTAAACATTATTGTTCAGAAAAAATAATAAACAAACAAGCTAAAGGAAACAAAATGAGCCAAATTTTAAAACCCGGACAGATAGTTAACACAGAGTCTTCTGGAATAAGTTGCCAGGTAGAAGATTTTCTGGGTAGTGGTACCCAGGGGGAAGTTTATCAAGTTGATTTTGATGGCTCTAAAATGGCTCTAAAATGGTATTTTCCCCAATGGATTGAACAAGATCCTCGTCAAAAAGAACGGTTACAGAAAGCAATTGAATTTGGTTCCCCTAATGATAGATTTCTCTGGCCTGTAGACTTGGCATCAGCACAGGATATTCCTGCATTTGGATACATTATGCAATTGCGGGAATCACGGTTCAAAAGCCTTGTTGACCTAATGAGACGTCGAATAGAGCCAACCTTCCGTACTTTAGTAACGGCAGGATTTGAACTGGCTGATAGCTATTTTCAGCTTCATGCTAAAGGGTTATGCTACCGTGATATCTCCTTCGGCAATGTTTTTTTTGACCCTAAGACAGGTGAAGTGCGAATCTGCGATAACGACAATGTTGACGTAAACGGAACACCAGGATCTGTAGACGGAACGCCTCGTTTCATGGCTCCAGAAGTAGTATGTGGAGATGCGTCTCCTAGCATTCAAACAGATTTGTTTTCCTTGGCAATTCTATTATTCTATATGCTTTTTATTCATCATCCACTAGAAGGTAAAAAAGAATTGGATATTCATTGCTTTGATTTGGCAGCCATGAAAAAACTGTATGGAACTGAACCAATTTTTATCTTCGATCCAAGTGATACTTCCAATCGTCCAGTGCCAGGTGAACAAGATAACCCTATAATTTTTTGGGATATTTACCCGCTGTTTTTAAAAGAACTCTTTATAAAGGCATTTACAGAAGGGATTCGAGACCCGCAACATAGTCGTGTACGTGAAAGTGAATGGCGAAATGCTATGATTCGCCTGCGTGATTCCATTGTTTACTGCCCCCATTGTGCAAACGAAAATTTCTATGATATTGACGCTCTGAAAGCCTCCGCTGGAAAACTTAATCCCTGTTGGTCATGTAAGCAAGAAATCCGAGTACCTCCTCGCCTCCGCATAGGAAAGAACATTACCATGCTAAATCATGATACTCGGCTATTTTCTCACCATATTGATGATCAAAAAAGATATGATTTTTCTGAGACTGTTGCAGAGGTGACTCGTAGCCCAAAAGACCAAAATATTTGGGGGATTAAAAACCTGACCAGCGAAAAGTGGGTAATAACAACTGCTGACGGTACGGTAAAAGAGGTTGAATCGGGACGTAGTGTAACTCTTGCTGTAGGAACAAAAATTAACTTCGGCAAGACAGAAGGCGAGATTCGGACGTGACTAGGTTTATATTTTCAATGTGTAGTAGTAAAAGTTTGCCATCCTAAAAATTAATGTCAATTACTGCACGATTCGGAATTTACGGTTTTAGAGTTTATCGTAAACATTAGTGCTTTAGATTAGAAAAGGAGATAGTCTATATGGTAAAACGACCTGGAGGAGAATTAGCGAAACGACCACTACACTTTATCTGGATTTGCGATACCTCTGCCTCTATGTCTATGGATGGCAAAATTCAATCGCTAAATAATGCAATCCGCGAAACTATACCTCAAATGAAACTGGTAGCAAATGAGAATCCAAATGCTGAAGTGTTTGTTAAAACTTTGCGTTTTTCTAGGGACGCACAATGGGTTCAGAACGACTCAGTACCGTTGGAAAGCTTTATATGGACTGACCTAAGTGCCGATGACCTTCCAAGAACGGCAGCCTTTTCAGCAGAATTTAGAGGTCGTTTACAAAGGGAAGGTGCAAAATCTGGAGATGTCCAGATTTCTCTAATCTGGAACAATTACAACGATCTGGATCTGCACGTAATTTGCCCCTCCGGTGAAGAGATTTACTTCGGACATAGAAATTCGTGCTGTGGCGGAGAATTAGACGTTGATATGAATGTCTCGCCCACTTCTGAAGAGCCAGTAGAAAACATCTATTGGCCTCCCAGTGGTGCTCCTGTAGGACATTACAAGGTGTTGGTAAATCATTACAAAAATCACCATCGTCCCGGTTGCATAGATCCTACATCTTTTAAAGTAGCTGTTTCTGTTGGAGGGATAGTGCAGGAGTTTACTGGACTCATTAAAACACGCGAAAAGAAGCTAATTCATGAATTCGATCTCGATGAATCAGTCATGGCAAAAATCGGTGGCGGAAACACAGATATGGGCATGGCTCTCCAGACTGTTGCCGAACACTTAAAGATACCACCGATGACAGAACGGGCTTTACCTCCTATCTTGGTCTTGGTTTCGGATGGTCAGCCTACAGATGATTTTGAAAGCGGTTTAAGACTACTAATGGAACAACCGTGGGGTAAAAAAGCTGTTCGCATTGCCATTGGGATCGGTCAAGATGCTAACCTGGATATATTGCAAAAGTTTATTGGGCATCTTGAAATTAAGCCACTACTAGCTAATAACCCCGAATCCTTAGTTAGATACATAAAATGGGCTTCTACAGCCGTCCTGAAGGCAGCTTCATCGCCGATGGGTCAAACTGGGGCTTTGTCAGGAGGTCATAGTCCCATTGTTGCTCCCCTGAATCCTGAGTTCTCTTCTGGTACTGATGTATGGTAATTTACTAAATTTGTGACTCAAAAACTCCCATTTTTTTATCGCCAGTAGTGTATCAAAAGTATTAAACCGAAAAAAACTAAGGTCGGCTTAATATTAGCTAGAAGTAGATTTGAAGACAAATTAAGCAATTTAAGGATTGTAGGAGAATAGAGATATGGTAAAACGTCCTGGTGGTGAATTGACAACACGGCCACTGCACTTTTTTTGGATTTGCGATAGCTCTGGCTCAATGTCTATCGATGGCAAAATTCAATCACTCAACACTGCTATTCGTGAATCACTGCCGCAAATGAAAGAGGTGGCGGATGAGAATCCGAATGCTGAGGTACTTGTGCGTGCCCTGAAGTTTTCTCATGGAGCAGAATGGCATATACCGAATGCGACTCCCTTACCTGATTTTAAATGGATCGATTTGGTAGCAGATCCACTCCAAAAACCAACACTTGACATTGTTTTTATGGTGGACACCAGTGGAAGTATGAGTGATGAAATCAATGCGGTGAAGAGTAGTTGTGTCTCCTTCGCTGACCGAATTACCGGAGAGGGAGCAAACGTTAGATTAGGGTTAGTAGGTTTCGACATCGGGGGACACCGTGGAGGCAAAACTGAAGTTTATAAGGTTCATACCCTTTCGAGATATACTGTCGGCATTTGGTCGTTGACTTCACCCCAAGACTTTAAGAAAAATGTACAGTCCTTGTCTTTATCTCTGTTTGGTGGAGGTGGCTGCTACATTGCCAACCGAGATACTGTGGATATTTTTCCCCACATTGTCCGTACCTTTGATGGCCCCCCAACGAACTCGCGAATATTGGTCATTATTTCTGATGAAATGGGAAACAACGACGGAGTGTCTGAAATTGTCTCCCAACTCAAGAGTGCCTCAGTTACGGCTCATGTTCTAGGTGTGCCACGAACAGGTGGAGCCCACGAGTTAATAGCAAGTCAGACTGGTGGCAAATTCTGGGATATCAGTAGATCGAAAGGGGTGCAAGATTTCGGAGACCTATTAGGAACGGTAGCAGAAACTATTGCCAAGGAAATCACACAGAAACTTACAGATGGTAGCGTATCTGCCGGGACTGACATGGGAACTGCTCTTAGCATGGTTGCAGAGCAGCTAAAAATACCGCCAATGACTGACCGAGCGCTACCACCTGTTTTAGTGATGATTTCTGATGGACAACCTACAGATGATTTTGAGAGGGGTTTGAAGACATTAATGGCGCAGCCGTGGGGTAAGAAGGCGGTTCGCATTGCTATTGCTATTGGTAAAGATGCAGAGCTTAATGTTTTGCAGAAGTTTATTGGGCATCCAGAAATCAAACCACTGCAAGCTAATAACCCAGAGGCACTGACAAAATATATTAAATGGGCATCCACAGCAGTATTGAAAGCGGCTTCATCGCCATCTAGCCCAACTGCAACTGCTTCAGGTTCAGGAGTCGCTGTACCTATTGTGGCACCCCCTACACCTGAACCTTCTTCTACGGCTGATGTATGGTAAAAATAGCAACTTGCTTGAACGTTTTGGTGTTAGGTAGGAGAAACTAATGAACAATTCAATTCGGCACATACTTTGCGAACTTTTTATTAACGACCACTCTCTTCTTGACGATTTACAGCGTTGTAAAAACAACTTAAAAGAACAGTGTATTAAACAGCATTCACCATTAGAGGTTAGTATTCTAGTTACTGCGCTTGAGGCAAAAGTACCAAATGATTTGCTATTAGAGAAAAAAAAGGGGACACCAAGCACAATTTTATTGTCAAATCTCACTAAAAAGCTAGTAGAAGTTGAAGGGCTATCTGAGGAAAATGCTCAATGGGCTGTAGAATCTTGGGCACTGGCACTAAAAGTCATTTCAAGTGCTGAATGCAAAACTACTTCACTTTTGACTAACGTAAAACCTGGTAATAACAAGGCAAAAGGAGTCGGAGAACCAGAAGATAATGGAGCTTCGACTGCTTCATTACCACCTACTTCTACTACTTCTATAGGAGCTTCCTCCCCACTATTTTCTGGAAGTCCTGTTAGTTCTGTTTCACCAAACCCGTCAAGTTCTATTACTCGAAAAAAAACATCACTTGCGCTGCTAATTTTCCTTTTCATTCTAGTTTTTGCCAGCGCAATCGGTGGATTATTATATTTTTCACCCCACATTAGCGTTTTGTGCCAAGGGCTAAATAATTGTGTTAAAGACGGCGAGTACAAAGAACTCTATGAACAAGCAGTTAAAAATGCTGAATTTTCTTTAGCAATAAATGCTAAAAATCTTGAAGATTTAGATAAAATACACAATTTGCTGAATAATGCTATCAGAGACCTCAATACAATTCCATCTGAAGCTAAAGTTTATCTTGATGCACAGAAATCTTTAGGAAAATACAGTACAAAACTAGAGGTGATAGATAATCAACTGAATAAAGAGACAACAGCTAAAAAATCGTTAGACGATGCAAAATTAGTCGCGATAGATGCAGAAAAACAGGTAAATGTTGCTGAAACAATCTCGCAATTTGAGGATGCGAAAACTGAGTGGCAAAATTCTCTGGATAAACTGAAGGAGATTCCTTTGGATTCCCTAATTGTAGACCAAGCCAATACACTTATACAAGAATATAATGATAAAGTAATAAGCATCGATAATAAGATTAGCGCTTTAATAAACGCTGAAAAAATTTCTACACCCCCATCTTCTGTACTAAGACCGGAACCCACACCTCCACCTTCAGTGCCAAGCCTTGCACCTTCATCACCTGTGTCTGGGTCTATACCCCCATTACCGAAGCCGACTCCTACCCCATCTCTGCTACCCTGTGACACAGCACTTTTTGGTAAGTGCCAGTGAGAATAAGTGTTAAGTACCTAAACAAAATTAATTGCATATTCTTGACCTAAATTGCCAAGCACTTTTTTCAGAAATAAATCTTTACAGAATATCTATTGAAAATACTTAATTTACTAATACACTAAAATTAAGTAATTAAATCAATTTGAAATATGAAAGTCAAGTTATTAACTCGGGGGCTGTTTATATTTTTCATGGTTTGGGGTGCTGTTGTTGCTACCGCCCAAAGTACCCTTTCTCAGCAACAAGCACCTGGCACTTTTAGTTGTGGGCAAGACAGTGGGAGACCTGCTACAATAGTCCAGCATCCTCAGCGAGGGAATGTAACCCTCATTCTATGGATCTCTCGTTATTTTGAAGGGTCAGGCTGGGATCATCAGAAGCGCTGTGAGCAGGTCAGCAGTAAATTTCAACAGAATCAGAAAAGTGGAGTGTTAAAGAATATTGTTGCTGGCACATACAATAGATACTATGTATTGTGTGCTTTCCCTGGAGATGTACCGGATCAGGTTATTCCCTGTGAGAACGAAAGAGTTTTGATGACACTTAGACCTGAAGATGACCCTCAAGCATTTATCAAAAAACTTGCAGCAGTTAATGGCGATGAAAGTCAAGATCCTCTTGTTCATTCAAGATCTTTAGAAGTTTCGCCCAATCGTAAATTGATTGGGCTTAATATGAATAGATGGATTTTCCACTCTCCTAACACATCTAAATCCAGTAGTGTCCCTAGTTCTGGAAACTGTAATATGTTGTTCGGATCTTGTCGATAATAATTAGAAATGTATGCTTTTGATTAACAGATGAAATGATCTTACAAAAACTGAAGTTAGGATTTTGTTTTATGGTTTCGCTTGTAGTAGGGACATTACTAATTCAAGATCCTAGCTTTTTTGCCTATATTAACTCTGTTTCAACACTTGTTTTAGCTAAACAATCTCCTGAAGACTTATCAAAAAAACAACTGTGCAACACAGCACGGCACATTTCTCTGAAAGTTATACGGGGAGAAAGATGGGGGTCAGGAATTTTGGTTAAAAAGCAAGGAACGGTGTACAGCCTCGTTACTAATGGGCACGTACTTGAAAAAAAGGAAGATTACACTATCCAGACCTATGATGGTAAAAAATATCAAGCCAAGGTGTTAGTTCGCTTTGATCATGGTGAATCAACAGGGACTGATTTAGCAATTTTGCAATTCAATAGTTCTGAAAACTACACATTAGCTAATTTAGTCAAGGGAGTAGAGAGAGAGAAAGTTTTTGCTGCTGGTTATCCCTTAGAACCTGATCCAACACTCTCTGATCCCAAAGGTTTTATGTGTACCGAACTAGGTTCATTTTCTTTGAAATTACCTCAGCCTATGCAAGAAGGATATCAGTTAGGATCTGCTATTAGTACCCGACCAGGGATGAGTGGTGGGCCACTTTTAAATACTCAAGGGAAGGTCGTTGGTATTAATGGGAAGGGTTCACCCTTGATTTTTACTAATAATAATCTATATCTCTATAAAAATGGCAGTCGAGTTTCTGAATCACTAGGATTGCCAGCATCGGAGGCTTTAGAATTACTGGCTAGTTTGAGTTGGGCAATTCCCATTGAAACAATTGTGGATTTATCAGCACAGATTATTAGTCTAACTCTTGATGCTGTAAACAATTCAAATTCATCAGCCCCCCGACCGGTTATTACAAACAATCCTGGTACACTAATTTCTCCAAGCCCTTCTTCTGTTTCGTCTGTACCTAATTCAGAAGAAAATCGTCCGCAAATTGCTTCTACTCCTAAGCCAGCGCAGATTCCAACTAGAATTAGTCCAAAAAAGGAATCGCCTCCTTCTCAGATCCCAATAAACGTTGAAGAGATTGCCAAGCAAATCACAGTTTTAATTTTTCGTGTGGGAGATTCTAAGGGCAAGGTAAAAATTCCTTTGTCTGGTACAGGGGTCATAATTGCAAAAGAAAGAAATACCTACCATGTCCTGACAATTAAAGATGTAGTAGATGTGCAAGGACAATACAAACTTATGACTCCTGGTCAAAAAATTTATGATATAAAAATAAACAAAATTAGTAATTCTGACGATTTAGCGTTGCTAGAATTTACTGCGGATGAAAACTACAGTATTGCCCAACTGGGAGAGGTGGGAACTCTTAAAAATGGTAATATTGTTTATGTAGCTGGGTGGCTTGATTCTAATGATTCAGCAAGTTTTACAAAAATTGATGGGAAAATTGTTGGATTTAATCAGCTTACCCAGGAACGGATATTAGCGTATAATAATAGAGTTCCTTATGAGATGAGAGGTGGAGTTGTACTAAACCAACAAGGGCAGTTAGTTGCAATTCATAAAGAATTTAATCAACAAGAAAGGAGATATGAAGGAATTCCAATTAGTGTTTTTTTTAAAATAGCTCCTTTAGAGGTTAAAAGAGCTTTGTCTCCTCCTGTATTGAGAGATTTATGCAGTACAGTCCTTTGGGGAACTTGTTCACAATAAGGTTTTTAAACCTGGTGATAACCAAGCTAGAATGATAGAGTTTTAATGGATTAAATTTTTTAGTTTAAGGAGTAGAAAGATGAATTTAAAGGATAAGCTTTTAGCAGGATTAGTCAGTTCATCAATTATTTTTTTTCAGGTACAAACTGCTCTTGCACAGACGATATCAGACTCAGATATTAAAAACACAACAAGTGAGTTTGCTGTAGAAATTACTACTGATGCTATAAATCCAAATGGGGAAATAAGTACAGGGGGAACAGGAATTATTGTTGCAAGAAACGGGAACACTTACTATATTCTTACAGCTTCCCATATAATACCAAAAGACAACCCTGATGCCAACTATTTCGTTGTAACTAATAAAGGAAACTCGCCTCTTACAATAAAAGAGCAGCATCCTGAAAAGACAACAGATATAGCTGAATTGTCATTTATTAGCGATAAAAACTATACCCTGGCTGTTATCGGAAATCCGATGGCTTTGAGTCAAGGTAGTTCAATTTACGTAGCCGGCTGGTCTAGTTCAGGCACAAGAAGAGAAATGCAATTTATTTCTGGAGAATTCAAAGAAATTATAAACAATCCAGAGGGAGGCGGAGGGCAACTTTTGATTTATAGTGGTGATTTAGTACCAGGATTTAGTGGGGGGCCAGTTCTGAATCAGGCGGGTCAGCTAGTCGGAATTCATACCAGGGGGAATGAAGGAGAGGTAGTAGGAAAAGGTGGTCAAGGAATTTCAATTGCAACTGTCAGGGAGGTAGTAGTGATACCAGAGATTAAGACAGCATTAGAGAGAACTCCCTCGGCTCCAAATGTTGCGAACCAACCTCCATCTAGCCAAAACCAGCCCCCTGTTGTTGTGAGCCAGCCCCCAGCTAGTCAAAACCGACCTTCAGTTGTGATGAGCCAGCCCCCAACTAATGAGCCAGTTCCGAATTTTAGCATAGTTATTAAAGGCTCTCTGTGGTGACCATTCCGAGAAATTGAGTTCAGGGTAATAGAATCTTTACTGCGGGAGATAAAATTTATGATGATACTAACATCCTACCTTCAATTCCTAAAGGTTTTAGGAGTAGTCTTGAGCAAAACAATCGCTGTTAATCTATGTTTAGGATTACTCAGCGCTTCAGGGGCAATAGCAAGTTTTCAAACAGAGGTTTTGTTACAGGATTCATTAGCTCAAGGTGTGCCATCTGGGGGGCAAACTCAGCCATCAACCCAAGAAAAACCAGCGACTCCCAATAATACTCAAACTAAGCCATCAACCCCAACTCCTCCAGTTAATACCGATGGAGTTAAGCCTTCTTCAGAAACTAATCCGTTGATAGGTCGATGGGAATCAGTAGATGATGCGCGAAAACTGAGTTTTATATTTGGCCCACAGGAGAGACTCTTAGTTATCTACAGAGATGTTTCTGTTCCTTTTGCTAGAAAAGGAACGTACCACTTTGATCCAAAGACTGATAATTCTACTATAGAATTGACACTCGAAGGAAATAGAAAGCTTATCACTATTATCAAATTCGATGGGGAAGATATATTCTTGATCCGGTTGGTAGGTATTAAGCCCGGAGAGCCTGCACCCCCTGAATTAGGAAGTAATTATAGGACATTCCGAAGACGAGATAAGACAACAGACTTGCCTGCGGGCATTGAAATTGTTAATATTGAAACTTCTCCAACAAATAAGCCAGAATCTCCTTCAGAACCTCCCTCTAACTAATCCTATCCGCAAATAAGCCGTAAAATCTGACGGGCTTTCACCCCGTCAGATTAAAGACAAAATGATCCTAGCCAACACAAGATTCTTGTTACTAAAGTTGTCTAATTGTATTAACTACCTTTTGATAGCTATCTGTTTTTCCCTGCTGCTGATATAGGTATGCAGCACTTCGGAAATCTGCTAGTGCTAGCTGAGTATTTTTCAGTCGGAGTTGGGCAAGCCCCCGGTTGTAGTAAAAATCTGGATTGTTGGGTTCAATACGAATTCCTTCGGTGAAGTCTGTGATTGCACTTTGTGGGATTCCTTGAGCCAAGCGTATACTCCCTCTGTTGTAGTAGGCAGCAGCAGACTGAGGATTCAAGATGATAACCTGGTTGAAGTCAGCATTTGCTTCATTATATTTTTGCTGCTCATAGTAGATGGTTCCTCGGTTCAGATAGGCTTTCTCATTGCGTGGGTTAATGCGAATTGCTTCGTTATAGTTGGTGATGGCTCCTTGTAGATTTCCCTGGATTCGTAGGATGTCGCCTCGGTTATTGTAAGCACTGGCTAAGTTGGGGTTAAGCTCGATGACTTTGCCGAAATCGGTGAGAGCACTTTGATAGTCACCCTGTTCATAGTAGAGAATTCCTCGGTTTAGATAAGCTAAGGAGTTGGTTGGGTAAAGGCGAATATCTTGGTTGTAGGCGGCAATCGCACCTTTATAGTCTTTCAGTCCTTGGCGAGCTATCCCTAAGTTAGTGTAAAGCCCATAGACTCGATATAGGCGACTTACTTCCGTCAAATCTGCGATCGCCCCCTGGTAATCTTTTTGGGCAATCTTTTGTAGCGCCTGATTAAACAAAGCTGTAGCTCTAGCTTGGTCTTCAGAAGACCGAATTGTCTGTGGTTGGGCGATTGAGGGTGTTCCAGCTAGGGCTACAATAATACTAACAATAGCAAGGCAGCCATGAATTGGTTTCATTTGCGGTAGCGAAAACCTGATAAAAGTGAAAGTGGCTTTGACAAGCCTTGTAGAAGGTAAAGTCATTGCATCTTTTTATTAAAGTAAAGTAACATTTTGCGGGCTTTGTCCCTTAAAAAAAATATTGGTAAATTGTTGCTTTCGCTGATGGGCAATACCCAGCCAGATCTCGGCTGTTCCAATGTGCCAATCTTTAGTACATTGGATAGAACCCACCGAATTTCATGGGTCACAACCTCCAAACAGTGCAATTTTACACGAAAGTCGGCGAGTAGAAGTATGAATCTCAATTCGCTCAGGGGTCTGAACTGGTGGAGGCTGTGGACTACTATTGTCTGGCTTTAACATCGGTAACAGAGGTATCCAAGCTGCTACGCAGGCTAAGAATGCAAGAAATATATTTAAGTTCTCTTTCCTATGCTGTTGCATTTAATTATCCTTTTCGTCAAGATAACAAGCCATGTCCTAACCCGGACGCGCTGGATACAGTTTTTGGATGAGGGCATCTTGATAAATCTTAGCTTAACGCAGAGGAGATTGTTGGGGTCAAGACAAGATACGCGCAAAATTTATCACGACGTAAGGTTTTGTAAAGTATTCATGTATTTATGTCTTTGGCGTTTGTGTAGCAATGGTGCAGAAAGTGCCGTTAAGGATTTAGCTTTCGTGCGATTCGTTAAACCTTAATTGAATTGGTAGAAAACGGATTGAGATTTGTTAAGAAAAGTCAACTTCT
>Ga0209229_10000689_pt1 | contig 13832 bp, 23 predicted proteins | sample SanBayMetagenome_FD_187466 | JGI IMG/M metagenome (GOLD analysis project Ga0209229, IMG submission 187466) | Freshwater and sediment microbial communities from dead zone in Sandusky Bay, Ohio, USA (SPAdes) (version 2) | ecosystem: Environmental > Aquatic > Freshwater > Lentic > Sediment... | reverse complement strand
GTGTATTAACTTTCCATTCTTTAACCGTTCTGGTATCCATTTCGTGAAGTCCAAATGGACGCACATCGGATATTTTAGCAACATGGCCAGTCTCAAATTCAATGTGCCATGCCACCTTTTCAACGCCGTCAAATTCGTCACCCGATTCTGTGGAGAATGTTGGTTGTCCAAATGCTTTGAGTAAGTGTCTAAACTGACATTCCATAACGCCAACTTGTGGTGCAAGTTTAACCACAATATCTTTTCCCATTCTGTGTTTGGGATAATTCATAACTACCTCTTTTTTATTGAGTAAAATTAAAAAACCAATTCATAGTCAATTGTATAACATATATCCCAATAGCTATTGGCAGACCTATTAGAAATGTGGATATTATCATAACAAGAGAATACAAGATATAAGCAAATGGTGTAAAAATTCCTACTGAAAGAAATTCTAGAAACTTATTTGCAAAATTCATAAGAAACCTCATTTATTATTTTTTTGTATTTCGTTTACAAATATTTTGTAATCTATATTATCTATATTTATCACTCCCTTTAATATGGGAAGTTCTACGGCTTTCAAATTATTTTTAATAAACCGTTTTAAAACATCTTTTAATAGTGGAATAATTGAATCAACGAATATATCATAATCATACTGTTGTATTTTTTCAGAGAATATTTGTTCCTCCGCTATTGTGTGTCTAATATCTTCGGTAATATCTTCATCCAATCTTACCAAATCTATAATAGTTCTTGTATCAAAATTCATTTTCTACACCACTAATACTTTCAAAACTAAAAAGATTCTGTGAAGTTAGATAAGAATAAGAAATAGATTTTATTTCATCATCTGATAATCCGTTTTCTTCATAATTTTGTAAATCATCTTTGCTTATGTATAAACTATTTCCATTTGATGAATAAAGTTTCCACCCATCAACAAAAACAAATGGTAAAAATCTCATGCATCACCGCATATTAGAATTAAAATCATCTTCATCCTCAAAACTTTCATCATCATAATATTCTTCGTCATCATCAAAATCTTCTATATCATAGTATTCTTCGTCACCAAAATCTTCGTCATCAAATTCATCGAAATCTTCTTCTTCAACATCATTCCAACCCATTTCATCTTCCATTTCATCATCCATTCGATCATCTGAACTTTGTTGCATTGTTTCTCCTCCATTAAAATATTTCATATATCCATGAACTGCGTCCATATAATTTTCTGCAATAGAAAGTTTATATTGAACCCAATCTTCAAGTTGTGCATTATCACCAATCATTTGATATAATTCTTTTGCCTTTTCCATTATAGCAAGTAATTGTGCCTTTGCCATCTCACTTTCATCTTCAAGACCATGATTTTCTTTTAGAACACGAAGATGTTTTAGTAATTTAGACTCCGTTAAAGAAACTATTTTTTTTGCAATTCTATATTTTTTTGGATTATTTTTAACTATCTTTGCAGTTTTAATTGCTTCGTGTAAATTACGAGTTAGTTTTTTTATATTCTTTTCTTGTTTAACTTCTCGTAAAACATTTACAGTTTCCTCGATGATCATTTTTTTTATGGGATTCATTTAATTCTCCAACACCAAAATGGTATACTAATATAATAAAGTTATTTCAATTTACAAAGCAAAATTATTCTTCATCAAGAATATCTTGCATACCACCAAATAAATAGTCTAATTCATCTTCTTCATCTTCGGATCTTATGAAATCCCTTTGACCAACTCTTGTATCTAGATCTATAAATGAATCTAAAAACGCATCTTTATCGGGAGAAATATAACTTTTTCTTTTCATAAGAGGTTCTACAACAGCAACAAACATTTCCTTTTCCATATCATTTGTTGGTTGTGATAATTTATTTTTAAGTCTTGATGTATCTTTTGGTGAATATTGCGTAACACGATGTCCGAATACATCTTCTTTCATCATGTCCATAATGTATTTGGCATCTTTTAATTCTTTATATGTTCTATTCTTTTTCATATAAATAAATATCAAATTCTCTGTATTGCATCATAAATTTGTGAAGATATTGGCGTTGGTAAATTATCTATCGTAAACCAATTTACATCTTCATGTTCAAAATCTATCTTAACAAAAAATCTCCTTTTTACTTTGTAGAGGAAAAGGAAATACATTCTATCATCTGCAAAGTATCTATCAATACAAGTTAGTTTTGCATCTAATGGTATACCGTGTGTAGTTTCTTCAAAGAACTCTCTACGTGCACAATCTTCCATTGATTCAAACTTATTGACTTCGACTTCTCCAGAAGGAACGGACCAATGTCCTCCCAAATAATGTGCCTTTGAATTTCGTTTGGTTAAAAGAAATTCACCACCGGCAGTCATGGCAAGAATACCAGCTGCTCCCGGCTTTTTTATTTTGGATAATTCTTCTGGTGATATGTGATTTATATTAGCCATGAATACCAGATTACTGTGGGTATTTACCGTTTTTGAGTCTATTGTATATCATAATAAGTTCTATCTCCGTCATGTCATCTAAATGTCTCTTTCCAATTACATCCTCACACCATGACATGAATGTATTATCACCATCCCAGGATATACCCATTTTGTCTGCAATCTTATGTATATCTTTCGGTATCATTTATTATATGGAAACATATCATTTAATTTTTGTTTTCTTTTATTGCAACCACAGTCTTCTTTACCCATAGATTTTGCAATTGATTCCGCAACTCTATCTAATCCAACTGCATTAGTAATTTTTGAAATAGTATCTCCAAGACCTTTCGATTCTTGTGATTCATTTAAATTTGTTTGCTCACTCATAGTAACCACCTTTAATTTGTTTTACTTTAATGTAATTAAATAACGAAGTTTATTAAATTCTGCAATCATTTCATCGCGTATATTCAATAAGTCAGTATCAGTCTGTCCGTCTAAAATATTATCTAAATTTAATAAATAAACTATTGTTTCATCAATAAATGCAATAATATCCTTTTCGTTTCTATTGTATAGTTTAAATGGTAAAGCAGGAACTCTACCGTATTTCCCCATAAGAACTTCAACGAAACTATCTATCAACCCATCCATAACACTATATGTGCCACCATATGCCTGATGACGAGCGTATGATTTAGTTTGCCAATGAAAAAATCTAAGTTGTGTTTGAATAGCCACAAGAGTGCTTGCTATTTCATGCATATTATTCTCCAAAATTAAATGTCATATTCCATGTATAAATATGTTGTTAATTTTCTTTTATATCTATTTTTTCCAAAAAGAATACAACCCTTTATCTAATTCGTATTCATTCCATATAAACTGTTCCCTCATTGGTTGAGTCTTTGCCCATTCCCACATTTTACTTAAACCATAATCCAAAAGAGTTTTATCTTCATAGTCTAATAATTTAACAGATTTATCCCAAGTTGGATGTGCATATTTAACTTCATGTCTTGGTTCCAAGTAAATAGTGTCACCATATCCTATAACTGAATGTAATATCTCGTTAGCAAAATTGATAGTATATTCATGTGTTCCACCCAAATTTATTATTTCTTTGGATGCCCTATCATCAACAGCTGCCTTCCAAAGAGGTTCAAGACAATCATCTATGTAACTAAATGAACGAACTTGATTACCGTCACCATAGATAGTCATTGGTTTGTTATTGAGAACTTGATACATCCATATACCCAAAACATTTCTATACTTGTCCCAAATGTTTTGTTTTACACCATATACATTGTGTGGCCGTATGATACACCAATCTAATCCATGTTGTTCACCGGCAATTTGTATATCTTGTTCGCATGCAAACTTAGCAACACCATATGGATCGATTGGAACTGGTTGATGCTCTTCATCGAATGGTGGTGTCCCATGACCATATACTGCCATAGTTGATGTGAATACCAATCGTTTAACGTCATGTTTGATACAGTTGTTCACAATGTTGGCAGTTGCCAATAAGTTATTCTCATAGTTGAAACAACGGATGAAAGGTGACAACCCCTCAGCTGCATACGCGGCCATGTGATATACATAAGTTGGTTTATGTTTATCAAATATATCGTCTATACCTTTTCTATCAACACAATCAACGTCATAGAATATGGCATTTGTATTTACATTCTCAATATAACCACCGGATAAATTATCCACAATAACAACATCGTATTCTGGTTTATTTTCTATCATCCAATCTGCAAGTCTTGAACCTATTAAACCTGCACCGCCAGTAATCAATATAGTTTCTTTATTCATATCGTATTCCTTTAATAAAATTTCCAACTGGATAATGAGAATTTTCTTTTGTTCTGAATGGTTGGAATCCCCACTTATACTTAAATGTTTCGACTGCATTCATTTCACTTTCCTTGAATCTATCTGCTTCCGAACCGTTCTTTGTAGCCATACTTCCAAAATGATAAAAGTTTAGTTTTCTACTTCTACTAAATCTACAACCTATCATTTCCAATTTCAAAAAGAAATCCCAATCACAAATAAAAGGAGAATCATATATCGTATCGAAACCACCAACTGCCATATAGTATTTCTTTTGCATTATGAATGGGAATATCTCACCATCATTTGTTAGTGAATCTTCTCTATGATTTTGTTCTTCCTCTGTGTATTTATTGAAATCAAAATCATCTACACCACCAAAATTAAGTGTAACGAAATTAAATATACTTGGCGTTCTTTCAATTTGATTTGGTGTTATTACTAACTTATCTTGAAAGTCTTTTTCAAGAATGGCGTCCCAATCTTTCGGAAAAACATTGTCATCATTTACAATTAACATCCATTCATTTGTCACATTATATGTCCCCACATTTAATGCATGTTGCATACCAGAGTTCTGTTCCAATGGTATGAAAGAAACTCTGTTACTGTATTCGTCAATGATGTGTTGCGATTCTTCAACGAACCCATCTATTACAACTATTATTTCATTCTCATACTTTTGATTTTCCAATGCAGACTTCAAACAAATGTCTAAGCACTTTGGATTTCTATACGATGGTATTATTACTGAAATCATCCTGAACCTTATATTTTACCGTTGATAATATCAATACTACTAATGTATTTTCTGTTCTTTTTATCTGGTTTATATGGAGAACATTCTACTTGATCCAATAACTTACCAAGATTATTTGTATATTTAAATTGATCTTTAACTAAATCGTCTCTCATAAAAAACATATTTATTCCAGACTTTTCAATATGTATCAACGAATATCCTTTATGTTTTGCCAAATTCATCCAGGCCTGAGCACTTGCACCGGCATAAATAGATCCATCCCATCTGAATTGAGAATCATATTCTATAACTCTATCTACAAACTTTTCGTTTTCAGTCTGGTGAGTGCACTCAACTATTACAAGCGATGGTTTCCACGATGAATCTAATTCATTCCATAAATAAAAATCAACACCATCAACATCTATTGACAGAATATCCAATTCTTTTGAAATACCTGATTGATGTGCCTGTTGGAATATATCATTTATATTTTCCTTTGTTATCCATGCTTTAACAAATCCAAGTGGTAAAAATTCGTGGAAATCATCAAAATAAAATCCTTTCCATCCAGAATGTTGTTGCAATTTCAAACAATTTGCTTCGTGAAAATGTGCTCCTATTTCTATAAATTGTTTATTTCGGGGAGAAACCACTTCAAATATCTTTTCAAGAATGCCGTCTTCTCCATGTTGTGACCACCAACGCCATTCGTGGTCTATCAAATTTATCATATATTGCTCCAATCATTTAGTGGTGATAACCATGCGGTTTCACCGTGAGTTGAAAAACCAGGAATGGGTGTCATTAGTGAAACACCATTCTCCCTTAATTCTAAAAACATATCAAAATCTCTTGGGTAATGTCCCATGTTTGTCCATTTCCTTAAAATACTTTCATCGCGTTTCAATGATTTAACTTTACCAGCAAATGTCATGGTAGTGCTGTTTGCCAATTTCCAATGACAACTTTTTGAAAGATATACTTTTGTAACTTCACCACCATCTTCATCAACAAATTTATTTCCACCACGAATTGCGGGAATGTATTTATCTGGATGGTCATAAAGACTTACATAATCTGCACCAAGTTCTATTCCTTCGTTAATTATATCAATTGAATTTGACTTATGAAGATAATCATTTTCCAAGAAATATACAAGCAAATTTTCATCTTGTTCTAATGCCCAATCTAACGCAAGATTGAATGTTCCTGCACCATTGCCAACGGAAACGGTTTGGAAATCATCAACATATTTCAATATAATTTCTTTTGTAGTATCTGAAACATTATCCGCAATAACGTGGAAATTATCTTTACCAAATACTTCAACTGCATTTCTTAAACAGTTTTCGTTTGTTATGTAATCCGGTTTAACTTTATTGTAACCGGCATCCGATATTCTATAAATTATTTTCATTAACACTCCAAAATTATGTCATGGATTTTATACCCCAATCTATAATAATTTTCCCAATATAAATCAAATGGGGAAGATCCACAAACCGTTCCATGCTTATTAACTAAAAATTCTGATATTATTGGAAACAAATTTCCACCACGTCTATTGGGGTGAATAGGATGCAATGGAATTTCAATGACGGAATTGTGGAACAAAACTTCATCCCAATCATCCGAAACTATTTGGTTTGAATGGTTCCACAACCAATAATAACGGGATGGTTTTGATATTTCAAAACAAGATTGTAACCATAAGTGTATTATTTCATAGTGTGCATTTTGACTAAAAGAATTTCTTTTTTCAATAACCCAATTGACATAATCGGTATCTTTGTATTTTGTTTCAACATGGTTTATCATGTCATAGTCATCGTCATCAATTTTTAAGATAATATCAAATGCAAAATCTCCAGTAGATTTGTGTTTTGATTTTTCATAAATGCTTTCTATCATTAAATCAAGACCTCTTAATCCATTATTTTGATCCAATGAATAATCTTCAATAAACACACCCGGAGTTGCCCTAACAGGCGTTAAAAAACTAACTAACTTTTTTTCCATTTTAATTTCTAGATTGGTATAACGAATTAAATGTGAATAATAAATCTGATAAATCTCCATCGGTTACACCGTTTCTTTGTAAACCTATACTATTTTCTTTTAAGAATTTAGCAGGAGAACCCACATAAATTTTACCGGGTTCTATTCTGCATGTTTTGGTTATCACACTTCCCATTCCAATCATAGAGTAAGCACCTATTATACTGAACTGATGACAAATACTTCCTAGTCCAAAATTTGCACCATTCATTATATGAGAGTGCCCACCAATCAAAGTATTACATGATAGATTAACCTTATTACCAACATAGCTATCGTGACCAACATGGCTTCCTCGTAACATAACAATATCATCAAGTAATATAGTTTCATCCGAACTACCAGCATGAACGGTTGTGAACTCTCTGAATATATTATTATCACCTATTGTTGTTTTTCCTGGTTCGTCTCGCATATAATCTCTATGTTCAGCAGGTGTTCCGATTACACAATGGGATTGAAATAAATTATTATCACCGATTGTTGTATCGCCAGTTATGTAACAATAAGGACCTATAATATTATTACTTCCTAATTTTACAGTTTCATCAACAAATGCCAATGGGTGTATTTTATTATTCATAGTAACCTCAATCATTTTTTTTATTATATTGATAATGGTATGTATTCATTAGATTTAATTGATGATAATGCCCACGTGTTGCTGAAAATATTAAAACCGATGCATCCGATATATCACACGGGTGCCATATATTTTCCTTAAAACCACTAACCATCAGTCTGTGATATTTTTTTGATTTATTAAGATGATCAAATGTAACATCCGCATTTAAGTATTTACTATTTCTTTGTGTGTAAAACATTTTATTGAAAACATACATTTCAAATTCCCAACTAATTGTATTCTCTACATTTTTATACTTTTCAATTTCATCATCCCACAATTTCATTCCCATATCAAAAATATGTTTTTCCATTGTATGTGGAAAGTATCGTAAACTATCTAGCGATATGGGCACATCATCAATTACCCTATCGCCCGCATTTGGACCAAATAATGTAAAGTCTTCATATTGTTCAAATATATCCACATCGTTTATGAAAAGAACATCAGCACCTGAACATAATATATTACACTTCTCGGTGTTCCAAAGTTTATATGCTTGTTTGAAAACTTCATAAAACAATTCTTCTGTGGTATCGTATTCGCCAGAAACTATTATTATTTCATCAACATTAGGAATATTTTTCTTAACACTTTCTATTTGAACGGAAACCATTTCTTCATATATCGTATACTGTTCTTCGTAGTTTTCGTTTCTACCACTCCATTTACATTTTCCAAGTGGTATGATAAAATAGTTTTTAGTTTTCATAATTAACTAACACCAACATGGATAACTTTAATGCCTTCTTTTTCTTTAATAAATCTCCATGGATCAATTACAACAGATCCTTTTGGAAAATTATAGTTAATGAATGTATCGTGGTTTGTTCCTATGAAATATACTTTGGATTCACTCAAAGGTGCAACATCATCGTCTATCCAAGGATCAAACATATCAACATGAACGCCGCGTTCTTCTAACAAATTCTTTAATAGTATTGAAGGGCTACCTACTGTCAAATTAGTTTCTTTTTTAAAACATTTTCCCAAAATTACGCCAGACAATCCGGTTTCATTCATTTGTTCTACAAACAAATCACCGAGCCATTCGGTTTGATTTTCACGGCATATCATTAGGTTCTCATACCAGTCATAACTCATATTTAATTCTTTTGCAAGCCAAGATAGTGCAATGTTATCTCTAGGATGACATCCACCACCATCACCCATTCCACCTAAAAGATATTTAGGACTTATCAATCTTTCATTTGCCATGAATAATCCACCCATTACATTATCACAATTTATATTATCCAATTTGTGTGATGCTTCCATTACAACATTTGCCAAACAAATTTTCATTGTTATGTATGTGTTGTAAGTAACCTTAATCATTTCAGCTTCTTCTATTGCACATTTATAGATTGGTTTATCATGTAACGTTGAATAAAATTCTACGGCTTTATTATATGCATCTTCGTCATCAACCCCGAACAAAACAAATTCAGGATATAAGAAATCTTTTATAGTTGTTCCCATTGCTATAAAAAATGGATTGTAACAAAGTTTTACATGATTATTCAATAATGGTTTTATTTCTCTACGAATTGTTCCAGGCAAAACAGTTGAAATTATTATCACGATTTTATCTTTACCATGTAAAGCGATTTCATCGGATAATGTTTTCATTCCACTTTTAAGCCAAGTATAATCAAAATCAACTCTTTCATCTGGCAAACGAGTTGTTCCTTCATATTTTGGATTATGTGGAGTTTGGATTGGGACAAAAATAATATCTGAATTTGATACCACTTCACTAACACTACACCAATTTATATTATGAGTTTGTAATAACTCAGGTGCACCTTCTTCTCTGTATGGTAAAACTTTTGTGTCAAGAATAGTTTTAACATTTTCATCAATGTCATAACCGTAAATAGTATGACCATGTTTTTCAGCAGCAAGTGCACATGGTAAACCTAATTTTCCCAAACCTATAAAACCAACATTCATATCAATCTCCTTTTATTATTTTTTCCAAACTGGTATTGGAATCATTTTATGCTTATTAAGTTTATTAAATCTATTGTAAATTTCATATACTCTTTTTTCTTCAACCGTGCATTCATCTATATTACCATCAAATTGCATAGCCCATTCTAGTTGTTCATATGTTGCTCCAATTTGATCTTCATCACTTCTATCGTCTTCCCATAAACCATCAGTTGGCTTTGCGGTTAGTATTTCATCAATGACATTAAACTCTCTTGCAAGTTTTCTTACTTCTGTTTTTGTTAAGTCAGCAATAGGAGAAATATCAACACCACCGTCACCATACTTTGTAAAAAATCCAACACCAAAGTCTTCAACTTTATTTCCAGTTCCAACAACTAAACCATTATTATCACCCGCGATTTGATATAATGTTACCATTCTTAATCTTGATCTAGAATTTGCAAGCGATAGTTCTTTATTATCTGTAAAGATAGAAGAAAATAAATCAAACAAATTTGTTAAATCATATTCAACAGTTTCTACATTTGTATATTTTTCTTTTAACCAACTCATGTGATTTCTTGCTCTGTCTAACTGGTCTGACTTCTGATGGATTGGCATACTAACTACAAGTGTTTTTATTCCTGTTTCTGCACACAAAGTAGAAACTAATGCCGAGTCAATTCCGCCACTTATACCAACAACAAAACATTTCATATTATTATTGATTAGATATTCATATAGCCAGTTTGTTATTTTTTCTTTCATAATTTTATTTAAAGTTACAATCACATATAAGTTTTTCTGCAATACTATTAGCAACATCAACATCGCTAAGATACGGATTTAGTGTGACATGGCCAAATTCTGGAAAATAAAATTCTGGACCCAATTTAGGTTCTTCGTTCTTTTCTATTACACCATTCCAACCATACAGTTGATGAACAAAATCACCGGTTATTATTGTTTTTGTCCCAACACCTGCTGCTAGGTTAGATAGTCCACCTTCAGATCCAATAAACCAATCAACATTTTTTAATACTGATGATGTCATAGATAGTTCACTGACCAAACCTATTTCATCAGACTTTTGATTGAATCCGTTTGGCTTTCCAACTGGAAACAAAACAATATCATCATATTTGTTTAATGTTCTCAATATAAGTTCTATATCTCTATGTTTACCACCATAGCCGAAATTGGGAACATCAATTCCCCTTTTATATTCTTCTTCTGTGAATATAAAACTTTTTTCTTCCCAGTTAGTTTGATACGCTACCAAAACTTTATTTTCAGTTCTATACTGTTTAAGAAATCTATTTACAAGATAATCCAAATTTTTATTAGTATAAACTTGATATTCACTTGATGGGTTTTTTAAACCACATTGTTTTTGCAATTGTATAGTAGGAATTTCTTTCCTGTGTATTGGTTGCAACTTATGAACAATATCATATTCGGTTTCACTATCTATCTCCATGTAAACATTGTCTATGTATGGATCGTTTGAAATCAATTCAAATGGTGCAAGTATTGATAATTGAAAATCAACTTGACATTCACTACCATATTGTTCTTTTAATTTTTTAGCAATAGAAGTTGCAAATATATTATCGCCAATAAACCCCATTGTTTTTATTAAAATTTTCATATATTAAACCTCGGTATAATTGAAATTTTTTATTTTAAGCCATCTAGTATTTTCACCGGCATCAAAAACATCTACTCTAGCAGAAACATCTTTATACCCAAAATTTAAAAACTTTTCAAAGTTACCAAGTATTTCATGGTTTCTTATGAAATCTACATCGGTATCATCGGGTTTACTATCTTCATGGTATAATCCATAAAATAATCCATCTGTATTTCTATTCCAATTGTAACCATGATACTTAACCCTCGCCCGTGTGTCATCATCATCTTTTCCCCAACCGCGATAATATGGATTAAAACCTCCTATTTTTTCAAATATATTTTTTGACAATACAAAAACACCACCCGCATGATCACCAACACTATTATGAAAGTTTCTATAACCAAATGGAATATCATTTAAACTTCGTTGATTATCATTTTCATCTAGAAAAATCATTTTACCTACCGGATAAAATGGTTCATTTTCTATCGGTTGGTATATTACATTATCTGATGGGTAGTAATCAACATCGTGGAAAACAATAGTATCACCTGTGGTCCATTTGTATGCAACATCATAGATAGAGTTCAACGAAAACTTGGTATCATCATCCTGTTCTGCTATTATTATTTCATATTCTTGTTCTGATAGAATATCATGCAATCTTGGTAACAATTTTGAAAGGTGAGTTTCTCTATTTCTGTATGGTATGATAAACGATAACATAATTTTATTCTTAATTATTTGTTTCTGTAAATTTAGTATCTATAAATTTTTTCAAATCAGGAATTCTATCATACTGATGAACTAAACAATATAGCTCTTTTGATTTTGTTGATATGTTACCATTATCTATTTCAACATAATCCGTTATATTATTTACTATCGTTCCAATTTGCAGTGCCCAATTATCATTGTAATCTACCCATTGACATCTATCTTTTAATAAAGTGCTAGTTAATATATTAAATGATGGTTGGTCTGCATGGCCAGTATTGTTAGACATAAAATACAATATTAAACACAAATCCTTTACTATTGATGCCTTACAAGCAAATGTCCCAACATTACATGCAGCCCGGTCTTTTAAAATATATTCATATACATATGGACCGTAATTAACTAAAAGATTATTACGATTCCATTGTTCTTGCTCATATGTTATGCCTTCCGATGGAACTATAATATCTTTTTTCATTTTTGTGTCTAACCATTCTGACGGATTGGTTTGAAAGTAGACATCCCTACCATCTGTAAAAATAACTCTATTATATTCTTTATCATAACCAGTCTCGGTGAAGTATTGCCATAAATGAAATAACCTAACATTGTGTATTAACTTATTTGCATTCGATGTGTTTACTTCTCCAGAATGCCAAACAAAATCATTTACAGTTTCACCACGATATGTATTGGTTGGTGTTAAAACTATAACACCCATTTCTCTCAATCTATTCAAGTGAGAATGGTTATCATCAAAGTTGTATGCTATAACCAAAACATCACCGTTATATGAGGTTTCTTTTAATGACGAAATCCAATTGTTTATATCTGTCCAAACATAATTTTCGCTTATAGTAGTTACTATTAAATCTTTCATATATTTCATTATCCTATGTTAGAATAAAAATTGTTTTGTTTTTCTTGTTTATCTATATTTTTCATATGATATAAACAATATGCCTCGTCATCTGGTAAATTGGCATATGTATTGAATCCACTAATTCTTTCGTGAACTTTATTTTTCCAAATTATATCTTCTTTATTTTTGTATATTCTAGTTTGATAATCTGGCCAATTAACTCTATTTTCACTATCAAGATTCCAACCCCATTGTGAAACATGATTCGATGTAATACCAAAAACAGTATTCCATCTTGGAATCAAAAACATATCAACTTCGCTGTTTGATTTTAATATGGTTTTTATATTCTCTAATAAAAATGAAGAAGGAACTTCATCCGCATCTATATTAAATATCCAATCGTTTTTACAATATATTTTTAAATTATTTTTGAATGTTGAAAAATCATTTGCAAGCGGAAATTCTACTATCTTTAAATTTTTTATTAAATCTTCATATTGAAAAACAACATCTTTCACTTCTTCTGTTACATTTTCTGAATCCAATTGTATTATCAATTCATCTTCATCTGTAATGTGTTTAGATAATACATCAAGTAATACTAACAATTCTTTATCTTCATCACACGCAGTTATAGTATATGAAATCATTTATTTTCCTCTTTTTTAAGTGTAGTTAATTTCGGTAACTCTTTTAATTGAGGTAAATTTATTTTAACCTTTTCAGCAAACTTTGGTAAAACATTGTCTAATAATGTTTCAAATTTTTTATGCATGTTATCATATGACCAAAATGTTTCCAATTGGCGCAAACCAAGTTTAGATGATTGATAGTATTTCTTGTAATTAGTATAAACTTTACTCAAAGTTTTTGCAGCTTCATTATAGTTTACGGTAAACCATTTAGATCCCTCATTGATAACACCTTCCCAAACTGCACTCTTATGAACAGTTTTAAGTGTTCATAAGAGT
>Ga0209229_10000688_pt1 | contig 13840 bp, 15 predicted proteins | sample SanBayMetagenome_FD_187466 | JGI IMG/M metagenome (GOLD analysis project Ga0209229, IMG submission 187466) | Freshwater and sediment microbial communities from dead zone in Sandusky Bay, Ohio, USA (SPAdes) (version 2) | ecosystem: Environmental > Aquatic > Freshwater > Lentic > Sediment... | reverse complement strand
GTGATATCTTTTTTCATGCCTGTGGTTGCCATTTTTTGTTAAAAAAACAGCTTTACCACAGGTGCAAGTACCTCGCAACCCTTATATCCACCATGTATTCATCCAATCCTTATCCCGAACTGGGGTGTTAACATTAGCACCCTCTTACAAAAATTTGGATAACTAATTTCATAAATTTTTGCTAAATCCTTAATCCAATCGCTCAATAATTGACTATCATATGGTTTTGGATGTAATGGCCATCTCTTATTCATTAATTGATGATACTCTCGTAAAGTTTACGACGCTCACTCGGAGAATTATATTTAGTTTTTTCTAAAGTTGATCGGTCAATAAATTCTTGTCCGGAAATAATAGCTTCGCATGCCGCTCTGGTTATTAATGTCATAATTTCACCAATTATCCCTTCGCTTCTGGATAAAATTATTGAACGTACTTCTGGATCTAATAATGATGAAGGTTTCTGTAAAGGTAAAACCATTGTAATGCTTTTTAATAATTTACTAAATTCATTATCATTTTTCCATAACGGTAATATAAAAGGTTCAAACCTATTTTCTAACTGATCATCACTTCTTATTGCCAAATACGCATCCTTAATACCTACTCCTACTATCGGTATTTTCATTGTATTACCAATAAATCTTAGAACATTCAAAAACTCTCTTTGCACATTATTATTTCCAGCCAATAAATTATGTAATTCGTCTACAATAAGTATTTTTACTTCAGTAACTTTCATTAACTTCATCGCTATACTTTCATATTGAGCAGTAGTGCTATAAGTTATAGGAGCGCCCAGTGCATCAAGCATCGTGGAATAAAATCTTCGTACAGAAGGATTAGAAGGCATTTGTACTGTTAAAACAGGAATTACTTCATGATCTTGATTTACTGAAGTATAAGGTAAATGCTTGCGTCTAAATTTTTCCACAATCATACTTTTACCGTTATTGGTAGGACTAATAAGAAGCATATTGGGCATTCTTATTTTTTGAGGATGATTTAATAGTTCTTCCATTCTATGCAATGCTTCCTGAGCCCTAGTATATTCTATCCAATAGTCACTGCGCAGTTTGCTAATTCTTTGCTCAACCGGTAATAATGCTATTTCACAAATATTTGGTAAAAGATGATCCATTATTTACCACACCTCAATATTATCAAATGCCTTTGTATTGTTTTCATCAATATTTGCTTGATCAGACTCTGTTGTATATGCTGCTTGTGGTTGTACTTTAGCATTTTCTTGCATGCGCGTTCTATTCTTTCTCATAGAACGTGTTTTAGAAACTGCGGTTTTCACTATATGACGCATTTCATCTATTGCCTTAAATAAGCTATTTTCATTAACCAGCTCTTTGCCTATAGTTTTAAGCTTCTTTAAAGCAAGACGATGCTCAAATAAACTAATAGCAGGGTGTGATAAGCTACGATATGGGATTTCTAAATAACTTTTCTCTTCTTCTAAATAAACATAAATTCTACTTAAATCTCTAGGATCACGTCGGATCAAGAACTTACCATATTTATCTCTATTTGCTATAAACGGACGAAGAGCATTACTGTAATACACTATATGATCTAGCATAAAGCCATCCTTTCTCAAAGAACGATAAATTATAGGTAAAAAATCGATTAGAAATGCTTTTTTATCATTTATATAGGATAATTTCTTACCATGTTGTTTCATCGCTAATAGACCTGATTCATAGAGCTTTAGAGGCGTTTGAGAAATTCCGGTATGTAAGCGTAAATGATAATATTTAGTAATTGCTATAATCAGCCATCTCTCAAGCTCACCAAGTGTCAGGCACGCCTTATTTTCAGAAGGGTAATTACCTTTTTCTTTAATATTAGAGAAAGTAGTGCCGGGTAAAGTATGAATTAATTTCATCATAGTACCTATAACACGTTCTATAATTCCACCATAATGCGGTTTTCCTATTGGTCTATATTCTATTTTAATACCGTGCTGTAAGCAACCGCGTGTAAGAGCGTTACTATGAAAATCAGAACCGTTATCAACATGAATAATATTTGGTTTGCCATGGATAGGCCATAATGCATCAATTTCAAGCATTTTAAGCCAATGGGCTTTATCCATAGCAATATGCGTCAAACACAATCCAACCGACACGGCAGAAGGAGCCTCAAGTGACAAAGTAAAACCGGCAATACATCTACTGTAAATATCAATAGCAAAAGTAACATACGGCCTACCAATAGGTAATCTCTCAATAGGATCAACAATGATAACGTCAACTAAAGTATGATCAATCTGTACTACATCTAGTGGATAATCAACTTTTGGAAACTTCCCTATAATAGGCTCTGTTGACGTACTATCCTGACCACGTTTTTGCAATTGAGCTAGTGAAAGAGAGCCAAGACGGCGACGTATAGTTATTTCTGATGAAAACTCAATTTGTTTTTCAAAGCATTGTTTCTTTATTTCTTCTACAATTTTTGCTGGACTAAGTTTTTGAGAAGTAAGATAAAATTCATCAATTACCTGATTTATAAGCTCTTCTTGCTGCTTTGATAATCTTGATCTTCCCTTACCGCCACTGGGTTTTTGAGGAATAATAGAGGTCATTAAGCCATGTGATTGGCGATAATTGCAAACTAGTCTATACACGTAGCGCGTAGATAATTTAAGCTTATTTGATGCTTCTAATACCATTTGCCTTGAACAAATACTACTTTTAGCAAGAGGGGCAATGATTTCGGCACGTTGCTCGCCCATACTCCAAATTTTATCGTTGATCTTGGAAATATCATCCATATTTATCTGACTTTTTACATATATTGAACTCTACTCTGATCAAATAACAATATATTGAACTTGTCTATGATAAAATTGAACTCGTCTTTGATATTTTTAGAATAAATTGATAAGGATTATCCCACAATCTGCTGAACTCCACTATGAAAAATGACAAAAATTGAGCAATTTAGCAAAAATTTTTCAATTTTTTTATTTACAATAGGTATCTCTTTAAAACGAGGGTTTTTAAGAGGTAATAAGATTATAGTTTTTGTCAATAATTAATTATTATACACTAATTTATGTTAGTGACATGTATTAAGTAATATGATATAAACTCTTTATGTATAAATTATAAAGAATAAAGCCATATGAAAGCTATAAGGACAAAATTAGGAAAAGGTGGAAGGGTAATAATTCCTACAGCTTTTCGTCAATATCTCCACCTAGAAACCGGAGATGACATTATATTGCATATGGAAGATAATCTATTATACCTTACTACAGCAGAGCAAGCTTTACAGAAATTACAAAAGAAGGTAAGGAATTATATAAAAACCACTGATCAAAATATTTCACTTGTTGACGAATTAATAACTATGAGACGAAACGATGCTAAATATGAATAATAGAGTTATATTGGATGCCTCTGCTTTATTAGCTCTTATTCAAGAAGAAACCGGTGCAGAAATCATAAAACCATTGTTAAAATTTTCTGTTATGTCAGTTGTAAATGTCACGGAAACTTTAAGCGTATTACAGAGAACCAATATTTCCCCGGAAGAAGGACTTACCCTAATTACGGATATTATTACAACCATTGTGCCTTTTGACTTAGAACAAGCTGAACAAGTAGCGAAGCTACATCCTCTTGTTCAACCTCAAGGCCTTTCTTTAGCTGATCGTGCCTGTATTTCCTTAGGAATAAAATTACAGATTCCAATTTATACAGCTGATAGAATATGGAGCGAACTGCAAATAGACAATGCTAATATTAAATTGATTCGTTAGCTTCTCATAATTATAAAAATAGTATTATCCAAATATCCTTTGTGCTATTTATTTATATAAAATTTACGCCATTTAATTATAAAACTTACAAGTATACAGTATTTTACACACCTTTTTCGTTGTTCACTATGTTATAACATACTAGACACGTAAATTGGCATGTTTATGAATTCCTTTTCCACCACTCATCAGTTCTAAATTCTTTGACTTTTATTGTACTATTTTCTTTAGTAGTAAATTTACTATAGTTCTGTTTTAGTTTTAACTAATTAAATAGAAACTTATCATGAACATAGATAACCATATGCAGCATATAGAAAATTGAATTTGATACCTAATTTTTCTACTACCTAAAATATAAGCACTACCTCTTGAACTTTGGAAAAACTAACTTGCACCATATTTTCTACAAGGTTATCAACAATTTTGTTAATAACTTATTTAGTTCTTTCTGCCGATGTTACCTGTGCTAACGGCTCAGTCTTGTTGGTTATGTTAATTTTTGCTGTACACTATTTTTCATATAATTTTTGCACACTTTTCCATTTTTCAATATCTTGGTTAATTGCCTCTTCCCTTTCTTCTTTAGTTATTGTTATTGCACTAATTTTATTTATTCTTTCTGTTGTGATCTCATCTTGTTTTATTTTTTCTTGCATAAGTATATCTTTGTATTCCTCTTGAATATAGAGATACATTTGATTATAAATAGCCTTATAAAAATAAGAATCTTCTGTTCCAATTTTACCTAAAGAATAGCGATAATTATGTAATAATTGTATGTGTTCTAGAACAGCAGATGAAACACTTTTATCTGTTACTACTTCAAGTTTTAATATCTTATCTCTGAGATCTGATCCTGTGGTATATAAGAAATGTTGGCCATACAGCGTTTCCTTAGTAATAATCTTATTCACGTCCTTTTGCTTTTTGCCATTTAAGTTTTTGATTAATTTTTCTAAAGAATGTATCCTAGCATATTTTTTTCCTTCTAATGTTATCAATCCTTTTAACAATAGCTCAAATGACAAATGATACAAAAAACCAGCACTAAAAAAAGTGAAAGGGTTACTGCTTAATAATAAAAATTCTGCTGAAGAAAAATGGTATTTTGAAATATAAATACACTCATAAGCAGTAAGATTTTTCTTTGCCATTGATGTCCTCTCTAACCTTTAAATAATAAACCAATAGCCCTTCAGGTTCTATATGGCATTTCCAGTAACCTTTACCTTTACCTATTAATTTATGCAAACAATATTTTCTGGAAGTGACAAAGAGTATTCTATTTTTTATTAATATTAGCTTCTAATATCTCACGCAACTGATCTAGTTTATTTAAATTCTTTCCCCGCTTAATCATTAGTTTCCGCTCTTTTTTATACTTATTAGTAACTTCTTTTTTAATCATTTATTTACAATCCCTCTTCTTTTAATAAATCTGTCAACTATAAACAAAAACCTATCTTTGATTTTTTTAGTGAATTATTAACTTTTAGTATATATATTTTGGCGACTCCTCTAAGAGATTTAACTTAGAGGAGACTAGAACCATAAGTATAAAATGCCTTAATTTTTCTTGCTAAACACATTTAGTTAGAAATCCTAATAGTCTTTGGACATTTAATAGTTCATTTATTATTAGTTAGTTGAGCCTAGTGTGATTGTATTTGTTATTAAACATTCCAAAATCATTTTATCCATATATTGCCCTACCCTTCCTAATATTAAAAATAGTTAGTTATACTATATTAACAATTTATACATATATCTGTTTTTAAGTTTTTACATATATATGTTTAACTGTATTTATATAACTACTAGTAATAATACTTTTGGTTATTATGCCTAGTATTCCTGAATATTTATAGATATATGTGTATATATAAATATGTGTTTATGTGTACACATTTTTACATATAATCTTGTTTCTTCAAAAGACTAAACCCCTTAATAAATGCTTCATTCATCTTCAATCCATTTCTTGCACACCAAGTTTTAAACTCTTTTCGCATATCTACATCAACAGCAATAGTTAAAAGAACACTTTTCTTTTTATTATTACTAATTGAAGTCCCAGGTTTTTTTAATTCATTTTCTTCTAACTTTACTTCTACTATATCAGAGGTCAAATCGAACTTTTTCTTTTGCATTTCCTATCTCCGTATCAAATAATCTTGAACTAATAAAATTCCATACCAACTCTATCTCTTCTGAGGCTAGCTTATCTTCGTCCGCTGCTGAAGATCCAGCCTGCATAGCGTTCGCATACGCTATTCTGTTACCTATTGTAGAAGGAGCTACTGTTCCAAACTCTGAAAGAACGCTTGCACCCTGCATGGCCAGTTTCGTTCTAGCAACCGCTTGTGTAATTACGAATAAGAAAGGCTTATCAAGGTTCTTTATAGTAGCTATTGTTCTGCCTATAGCTTGTAAATCTGGTGCAGTTGGTTTTGAGGGAACCAATACCAGATCAGCCACTTTTAGCCCGCTTGTTGCATTTATGCTTGTATCTCCTGGAGTATCTATTATACATAAATCAAAGTCATGATCATTCAAGTTACATATAACGTCTTCAATTTTTTGAGGATCAATATCTGTTAAAAAAGGGTTTTCTTCTTCCCTTTTTTTCCACCAGGTTTCAAGGGTTTTTTGAGGATCTAAGTCTATTAGAATAGTTTTTAAACCTCGTCTTGCTGCTATAAGAGATAAATGAGCAGCGCAAGTACTTTTACCAGCTCCGCCTTTTCTATTAGCAATAGTTAGAATTTTAGTTTTTTTCATAATTTTCACCAATCCTATTAAGTTATTAGGATATGAGACATATTTACATAGCCTACGAAATAACTTGTATTACTATTGTATAATGAATTGAATTTATTATCAATAAATATGTGTAAATTATTATATATATATATTTATATATTGTTTTATGTAAACACATAATTACATATTTATGTTTAAATATATATAAATAACAGGTTTTATCCATATTATTTATTGACTTTTACATACACACATATACACATATACACATAAAACTATTTTAACATATTTAAATATATCCGTTTTTCTGTATAAATGTATTTATATATAAATGTATTTATATATTTTTGTACCTTAATTGCTTATCTATTATATTTATTAACTGTCTTAACTTATTAACTTCGGTATATTCAATTTATTTTAGCGTGGCTTAATAAATTTCAATTTTATTATTGACTATCAATAATTATTATAATAGATTTTAATTTACTTATTGTAATTTAACTATTTTTAATAAATATGGCAAAATCTATAACTATGTCTTTTTCCGTTCCTGTAGAGCTATCTATCCAAATGGAAGAATATATGGAAAATACTGGTTTTAATAGATCTGAATTAATAAAAGTATCTCTTCTGACTTATTTTAAAGCACAAGAAGAAAAAAAGCTAATAGGAAAAAAAATTGATGATACCTATGAAATAGTGTTAGAACTAAAAAAAATGATAAGTGAGCTACGGGAATAGCTCGACCTATCGTTTTATAAGCAATTTTAAAGACTCGTTTAAATAAAACTCAGTTACCTGGTTTAATTTACTATTCTCTAAAACCATCTTCACAAGCTTAGTATAACAAAATGAGCCTTTAAAGTCAATAAGTTAATCAATTAACTTAGATTTTAATAATGAAAAAAACATGGCTTATTTACAACACAAGCAAGTAGACGAGTATTTAAATCATAAGTCGAAAGCAGAATTATCTTTAGAAACACAAGCATTTTTAAGTTTTAAGCATAGAACACCAAACCGCTATAAGCTACTCGATAAACTTATTAGAGCTAATATTAATCCAGAAACAGAGCTTACAGAAAAAACTGTTTACCTCGGGGAAAAAGCTAAAAAGTTGCTTAGAGCCATATTAAAAAAACTCTTTAGTAATAAATATATTTTAATAAATCATAAATATATTACTCAAGCAACTAGGTGCAAATCAGATCAAAACACCATCATTTTAAAAGAATTAGAAAGAATATTAAAAATAAAATTTTACAGACTCTATACTAATAATAAAGGTGCAAAATTTTCCCGTCATTATTTCATTGAATTACATCCTGCAGTAGTAGATGAATTAAAGGATACAGGACTTGATAATTCAGAATTTTGCCCCGAAAAAAATCGGGCTACATATACTAACAGGAATATCTTTAACAAAGATAAAAATATAGATCTAGAATCTAATTTTTTAAAAAATTCCAAAGAAACTAAGATTGAAAAAAATATAGAACCTCAAGTAGCTATATTCCCGAAAGAACATATTAAACCTGTTAAACTTAAAAAACGCTTTTCTAACAATAGGAAAAAGCCAACTAATGCGGAAAAAAAGGCAAGAGTTTATCATTTTAACCAGTATAAAGAACCTCAAGGCTTAAGCTATCACTATCCATTAACCAAAGAGGATATTAGTCAGTTACAAAGCCTATCGGGCCGTGATTTTAGCCTAAATGCGATGAATGAAATACTTCTTGATATGTCAAAACGACTTGATAAAAGGTTTTGTTCAAAAGCTCAGTTCATGGCTTATTTTGGTAAATGCCTGCGATTTGAGATGAGGGATGCCGTAAAAACAGGCAATGATAACTTCCGTATAAAAACAAACATTACGCCAATAGGGGTTACGCTGGGAAACGGAGAATATCCTACGCTAAGGGAAATAAACAAGGAAAAGCAGGTAGAACAATACCTTGCTGAGGTAGAACAAAAGGCAATTACCCATGTTTGTCCCGAGAATCAATTAAAAGCAAGGCTTGCTAACGTCCTTGAGTCGCTCAGAAGTTATGAACTTTTATCAAATATTAAGGATTTACAGCTTACCGGTAATACTATGAAGATTTACCTAGGTCACGTAGTGCAATTAAGCGAACATGAAAAAAGTGTGGTTTTAAGTCAGATTAAGTCTATTTATTCAAGGTCTGATCTTGATATAGAAAGTGTAGAATTTATTGTAGAAAGCGCCTATAACCCTAAGCTTACAAATAGACATAACAATTTAAAAGGCAATTGGATTATAGACCTTCCGATATCACGGCAAGATATGTGGGGTAGGGTAAGAGAAAAGTTAATAGAGATTTATGGTGAAGTAACCGATCGTAACTGGTTTTCAAAACTTACGGCAAATATTGACGAGGAAAAGAAGGAGATCAAGCTCAAAGCTCCTACTGATTTTGTAAAAGATTGGATAGAAACTAATTATTTCGACGCTATAGAGAGTTTAGTTAATAAACAGCAGTTTAAGGTCTATTTTTCTTAGGTTTGATAAAATTCTATAAAGTATTTTTTCTCTAAGGAGATTTATTATTTTGACAAATTGTCGTATATATGCGACAATATATATAATATTACAAGAATACCTGATTTCATGCAAAAGACAAAAGAAGTAAGGTTTGCCGTCTCTGAAAATGGTAAATGTCATATTAAGGAATGGTTATTAGGTCTTGATGCTCAAACCAGGGCTCGAATACATGTGAGATTGGTTAGGTTACAATACGGAGCTTATGGAGACTATAAACGTATAGATAATAAAATATCTGAATTAAGGTTTTTCTTTTCCAAAGGTTACCGTATTTATTTTACGGAAAAAGATAACAAGTTAATCTTGTTACTAAATGGTGGGGATAAATCAAGCCAAGATAAGGATATAAAACAAGCAAAATTAATTTTTGAAACATTAAAAGGATTTGGAGAGGTATAAAATGGAAAAATTGGATCATTATATAAAAGAACAGCTAAAAGACGAAAGTGAGGTAACAGCATTTATAAATGCTGCTTTAGAGCAATATTTTGAGGATCATAACAAAGAACTGTTTTTATCTACGTTAAAAGAACTAATCATGGTACGTGGTGGAATAACAGCGGTTGCAAAACAATCGCATATCAACAGGCAACATGTTTATAGGATGTTATCAAGTAAAGGTAATCCCAGTTTTGAGAATATAGGTTCATTATTAATGGCTTTGGGCTTAAAGCTTAAAGTGGAAAATGATTATAGATCAATCCATTAAAATTATAATAGGTACTAAATAAGTTTTTTAGTTAAATAAATCTTGGGTTGTCTCCTCCAAGGTTTAAGTTAACCTGGAGGAGTGAAGAAATTATATATTTATGGTTAATGAAAACCATAAAGTTTTTAGTTTTTTAGGAAAAAATAATAATCTCCTTGAAGATTCTTGTTAATTGATATAATTTGTGCTTTCAATTAAGAGTTGAAAGCATAAATAAATTACCATCTTTAGATTTGAAATTTTCTGAAAATCTGGCTACTACGCAAATTATCGCCTTAGGGAATTTGATAGGCGATGTTTTATGGTTGTTGGAAATTGAAATGATTAAAATGAGTATAAGTAAGCCTTACGTACAGAAAATTAATAAGTTAATCGACCTCTACGCAGAGCAATTTGATGAGCTACTTGTTACAGAAGAAGCGGGTATGTTTGAGGAGATAGAAAATATTTTTGATATATTATTAAGTGATTTAGAAAAAATAGAAAATGATAACTTAAAGTTTTATGAAATTGTCATAAATTAACCAAATATTAATATATTATCATTACTCTTTTTTAGAATATTAAATACATTTATGTAACCTCATAGGATTATGCTGAGTTTAAAGCCTCTTAACAATTCCATTTTTAATCAAGAGGTGTCTAACAGGGATACTATACTTTCATTGCAGAAAAATTGGCTTTGGTTAATCGTTCTTGTTATTTACACAACCACTTTGGCAATAATCTATGTCCACTTAAATAATGAATATAGGAATAGAAAAGAGGAAATTTTAAACGAATATCATAAAATAATATTTAACCATAGTTTCAATAAGTTAAGTGATTTATTAAGGCAATTACCTGCGGATTCTACAAATACAGGTTCTTCAATAAGTATCGATCGCTCAGATATTCAAAGCTGTTATAAACAGCAATGTGTAAAAAATAATTTATTCGAGTTTGCTTCGATATTTAGCAAATATATACCCGAATTTATTTCTTATAAAATAGAAGTAAACAAGCAATTGCTACACCGTAATAATAAAGTAGATAATTATGAATTAGAAAAGACTGATTACATTAACAACCATAACCAATTATCAATATCCTTGTCTGCTAGCTCCAAATACTGGGATAGTATAAGGCATCAAACTTTCAGACCATTTTTTGTTACTTTTATTTCATTGACCCTTGTTTCAGTGTTATTTGTTATATCAATCGGATTGATAGAGAAGCGTATGAAAAAGCTATACAAAAGTTATTACGAAGCACAGCAGAAAAATTTTGAAGAAACATATAAAACTGAATTAACACTTAAAGAAGACAAGTTAATGAAAAAGATATGGAATCTGGAATACAGCATTACCAAAGAAGCGGAATTCAATTATCTGTTTTCTCGGGAAGCAAATAAATTGGCGATGATTATTCAGGAAATAGAAAATACAGGTTGCAATCATAAAAATAAATTTTTACCTTATACTATACCATTGTATAGAAAAACCAACGAATTGGAAAATATTGATACAACCGAACTATCAGAAATTTTCACCAGTAGATTTTCTGAAATCAAGGATAATATCTTGCTTAATATTCAAAGTTTTAAGCCACATATTAAATTTACTTCTAAAGCAGCTTTGTACCAGATAATATATAGTGTAATAAGTTATATAACACTTATTTTGAGTGAACAGTATAGCGACAAGCATGAGATTAGGTTAATTATAAAAAGTAATAACAAGGTAGTTCAACTACTTTTTGAATATGATGGTTCTCCTATTACCGGCGAACAAGACCTATTTAAAATGGCAAATATCTTTTTCAAAAAACATGCAAATCCATTTTTATTAAATATAAATCAGGTTTTTAGTATATTAAGAGATAATGGGTTTGATTGTAATGTAAAATATAATCGATGTAATATCATAGAAATTTTACAGAAAGAGCAAACAGTTTGTAATCAAACAGATGATAACATAATTCAGTTATCTAAATTTATGAAAGAAAAGCAATGAAAAGATATTTATTTTTAATAGTGGTACTAGTTATGCATAATAGTGCATGTGCGAATGAGAGTATATCTAATCTGATTACTCCGGTCAGTTATTTTGTAGATCATGTAAAGCAGCTTGATGACTTAAAAAATAACCTCGCTAAATATAGACAGGCAAGTATTGTCGGCACTAGCGGTATCGGTAAGACCCAATTAGCCAGGGCTTATGCTTATGAAAATAAGGATAAGTATAACGTTACCTGGTTTTTTGACTGTAGCATAGATATAAATCACGAGTTTGTAAAGCTGGCTAAACAGCTTAATAAAAAGGCTAATGCCGGTTTACCGGAAGATCCAAAACAATCCAAAAAGGCAGTAACGGATTATTTAAGAGATAAAGATAAATGGTTGTTGGTATTTGATAATTTAAAAATTAATGAGAATAAGAAAGTTCAAGATTTATTAGATTGGGAGCATAACGGAAACGTAATATTTTGTTCGCAAGATATTGAAGCTTTTCCTCATACAATAACAATGACTACTTTTACCAATAAAGATTCACTTACTCTGATTAGTAAGTTGTTGGAAAATAAAAATAAAGACGATACTAATTTTTTAGTAAAAGCCTTTAGTGGATACCCTATACTTATAGTTCAAGGGACACAATTATTAAACCAAGTTAAGTGGTTAAATAAAGAGGAATATAAGGAGAAAATTTATCAATCAGCAGATAAGATCAAGTTTAATATTGCTTTAACTATTAAGGAATTGAAGCCGTCTGCTAGGCAGTTATTGCATAAGATAGCTTTAATTAATAACCAAGCTTTCTCAAAACAGTTACTTGTTGTAATTACCGATAGTCCAACTACCATTGAAGATGATATTTATCAACTTTCCAAATTTATGCTGATTTCTAATAGCACTGCTGATGATGATAATCCGATATTTGAAATGCATGATGTTATTGCGCAAAAAGTATTAGAGCTGAATGACAATGAGGTTAATAAAAAATATCTAGAAGATATTCTTTATAAAATAACAAAAGCTTTACCTGCTAGTATGCATACCGGACATGTTTTTCGTAACGGCAAAACTATAAAAGAGAATTTAGAAATAATAACCGGTTATGGAGAAAGATATAACCTTAATATACATAAATTAATGCCATTAAATGTATCGTTATTTACAGATTATATTAATACATTGCAGTACTACGATGCAGAAAAATTATTTCAGTGGTTTGATAAGTTGGATAAGAAAAATATATTTAAATTATCGTCAATGGATAATGATAGCAAATATTTTTATGCCAGGTATTTAGGTATGACCGGAGGATATTATAAAAATAGATTTGGGGACTGGAATAAGGCATTGGAATATTATTTGAGAGCAAGTGAAGTATTCAAAACAATTGAAGGCTATGAAGCCATTAAGTGTAATATCCTTTATAATCTAGCTAATGCATATATTTCATTAGGTCAAATGAATGAAGCTCAAGATAAGATTAATAAAATGCAGGAGATGTTTGATACTGGTGTCGTAAATACTCAAGAAATAGGCATGTTGCATTTAATAAAAGCTAAATTTTATCACTATAACGGTAATGAGGACAAAGCTTTAGAGGAGAGTGATAAAGATATAATTGAAACCTCAAAAACCGGCATTAAGTTAAATGACTTATTTTTTACCGTATCATATCTGTTAAGAGCTGACATACTCAATTCCCTCCATAAATATAATGAATCTTATGCCCAAGCTGAACAATTATATAATATGCATAAACCTAGCAAAAAGGAAGATCATGAAATATTTGGACGGATTTATACGCAAATGGCAAAGGCAGAATTGGGATTAGGAGATATAGATAAGGCATCTGATCATATTACAAAAGCCTTGGCAATATTTTTAGCGGATGAGAGAAGGAATCCCAAAAATGGAGAAGCTTCAGAAGACCCTGATTTAGCTGCGGGTTATGTGGTACAAGGAGATATTCTAACTGCTCGAGGTGATATAAAGCAGGCAATAGAAAATTATAGGGATGCGCAG
>Ga0209229_10000687_pt1 | contig 13840 bp, 14 predicted proteins | sample SanBayMetagenome_FD_187466 | JGI IMG/M metagenome (GOLD analysis project Ga0209229, IMG submission 187466) | Freshwater and sediment microbial communities from dead zone in Sandusky Bay, Ohio, USA (SPAdes) (version 2) | ecosystem: Environmental > Aquatic > Freshwater > Lentic > Sediment... | reverse complement strand
ATTATCTTGTTGTTGTTTAATAAAAATTGTTTTTAGAAATTCCATAATGGCATCCCTATCTCTTGCGGTTGTATAATGTTGAAGAATGATTCTTTCCCCTTCAACATTATAACCAAATACGATAAATGTATCTAAATATTCGGTGATTATGGATTTTAATAAATCCAAATCCCTTAATGCTATTGCATTTCTATTGCCATTTTCTTTTAGCCATCTATCTAAACTTTTTTCAAGTTCTTTATTATTTATCTCACCAAAAATTTTTTCGGCTACTTGTTTCATTACTAATTCATCATTAGTACCAGATAAACTTTCGGTAATTGTTTTCTTTGCTCTGGTTCTTTTTTTTGGAATTGCCATATTAGTCGTTATATGTTTCAGACTTGTTATTGATTCCAAATTTCACCAAATATTCGATCACAACTTCGATTGAACTTGTTTGTAGTTTGAAGTTTTCTGGAAAAAACTGACCACCATCGCTAATACTAAAATACTCTTCACCCAAATAATTGTGATTATTGAAATATGTTATCATTATAGTTGCTCCCTTTGGGTCAACTACAGCTGTCCAACATCTAGGATCATTTTTCGAATATTCATTGAAAACTTTATCAGCGATATATCCACTATCTCGTAATCTTTTGATAAAGTAACTCATGGTTGTTATTTTATTATTAGCCATATATAAAAACTTACCTAGTATATCTTATTTGACAAGTGCAGAAACAATATATTTCAACTCTACATTTTCATCTTCTTGTGTTTGAAACACAAATACCTTATATTCGTTATTCAATTTCACCTTTATATTTGTTTTACTGGATATTAAATTTTTAAAAACCTCGATATTAACAGGTATTGGACGAACAATTTCTTCTCCAATAACATTTTCAGATAAAACCATAGACATATTATCTACATTTTGCATTGTTCTGTCATTGATCTCGCAATTTATCTTACCATTTTCGGTGAAAAAATAAATTTTTGTAACATCAACAAAGGAATATGCGCTTACAATTTTTTTAACCTTTTCTAGTTTTATTTCAAACTCTGTATCGAAATTTAACCTAGAAATTTTCTGAACATTTACGGTAGATTCTTTTATAATACCATCATCCATTAGATGGTATTTAAAATATGTATTATCTCCGGTATTAACATCTTTACTTCTACATTCTATATTATTAGAATTTAGAACTATGGAAAATTCACCATCGTCACCCAAACAATCGAGTCCTGTTAGAAACTTTTTGATGTTAATAATATTCAATTTCGAATCTTCAACCTCAAATGGCAGTTTTGTCTTTGCATATAGTATCAAAGAATTATCAGAGGGGGTACAAACTGTATATAAATCATCTTTACAGATTTTTAATATACAACTCTCGGTTAATTTACTAACAGGCTTGAGTATTTTTTCTAATATTGTTTTAGGTACGGGTAAAATATTGTTATCCATTTAAAATATTGTTTTCTTTTTTGATTGTATTACATTCAACGTAACAATCAACATATTTCTCATAACTTTTCGCAATTCTTTCTAGTGAATTTACAATTTTTTTAATAGTTTTATCGTCTATATTCAAATTGGTAGGTTCTGATATTTGATTTTTTACAATATTTTGCTTTTTTGTATTAGGAATAATCAAAGGAATTTGATTTTCTTGAATTTGATTATTATTCTGTTGTACTTGATTAGTATTTTGAAAAGGTTGCTCAAAAGTGTATTTAGGTTCTGGAACTAGAGACTGAACTAGTTCCTCTGGAACATATCCAGAGGAACTATTATTCATTTGACGAGAAGGATTTACAACTCTTGAGATAAAACTATTAATATCTATCTGATTAGCTGGTCTTTCCGGTCTATCTACTGATAATTTATCAATTAATCCCAATTGTGAACTAATAGCTTTTGCTAATTTAGCAGCTTCTAGTGCATCTTCTTTGGAATCCATATTATAGATCGTTCAAAATCTCCTGCATTTTCTTATCTTCATCAGATTCTTCAGATGAAGAAGATGTTTTTCCAGCAGTTGAAACAATTTCAGCATAGCTGTCAAAGTTTTCTTCTTCTGTTACCGTTTCGGTATTTTTAACTTCTTCTGATTGACCCAAGAAATGAGTATTCAAGAGTTTCTTGATATCATCATAAGACTTATGATCAAAAATAGAATCTAGATCGTTAGCAGAGTTGTATACCTCATCTAAATCGTCAATACCTTCAACCTTAGATGGTGACATGAACTTGGAACCAACATATGTTGCATATCCACCCTCATTCTTTTCTACCTTGATCTTGAGACTGCATCCTTTATCGGAAAGGTCAAAAACCTTTGCTCCAAATTCATCAGCATCGTCTCCGGTGATAGCCGAATCGATAATCTTTGCCAATTGTTTTCCATAGCGAAGAATCTTTACCTTACCTTGATTCTCTGGATTGGTTGGATCTTTAATTACCAACACATTGACGAGCCAGTTTTCGTTCCTCTTGATTGGTCGAATGTGCTCGATCTCAGAATCATTCTTGGAAGAATAAACCTTTGAGCGATATTCGTCAATTGGGCATTTTTCTCCATAGGTGTTCGGACACAATACCGATACGATATTGTTACTCGTAACACTCTTCCATGTATGACTGTAATAATGGAAGAAAGTCCTTTCTGGATTGGTTACTAGTGGAACAAGTCTTACAATGTAAGTCTTGTCGATTTCCAACTTCATAAAATCCTTGAAGGAACTTTCTGATGTTGTGTTATTGTTTTTGTTGATCGCGTCTTTGATAGACTCGAATAGTGATGTTGTGTATTTACTCATACGGTTTTAATATTAGCACTGTGTATTTTGTTTTGCAAGCTTTCTTTTACGAAATTTTCAATTTTTTTTGTGGCTTCTTTTACTAAATTTTTTGTTTTTTGTGAATTGTGATATCTAACTTTAAAAGATTCAATCTTTTCCACCAAATTGCTGGCATATATATCTTGTTCTTCTTCCAACAAAGAAAAAAGTACTTTTTCAAAGTTTCCAAGTTCCATCAGTGAATATGGATTTACTTTATTTTCCCTATAATGGTTTATCCAAGAATACATGTAACCATTTCTATGATTTATATATTTTTTTAATTCCAAATTGTGTTCTAAACAAAATTTTCCGATAAAAAGAATACTTTCCTTGATTTTATCAATTTGATTTTCGGGATTTTCGTCTTCTTTTAAATCTTTATATGTTTTGTATGTTTTTATAGCACATCTAGTAAAAAAATACTGTAGAGTTGGGTATTTTTCGTCGGGGTGAAGGATATTTGGTGCTTCGAAATATTCTTCTATTCTAATATGAGAATATTTTTGAAAAAACAATTCCAGTTTTTTTAGATATATTAAAATTTCCTCTGAAATGTCAGAAAAATCTTTTCTTGGTTGAAAAGGTTTACCATATCTAGAATTTTTTAAATAGCAGTTGTATATATTTTTTTGTAAATCGTTCAAGTTTTTTTATTTTTTGGATTTAATTTTGATCTGAATATTTTTTTGTATACGTTCGGAGTGGATTTTAAATATGCGGTTATTATAGTTTGTAAATTGTCTTCATTTAATAGATGGAAATATATATTTTGTGTTTTTGCATCATCAACTAAAAATTTTAAAAGATTCAAGTAATTTAATTTTTTTCCTTTCGAAATGCAAACAAATGATCCAAATTTTAATGTTATATCTTCAAATTCTTCAAGATTTAATGCATCGGAAGGGTTTGATCTTTCTTCTAGTTGTTGAGATGATGTTATTATCATAATGGTTTTAAATTTTTTGTCAATTCCATAAACAAAGGTGTTAATGTTCCAGATGCAGAATATGTATTTCCACCACCATCACAAAATTTCTCACAAAATTTTTGTAGATCTATACAACTATCTGATTTTTTTTGTCTTATATTTACTTTATTTGATTTTGTATTTATGAAAAAGTATAAATCGGAATCATATTTTTTCATAACAGCATCCAACATTAGGGAATTGAAATAATTTACCTGTATTCCTATAGTGGTTTTTGTGATTCCTTTTATATTAAGAGTTCCCTTGTATATTTGAACGTTTGATGCTTCCTTATTTGCTAAAGCTTTTGCTATATCTATCTTTTTTTTCTGTTCCGGAGATGGTTCTTTGTAACCATTTTTATAATCTTCAATAAATTTGGGGAAATTGTCTTTATATTCCATCCAAAACAGAATATTTAAATCATAAGATTCTTTAAAACTCATAGTATTTGAATCATAGTCATCGGTTAATGCTATAAGTTTTTTTTGTGATGGGGTTAATTCAATTTTATCATCACACATTAACTTTTTTATTAAAAGACAATTCGAAGAATACTCTTTGTATAGTATTTTTGATTTTTTAAACAATTTTAAAAAATCTTCTGAGCGTTTATGATGATCTACTATGGTTATAAACGATTCATCTAACTCTGGTAAAAAATTTTGTCTTAATGACAAATCAAATATATAAACATTTTTGGGATTTGATAATCTTTTTATGTTCTGTTTTATTTTATCTATTTCTAGATTTGTTATTTCATGAAATAAAACAGTATCATTTGGTTTAGACCATAAAAAGGTCAATAAACTAACCGCACCATCTAAATCTTTATGTGTAAAAACATGATATGTGTCATTTGACATATCACTATTTAATCACATATGTCTAATTTTCATCATCTAAACTCAAACTTTCTATCAAATCTAATGTATTAACTACAGAACCACTCAATTCTCCATCTATTGACATGTTTTGTTTCTTTGGAGTTTTAACAGAAAATGATTTTGCTACATCATCGGGATCTTTTAATGAGAGAGTATCGTAATCTATCTCTAAAACAGTATGGCATTGTCTTGGACCGAATCGATTTTTGACAATTCCCATGTGAATAATACCCAATTCAAAATCTTCCTTCTCTGTCCAAATAGAAATCTGTGCATCTACCGTATGTGAAAGACCCATGGATTCGCTTGTCATATCCATATCTGGATTTGGTGTAGAAAAGGCACTTCTATTTGCTTGTGTTGCAGAAATAATAGGACAACTGAATGTATATGACAATGCCCTAATCTCTTCGGTTATTTGTTTAACAGATTCGTATGAATCCAGACCTGTGTTACTGGGTGCAATTAGGTTTAGGTAATCTATTACAATAGCATCTGGCTTAATTCCACTACGAACCAATTTTTCTAGATATGCTTTAATGTGTAATGGACTTACTGTTTTAGGAGGAAACTCTTTAATTATCAATTTAGAGTTTTTATTCGTAACCTTATATTGATTTAGATGTTTTTTTAGAGAATCGGTCTGTAATTTCAAATCACAGAATGGTATTTTTGATAATTGAGAGCTTATTCTTTTTGCATATATCTGTTCTGGCATTTCTAACGAAATTAATACAACTGTTTTGTCTTGATTTAAAAGATTTGTTGCCATGTTACCTAGAAATATAGATTTTCCTACGTTAGTAACACCAAAGAAAACATATAATGCTCTACCTTCTGCCATTAATCCACCACCAAACTTTTCATCAAGCCATTTCCAACCAGTTGGAATGACATTAAAAACCTTTTGTAGATCTTCACAATGCTTATCAATCGATTCCAGATAATCAAAACCATTATTATCAATCAATGATATGTTACAGGCAGTCTCAAACTCCTTTAATATCTTTGATGGGTTGATACTACCAGTTTGTATATCAAGAGAAGTCTTTAAAACAGTATTGAGTACCGACTTTTCTTTAATAAATCGTTCGGTATTTTTTAATAAAACATCTTTATCATATTTTTTATCAATATTCTTGAATGATAAAATGGTTTCTTTAAGAGAATCCCTTTTATCTTGATCTACCAAGTGTGTTTTTAACTCTGTTATATTTGGTACTTTCTTGTATTCGGAATAATAAGACGATATAGACTCATAAACTGTCCTTAAATTTTTATTTTTAAAGAATGTGGGCTTAACATAATGAATAATTGTCTCTAAATATCCTTGATCCATCAATGCATTGTATATTACAATGTTTTCATATAACTCTAAATCAAGAGGAAGTTGTTTTAACATTTAAAAATTAGAGTGTTTCGGTCTTTTCGTTTTTAAATGACAACTCATTAACAAGTTTGGTTTCCAATAATGGAAGTATCTTATCCCAAACTTCTGGATTATCTTTAAAGTCTTTAAAGAATCCCAATACTTCTCCATTTAATGCATAACGATGACCTTGTTTTTCCAAAACACCATATCCTTCTGCCATTTCAAGGAGTCCAGAATACTTGTTTAAACCTGTTTTAAAGTTCAAATACATCTCAGTCTCAAGAAATGGAACAACAAAACGATTTTTTGTTGTAAATGCTCGCAATGTCAATCCATTAATATCCTTTGCTAATGATGTTGTTGTATCGTTCGAATCTTTATTCTTACTATCACTGGCTCTTTCTATCTTTTTTGCCATTTGAACGATGACAGATGCCATATAAAGTGGACCAGATCCTCCTGCTTGCTTTTTAATAGCTGTTGGATGCAACTGTGATGGATCATCGTAAATATGATTGGTAAAAACGATAGGACAATTTGCCTTTGCAGCAGAATGTGTAATAGCTCTCATCATACTCTTCAATGCTTTTGCTCTATTTCCCATATCTGGTGTATCGCTACCTTCATCAATCTTCTTTTTTTCCTGTGTTGTAATAAGATTTCCGAGTGAATCGATAACAATCAACACTTTTCCTTGTAATTTTTTCTCAATAACAGTATCCAAGAACTTCACAATTTGATTTCTACATTGTTCGGTCAATTCTGTTGGTGCATGTTTAATTTTTGAAGGATCACAACCCAATCTTTTTGCAGTATCTTCGTCTAATGCTCCCTCCGTATCAAAATATGCAACGTGCATTCCCTTTTTCTGTGCATTTGCCATAATCTTATTTGCGATTAATGTTTTTCCACAAGATTCTGGTCCGATAAATCCAGAAAGTCTACCCATTGGAATTCCACCATACAAAGAACCAGAAATAATTGCATTTAGTGCCATTGATCCAGTATCAATCCAATCTTTTACTGTTGATAAACTATTTTCATCCAAAAAAGAAGCTTCTGGATTTAAATCATCTAAAATCTTAAATGCTTCTTCGATTGTTCCGGTTACTTCTTGTTCTTCTGTGTTTTCTTTTTTAGTTTTAGCCATATGTTTTTAGTATAAAGAAAAAACCCGAAAAGTCAAAGACTTTTCGGGTTTGTTTTTATTATGTTTATACCAACTTACTATTCGTCAAACAAATTTACTACTTTTTGCTCAGTTGCTTGCTGTGGTTGCTGTTGTTGTTCTGGTGCGACAAAAGAATTTGTCTTTGAAAACATTTGTGAATACTGAGCTTGCAATCTAAAATCAATCGCTTCGATATTGCTCAATGTGATGGAATCCTTCTTATAAGAGAATGTCACATCTGCATTCTTATCGGCTAGAAACTCTCTGAAGAATAGTGGGAATAGTTGTACCGACATTTTTCCGCTGTTATCTCCACCTACCATGATAACTACCGGATTTTTTACAGTTAAAACACTATCATCACTAGATGCATCAGGAAGTGCCATGATGGTTCTTCCTACAGTATCTAGAAAGATAATTGGTGTCGTTGTATTGTTTGTTGTTTCTGTTGTATTACTCATATCTTATATATTTTAATACGATGTATTAAAATGTCAACTATGGTAAATATAAAAAATGAAAGATGATTTTAGATATAATGGAAAAACTAACGAGTGGGTTCACAATTCATTACCAATAAGTATTGATAATGAATTGTTTAATGAAATGACTGATGATGAAGTTGCATCATTAATAAATTCGAGATTAGAAGATATAAATAATGAAATTAATATTCTTCCTAAACCACAAAAACCAAAAAAATATTTAAATGATGACGAACTTGCTTCTGGATTTGCTAAAGCAAGAGAAAAAATACATATGCCTGAATCATTTAAAGATTTTTTTAAGAAAAGAGTTCGGTTAAATCAGTAACTTGTTCACATCCTATTGCTGGTAATGGCCAACCGATTATTTGAAACACTCTACTAATTGGAGGAATTATATTTTTTTCAAACATCTTTCTATAATCAGGTTTTATATATTGATAAAAATCCTTTGGAAAATCATTTGCAAAAGCAATTGTATCAAATCCCAAACTATTTTTTAAACAATATAGAGTTTTAATCTTTTCTCCGCTAGAAATATGTTGATACCTATCTGTTATTTTTAAAACATCTATTAGTTTATTGTGATTTATAGCAGATTTAACATGGTTGGGTGTTCCCTTTCCGAATTTACCATCTTTATCAACAGAATTTATATACTTCTCATAATTGTTTACCTTTTTTCTAGATGAAATCAATTCTGGACTCATATTGCAATACTCTTCAAATCCATCTTGGAATAAACCATTCGCTACTTTTCGGTTTTTAGAAATAATTGCCGATTCAATAATTTTTTTGATCAGATTTTTAGTCTCTTTCGATAGAATAGATTTAGCAACTTCGATTCCTTTATACAAAAACTTGTCAACCTTAGTACCTTCACTATCCAAAATATGCATTATGTAATATTTCTTTTTCTGTAATACTGCCACATCACATATCTTTTCTCTTTTAAAGAAATATCGTGTATCTATTGAATTAAATTTCGATGCCGCCCACTCGTTAATTTTGGTATTTAAAACTTTACCATATTCTTCTATCAGACTGTTGGCTTCAAATGTTATATTATTCGATTCATCGGTTAAAGATACACCTTTAGAATCAAATACTTTTTTAAATGAGAAAAATTCACTGTCTGTATCTTGATATATGCAAACATCATCAATAGAACCATTAAATCCTTGCTCTTTTAAGTATTGGAATACGATCTCTGAACCCTTTTTAACAACAGATTGACCTGTTAATGTAACACTTTCCGCATGATCTATATCAAAGAGAGGGGAATATATCTGCGAGAATACACCATAAATAGAATTCAATATTACCTTATACACATTTGACAATGTATCATTGTCGTTTATTTCTTCTTTTAACTTTTGTATCTCTTTTTGGTCAGTTGTGGTGCTTAACTTCTTAATTGCATCACCCATTTTATTTTTTGCCGCAACTCTTTCCTTATATAGACCATCAATTAGATTTGGAACAACACCTTTAATCTTTTGTGTATATAAAACATTAGCCTCTGATATTGATAGTTTTTCTTTTTGAACCAACTTATCAAATTTTTCTTTTTCTAACACCACATTTTTATTATTCGATAGCTTTAATGTGTATTTGTCATTTTCTATTTTTAGAACTTTACCAATTTTTGTTTCTGGTGAAATATTCAGAGTAATAATGGTATTCGGATATAGACTATTTGCATCGTAGGTTACTACATCCTCGTACAGACCCGGTCTGGGTTCCATTACAAAACCTCCTGCAAATTTTTGTTTCACGTTTTCAACATTAAATGTTGGAATATAAACACCCTGTTTTTGTGCCTGATTTGCTACCGCACCAGTAATCAACGACACCTTTCCCATAGATTTTTCAAATGGTATGAATCCTCTATAAGAAAGATTTCTAACCAATTTCAAAAACTTTAATTTATCTTCCAACTTAATAAGAAGTTTAACGTCTTGTATGTTGTAATCTACGAAAGTATTCCAATCTTGATCAGCCAAATCTGCCAAAGATGATGCAACATAAGCAATTTTAGAATCTCCTAGTTCATAATCCGAAATGTAATTCAAACTATATGATTCTCTATCACCCAAAGAGAATGTTTTATATACTTCCATATAGTCCAGAATGCTTATTCCACATATGTACCATCTATCCATTCTCTTTCCCATTTTATTTAGAGATAAGTTCTCAACAAATCTTAATTTGGAAACAGGTGACAATCGCTTTGCCTCTTGGTCATCGAATATGATAGCCAAACGATTTATAATATAGGGAATATCGTATCCACAAATATTCCATCCGCTAACAACATCAGGATAATCAGATTCCCAAAAATCTAAAAACTTTTTAAGTAGGATTTCTTCGTTTGAACACTTAACATATGTCTCATTTGAATTTTTTGAAACATAAGAACCACCAGTACCCCATGTATAATAGTGTTCAGAATAAGAATCATATATTGTAATCAAATTTATTGGATCTCTAGCCTCTTCTGGTGTAGAAAATCCATCTCTACCATATGTTTCAATATCTATATAGAAAATCTTTAACTTGTTTTTGCTAAAATCTTCCTTTTCCGATTCCTTTTTAAAAGTTTCGAGTAAAAATTGCTGTTCTACATTCAGATTATGAAACAATCTGGTTATTGTAGTACTATTTAAAAATTTACTTCTCTCAAATTGATTTTTAAACTTTATTTTTTTAAGTTTTGTATCAAAAACAGAGACTCCATCAGTACCATCTGGAGATTCAACCAGCAAAAATGGCTCAAAACTACTTTCTGTTTTGATTCTATTGCCATTTTCGTCCCATGTCCAAAGGTGAATACATTCACCCTTTGCATCATAATAAACATTGCGATAACCCATGAGATTATAATAATGTTTTTGGAATAAAAATCAAGAAAATTATAACCTTTGATCAGGATTCAACTCAATAAGTCGAGGAGCCATTTCATTTCTTTCCTTGCTTCCAAATCCGGTGAAATAAATTGCTTCATATTCATTGATATGATCCTCTAACCACAATCCTTCTACGAATTTTCTAGATTTATCGGAATATTCCATATAACGATCAAAGTCGGATGTTATGTGTTCCAATTGATTGATTAAATCATCACCAGATTTGAATTTGAAGTCTGCGTCTTCGTATGTACATAGGTCTTGAAACGCACCAGGTAGTCCTATACCACCCGATTCAATCATTTTAATGTTACTCTTCGATTTATTAAACACATTGTCTTGTAATGACGCAAAAACTGCATTACAATTTGTGTCATACAAACCTTTAGGATATTCCAACAATGGCGACCAATCAATATATTCCATGTCACCGTTATCGATAAACGGTTTCATGACTAATGGGTAGCATCCCTTCCAAACAAATTTAAATTTCTTTCTGGCTTTTATTATAGCATCAGTAACATGTTTAAAATCGTCATTGAGTCCGGTTCTATTCAACACATCAATATGTGTTCCCGATCCAGAATACAATATTCTTGGTCTTTTTTTGTTCTGCTCGTATGTTTTTTGTATTCTTTCTCTATCATAGAATCTATCCAACCAGAATTTTGGAGGATAGTTGGGAATGACTGTTACATTTTTATTTCCAGTTTTAGAAATATAGTATTCCTTCATGTATTTACAAGTAACAGTAATTTCGTCCATCATTCCCATGATTTCCATGATACTTTGTACTATTTTATCATCGGTAAAGGCATCTTTGCATCTATTATAGTCTGGAATGTCATCTTTGAACACGATGTCATCAATTTCGTAAATTAAACGGTTTCCAGTTTGAGATTTAACTTTATGCAGTTCTTTTATAAAAGAGTTTTGCGCAGGAGTTGCCTGTCTTTGCATTCTAACTGCCTTCAATGAACCATAAAAACGCAAATCTAATATCATTTGTGTCATTCCAGAAATACAAGCCTTTTGATATCCATTTAAAACATATTCGGGCCATATCATTCTCCAAAATCCACAACCACCATAATCAGCATAGTAATTCAAGGCTCTTGGTAGATTACTTTCTGGCATTTCAATAGGAGGAGCAGATGGTATTCTAACAGGCTTATAACCTACATATGAGTAGGTAGGCATTCCAACAGGACATCCCATTGGCAAAGACGGTATTCCGCTTTTAGATGGCTGATATTCATATACTACATTGTTATTATTTGAAGAATTTTTTAATTTTAAAGCCATATATTATATATTAATATAAAACACCAAAATATCAAGTTTTTAAACTTGTTTCTCCTTTATATTTCTCTATTTCCAATATATTATCAAAATTACTTTTAATAGAACTCTTATTATGAGATACAATGTATATACACTCATTATAATCTTCGACTCTTTTTTTCAAAATATTCATTATTTTCTCTATTCCCGATTCGTCTATAGCCGAATCAAACAATTCATCGTAAATACTCAATGAAAAAGATGTACCGGAATACAATCTTAAAATATCTTGGAATGCAAATAGTACAGAAATGTCTATTCTCTTTCTTTCTCCACCACTAAAATTGAAATATGAGCATTCATTACCATATACATTAATAATTTTCTCTTCAAACATCTCATCAAATTCACATGTGCATGGTGCATCCATAGATTTTAAATAAAAATTAATTTTTTGATTGAATAAAGTTAATAATTTTTTAATTATATGTGTTTTTACCCCTTCTTCTGATAATACAAATTTTATTTCTTCCAATACCGATAATTCTTTTTTAACTTTTTCCAAATCTTTTTCTATCTTAGAAATTTCTTTTTCAATTGCTTCTATTTGATCAGTGGTTTCGTCTTTTTCGTTTATCAATTCTTCTATCTGACTCTCGTATTCTTTTATTTTATCTTTAAAATTATTTATTTTTTGATTTTTTAACTCTACTGAATTTTTTTCTTCTTGTAATTTTTTATTTTTGTCTTTAATGCCAAAAATAAATTGTTTTATTTCTTGTTTTTTTGTATTTTTGACATTAATTTTGTCGTTAATATCGGTTAAAAGCATTTCGTTTTTTTCTATAATCAATAAACAATCTTCTTTTAAACACTTGTGATTATCTTCTATCAAATTTTCAAATTTTCTATTACAGGTTGGACAGAAATCTTTCTTTTTATCAAATTCTTTTAACTTATTTTTTTCATTTTGAATATATGTTTTATATTCTATTTGTTTTTTGGAATATTCTAAGATGTCTTCATCTAGTTTAGTCAATCCGGTTTCTAATTTAATAAGTTTTGTATCATTTTCTTTAATTTTTACTAATATGTCATCCAAAGATACATTTATTTTTTCGGTTAATACTATATCATCTTCAATTTTTTGAATTGTAAGATTGATATTATCAATTTTATCTTTCTTTTTTTGTTTATTTTTTACAATTTGGTTTTCAAAAATATCTAGATTCTTTTGTTGGTTTAAGAAATTATTAGAAAGAATATCATTTTGTTTTTTAGTATCATTAAAATCTGATCTTGTTTTTAAAAGCATTTCAGTGAAGATATTTAAGTTCAAGATGCCTTCTATAAATTTTCTTTTCTCTATCTTCTTCTGTGCCATGAAGGGGAGAGTATTATTAGCTGTCATGATGACAGCATTATTGAATACTTCTGGTGTAGCACCTATTAAATTTTGTATGAATTCATCATTTGCTGGAATAGTTGATAAGGTTATGTCTACATTATCCTTTAATAACTGAATTTTACTCGGTCCCAAGCTTCTTATTAGCTGATATGAGTTTTTATCAGAGTCTACACCAATAACATCAAAACTTAATGTTACTTCACATCCTTTTTTTTGTTGGTTGTGAATTATTTTATCGTTTTTTATATCTCTTATAGTACTACCAAACAAACACCAATATACAGATTCTATTATGGATGATTTACCAACACCATTTCTTGTATTATTATCTTTATTAATACCTGTTAGTAGATTTATGCCAGTTTGAAAATCTATATCTATTTTTTTATCACCTACTGATAAAAAGTTTTTAATGCAAATATTTTTAAAATTAATTTTTTTCACGTTATACTTTAAAGTATATCATACCCCAAGCTTGTTTTCTATTTAAATCTATATTTTTGTGTATATCTAGTTCAT
>Ga0209229_10000686_pt1 | contig 13840 bp, 26 predicted proteins | sample SanBayMetagenome_FD_187466 | JGI IMG/M metagenome (GOLD analysis project Ga0209229, IMG submission 187466) | Freshwater and sediment microbial communities from dead zone in Sandusky Bay, Ohio, USA (SPAdes) (version 2) | ecosystem: Environmental > Aquatic > Freshwater > Lentic > Sediment... | reverse complement strand
TAATGCAGGTATTATAGGTACACAAATGGACGGATATGCCTGCTTCTATAAAGGTAAATACCATGCAAGTGGTGATCCTACAAAAGATCCTCATTTAGATGTAGTGTTAAATGATGAGAAAAGTAAGCCACGTTGCACGTGGTATTACGCTAACGAGCTTAAAAAATTATCTAATAAATACAATCTTAATTATTAATCATGGCCACAATTGACAAACGCCCGCTCAAAGCCTATGTACGCTTTGATGGTACTGGGAGAATCGTTCCCAGCAGCCTGATCCTCAGGAGAAAGAAGCCCAAGGTGGGTAAATGGGTGGAAATTCCAGCATATGAATGCTGCGAACCTACCACTAGTACAACTACTAGCAGTACAACAGTAGCTCCAACAACATCATCAACCACCACAACTGGGTAAAAATATAACCTATGGCAACCAATAATAAATTAAAAGCATACGTTCGTTACGATGGTACAGGACGTGTTATCGCTGGTAGCTTAATCCTTCAGCGTTTTAAACCTAAAGTGGGAAACTGGAAAGAGATTCCAGCTAACGAATGTTGTAATTACACCCCTCTACCCTCTAATTGCATCGAGTTTGTAGTGGATACAACAGACACCACTTATTTTGAATTCAACTTCACTACCACTGGACCAATCAACTTCACCATTGAGTGGGGTGATGGCACTACACATCCTGACTCAGGAGCTGGTGGGTTCTATTCAGAAAATCACACCTATCCTCAACTTGGACAGCAGTATACAGCTAGAATCTGTTTTGATGATGCAAATGCTGTTACAGAACTAAACTTTATTGGTGACGACTAAAAACTTAAAACAATGGCAGCATCGATTGTATCAATAACAGGGTTGCAAAACCTTCCTAACTTACAGGGCTTTTATGCAGACTGGAACGGTCTAAAATCTGTAAACCTCTCTGGACTTACCAATCTAGCTTTTGTAGACATAAGTGATTGTGATGTTCCTGGAACCAACATTCCAAGTCTTACCACTGTAAATCTTACAGGATGTACAGCTTTACAAGAACTTCGTTTAGACGATAGTGAGTTTTCAGGAGGAATTCCTAACCTTTCTGGTTTAACTAGCCTATCTCTGATAGACTTTGATCAAAGCGGTATTTCTGGTGTAGTGGACTTAACAGGTCTTCCTGCTCTTGCAGATTTGGATTTTTCTGGTAATACAGCAATTACATCTATAATTATAGCTGACACACAACCAATTATTGATTTTAATGCCTTCAACTGTGCTCTTACAGAAACAGCTGTAGATGATATTCTTGTTGTTCTTAGCAACAATGGTGAGGCAAATGGATATGTGGCTTTAGATGGAGGTACAAGTGCTATTCCTAGTGCTACAGGACTTGCAGCTAAAACAGCTCTTGAAGGAAATGGTTGGACAGTAAATGTAAACTCTTAATCTAATGGCAAAATCATTATTCCCTTCAGAGATGCTGAAGAGTGGAACTGGTGAGATGACTCTGGAAAACATTGCAGGGAAGCTCACCTATTTCCATGAACAATTACATCTATTGCATTGGACTACAACTAGTTATGCAGAACACCAAGCTCTTGGTGGATTGTATGACTATGTACATGATTTTAAGGATGGGGTGATTGAGAAGCTCATGGGCTATATGGGCAAGCGTCCCAAAGCACCAAAGATGGAACCTCTATCAGATACAGCAAGTGCTAGTATTGTGGTAAGCGAGCTTATGAGTTTCGCCTCCAGCCTTAAGAGTTTTGCAGAAGGTAGTGGTTACCATGACATTGCAAACCTAGCTGATGCCTTGTCTGGCGAAGCTGCAAAGACCAAGTATCTCCTAACTCTATCCTAATGACCGTCAGCAAGAGGTTCTTCCCTGAGGTGATGCCTGATAACGAAACAGCTTATTTTGCACACCTGGAGGGAGTGATTAACTCAGTGGATGAATTGTCCTCCTTAGAGATAACCAAGAACCCCCACTCATATCACTTTAGACTGGCCCCTAGCCTACCTAAATATAATGAATTACTCTTAGAGGAGATACTAAAACTGCATAACATCTTCAAGATAAAACTCAATCTATCCAAGTCTATTAAAGCCTCAGCCACAATAGTTTTTGAAATAAATTTGGATAATTAAAAACTTTTTTCCTATATTTGTTCCTAAATTAAAAACCTAAATTTTATGTCAGAAAACAAAATTACTTACGATCCTAGCAAACGCTACACTTGGACTCCTAACGACAAATTTGAACTTAGTGGTAATGAGTTTGGCGCAGTACTTAACCTAGTTAGAGCTGTACTTAGTACCTCAGAAGCAGGTCGTATTCTTCTTGCTGCTCAAACAAATGATCTTATTGAAGGTGTTTTAGCAAAAGCTGTTGAAGCTGGTAAAGTGAAAGAAGCTCCAGAAGCTCCAGAAGCACCACAAACAAATCTATAAAAATGGGAAAAATTTCAAAAGCTCAGAACGGAGTTAACAAAGGATATTATAAACTCTATAAAGATCCTCAGGTTTCTTCTGACTACATCAAGCAGCTACCAAAGAAGGATTCAGCTAAAAAGCCTACACGTGCTAGCGCTTCTAAAGAGCGTCCTCTATCTGCCAAAGAAAGAGAAGCAGCTATGATTAAGGAACTCAATAAGAAAGGACCAATGCGTCCTTCTGGTATTCCTAAGAAGTTCAAGAGCGGTGGAAAGCAAATGATCAAGCGTGCTGATGGTTCTACATCACAACGCGGTCTTTGGGATAACATCCGTGCTGCTGCAAAGCGTAACAAAGCTGCTGGTAAGCCTGGTAAAAAACCTACAGCTGCTATGCTCAAACAAGAACGCAAGATCAAAGCTAAATCTAAGAAATAATGGCAAAGATTAAGAAGGCTCAAGCTGGCTTAAAAGCTTCCACCAAGCGTGTAGGACCTGTTGATCCTAATGGTGCTTGGACAAAGGTGCAGGAAATGAACCTGCCTCCTCGTAATGTAAAGACCAAGGTGAGCTTGACAAAAGACAAGCAACTTGGTGCTACATCTATGACTGCTAAGGGTGGTAAGAAAATAGCTAAAGCTAAAGGTGGCAAGTGGATTCAAAAGGCTATCAAGAAGCCTGGAGCTTTGCGTGCTCAACTTGGTGCTAAACCTGGTAAACCAATTCCTGCTGCTAAGCTAGCTAAAGCTGCTAAGTCAAAAGGAAAGCTTGGTCAGCGTGCACGTCTTGCTCAGACTCTGAAGAAGATGCGTAAGAAATAATGCCAACTATCAAGAAATACTTGACAGTTGCCCCTAGAATGCGTAATACACTTCCTCAGAACGTAACAAGAGGAAATGGGGTGCGCAATCCTCAGAAGGCTAAAGCTTATGTAGGAAAGGGGGTTCTTAAAAATGGAGACACTGTTACATCTATAAAAGGCTCCATCAGTCCCGTCCCAAACGGTCCCTTGATTAAAAGAAAGGGGATTGTGAGGGGCGTCTCTGTAAAGGGAAGCACACTAAAAGGTGGTGGAAAGGTGAAGGTGATGGCTGGCGGTGAAAAGCATGTAGTTTATAAAGCTGCCAAAAATTATACTAAGGGTACAAAAGGAGACATAATGGTAAACCATCCCACCAAAGACAAGGGTAAATGGGATACCATCAACCTCACCAGAAAGGGTAAAGCCAAAACTGTTAAACAGGGTGTGGCTGCTACCAAGAAATGGCACAGAGACAATCCTAATTATAAATACAAGGGCAAAAAGAAATAACATGGCTAGAATTAGTAAAGCCCAGATGGGTATGCGTGTTGGTAGATCTGGAGGGAGATCTTGTGGTATTGAAAAACAAATACGCAAGGATGAACGTCAGGCTGCTAGAGAAAACCGTCAAGCTGATAGACAAGCTAGACGTGAAGAGCGTCAAGATGCTCGTAAAGCTCCTAAATGGGCTCAGCCTAAATTGCGTTCTGGTGGTAGCACACCTGCTTGGCAAAGAAAAGAAGGAAAGAATCCTTCTGGTGGATTGAATGCTAAGGGTGTTGCATCATACAGACGTGCTAATCCTGGAAGCAAGCTTAAGACAGCTGTAACCACTAAGCCCTCTAAACTTAAAGCTGGTAGTAAAGCTGCTAACCGTCGTAAGAGCTTCTGTGCTCGTATGTCAGGTATGAAGAAGCGTCTCACATCAGCAAAAACTGCTAATGATCCAAATAGCAGAATTAATAAGTCACTCCGTAAATGGAATTGCTAACAATTAAAAACGTTAAATAAAATGGGAACAATTAAAAAGTATCAATCTGGTGGTAAATCTGCTCTTGGTATGAAATCTGTAAAAGCTGGGTTTGATAAGAATCCTGGTGTAACACGTGCTGATATCATCGTAGCTGCTAAAAAAGAAGCTAAAGGTGGTGCTAAATTAAAGAAGCAAGCTGCCATAGCTATTGCTATGAAAAAAGCTGGTAAGAAACCTAAAAAGGCTCGTGGTGGTGCATCTTTGTCCCCTACAGCTGCTAATGTTTCTAAGCGTCTTGGTTCTCGTTTGAGGGCTGGTGGAACTCTTTCTCCTACAGCTTCTAGTGTTACACGTCGTTTAGCTTCTCCTTTTAAGAACAAGAAAGCTCGCGGTGGAGCTAGCCTGTCTCCTTCTGGTACAAGCACATCTAACCGTCTTGCTTCCAACCTTAAGATGAAGCATGGTGGAAAAGCGCACATGAAAAAAGCCATGGGTGGATATAAGATGATGAAAATGGGTGGTAAATGCAGAGGAGGTTGCTATTAATATGAAATCAGGAAGACCAAAAAAAGCACCAAAGGTGCCCAACCCAAGGCCCAATTCTAATTATATGAAGGAAGCTGATACAAAGCTTCGTTTAAAGAGTAAGATGTGGCCTATGAAATCTAAGCGCCTTTCAAAATAGTTTTTTGCATAGTTGTTTGTTTAATAGGAAAAGCCCCTTTATAGGGGCTTTTTTATTCCATAGAAGTATAGATCTTGTGGCCAGGTTTCCCTTGCTTGGAACTGATATTCTGAGAACTGAGACATGTCAATCTTGTCTGTAACATCCTTTTCTGTGAGGTTCATGTAATAGTCATTCTCAATCTGGGATGTAAAAGGACTATCCTGGGGGGTGGTCCTTCTTGTACCGTGCTCAGGTCTCCCTGTTGTAGCACAACTAAATAGGAATAGTCCTCCAGGCTTTAGTCTATCTATGCAGTTTTGTATAGTGAGGTTCCAGAATTCATCGTGCTCAAAGCACTCAGAGGATATAACAATATCAAAAGGCGTATCATCTTTGTATTCATGACCCCTACATACAACATCTACATTTCTACCAGCTCCTATATCCACTCCTACATAGCTGTAGTTAGTGAATAGATATCGATTATTACCATTGATGTCTAATGACCCAATGTCCAACACTCTGCAGTTGCTAAACTTATCTGGGAACTTCCTCTTTACAGATAACATAAATTGTTGTTGTTCAGGATGTGCCATATTTTGATTTTATAAAAGTGTCTAACATTTGTACATAATCGTGTTTCCAATAGGGTTTAAGCTGTACATCTCCCGTAGGTATTTTACCCTGCTGTCTTAGGTTTTCAATATGAGCGCTATGCCTTTGTATAGCATTAGGTTTTCCAGGTTTATCATGCCCTTGACCAGACATATGATAGCTACGTCCTCCCCACATGTAAAACCAGCTAGCTTCAGCCTTAGGAGGTGTTGCAAACAGTCTTCCTCCATATTTATGTAGGCGTTCTATAAATGTCATGTCGTACCCAGCATTTTCAATAGGATGACCACCAATAGCTTTCCAGGCAGACTTTCTAAATACAATACCAGAGTTACCTATCCATGTAATATCAGTGATGGCATCACCGTTAAAGAACACCCCTGGATTCCAGTGGATGATGTTTACATCATCTGTCATGTATTTAGCTACATTCTTTAAATGCCAGGGTGTGGCTAAATCATCATCATCCCACTGGCATATAATATCCCCTTTACAGAGCTCTGTAGCAAAGTTTTCCTTTTCCCCAATTGTACTAAAGGTGTAGTCTAGATTAACAATCTTTACCTGGGGGTGGTCGAATATTAGCTTCTGAAGGGGATAGTCATTTACTATCACCATCTCACACTTATCAGCAGGGTAGTCCTGCTTGAGGAAAGCATTTAGGCTCTCCTCAAGCGTGTCCACCCTACCATAAGTGATACATTTACAACTGATGAACGGTAGTTCAGATTGATGTTGCATTATAAAAACGGTTTACATCCTCTCCCTCAAGATAGATTTCACTTTGGAATGTATTGCGCTGACGCTTTACACCCTTCACCTTGTTGGTGCGGATGTCTACATCAGGCACCTCTTGAGAACGCTCATGTAAGTCATCCAAAAGGACCAACACTCTACCGTCCTCAATAGCTACAGTGCGAATCACCTTGTTAATGTTAAAGCTGTCACGGAACTCATTATACACAGGGTTTTCTGGTGTACCACTCTTTAGTTCCTTACGAGTGTAGAAAAATTGGTTTTTCATTGATTGTATTTATTTAGTAAGTATTTACGTTTCTCGTTAATCTCCTCATATCTGTACATGTCTAGCTCCACTTGCTCATGCTCTTCCAATGTTAGGAGCACAATATTCTCTTCGTCTAGACTAGCCTGAGGATATTTCTCCTTAGGAAGGATGTGATGAAAGAAGACTGTCAAGGGCTCTTTGCCTAACCACCTACCACTAACTTCTGAGTGATGTGATCTCTTGCTCCAAATCTGTAAAAAGAACTCTCTCATTTCGGAAATCTGTCGAATTGCTTCTTCAGATTTGTCCAGTTTTTTAGCAAATCTACTGGACGTTTTTGGTAGTGGTTTTCTAGGCTTGTGCTGAAAGCACCAATCGCTCTCGCTCTTCTTCCCGCACACTTTGCATGTTCTGGTCATATTTCATTGCATAATGGTAAAGCATAGTTCTGTCTCGGTTAATCAGCTCAGCAGCTGCTTTTAGATTGACATTCCCATCAATTGCTTTTCTAGAATAAGCCTCTACAGCCATTCTCTCTCGTGAATTACCGTTGCAATGTAGTCTAGTCTTTCTGTCTCTTATCTTTCGTAAGCTAGCTCCAAACTCCTTAACACATTCATCTAATATGGTCTTGGGATCTAAATAGTAGTTGTTATAGGCTCTATGATAGCGAATCGACATACCTTTCATAGCCACCCAGTCAATATGAAGTTTTATACCAAACTTTTCCTCAAAGTCTCGTTGGTATTCTTTCACTGCAAATAGTTGGTTTGAATCCATTATTTTACGCGGTTGTAGGTTTTAAATTTAGATTTAGCATTATACATGTCTATTAGGAAGTTAACATCCTGTTTAGCCTGCTTCAGCTCTTTTCTCTTGCGTTTGTCCATTCCGTTTATTTCCTCTAGTCTAGCCTCTATCTCATCAGATAGTTCTATAATACTGAGGTATTGCTTGGAATATAAGCTGACATTTTCATCCTCTAGAGATAGTATTAATTTACCCATAGGTTAATTTTTACCAGTTGATCCGAAGCCCCCTTCACCTCTTATTGTATCAGAAAGCTCATTCACTTCCTCTATTTCTACATCATTCACCTTCTCAAAATAGATTTGTGCACAGCGCTCTCCTATAGTGAAAGGTAGAGGATCGTACATAACACCATTAGACGTCTTTAGCACCATCATCCATTCCCCACGATAGTCAGCATCAATTATACCCATCGAGTTAGCCAAAAACCAATTGGTCTTGCTAATGCTACTCCTTGGTACAAGAATGCCTTTAAACCCAGGGGGGATCTCTGTGCTAAAGCCCAGTCCTACAATAATCTTATCAGGACGTTCTGTCTTGATGCTGTGTGCATACACATCATAGCAAGCAGCGTTCAAGCTACCCTTTACAGGTAGCTTGCTCTGCTCATCTTTTTTCTTGAATTTAATCTTCAACATTTTCTTCGACATTTATTTCTGCCTCTTTGATTTTGTTAAGAATAGCATCTTTAATTTCTGCATAGAACTCAGGGTTGTCTAAGAGCATACCCTTAAACTGTTCTAAGTCATATTTAGTTTCGTTAAAAGTCATGGTCTTGCCATACTTTCTACCCACCTCATACTCATTCATCAGGTCAAGTATTTCACCCACCTTGTCAATACCCTGACCATACACAATCTCAAAGGTAGACATTCTATAAGGAGGATTCATCTTATTCTTTGTAGCCTTCACCTTAGTAAGATTACCATAAGTGACATCACCCTCCTTGGCTAATGACCTGCTCACCTCTATTCTTACATCTGAATAAAACTTCAGCGCATGTCCTCCCTGTGTGGTGGTGGGATTTCCAAACATTACGCCTATTTTTTCGCGATATTGACTGATAACTATGACACAAACGTTGTTATTTGCTGCAGCAGTTTTGAGCTTTGGATAGGCATTACTGTTGAGTACAGCTTTCTTACCGATAGCACTATCACCCACTTCACCATCTAACACCTTCTTGGGAATCAGTGAACTGTCTGAGTCGATAATCACTAGATCAATCTCTCCAGTGTTAATCATCTCCATAGCAATATTAAAACCCTCTTCGCCACAGGCTGGTTGAGCAATCAACATCTTAGTTGTATCAACACCCAGGGCTTGGAAATAGTTCTTATCTACAGCATGCTCGCCATCTATATACAGTACAGTGCCTCCTGCTTTTTGACATTCAGCTGCTGCGTGACCACAAATAGTTGACTTACCTGTACCCTCCCAACCCATTAGTTCGTATAGGCGTCCTTTTACAAAACCACCTACACCTAGGGTGATGTAATCAAATCCAATAGATCCTGTGCTGATGATGTCATAATCACCACCAGATTTGCTGTCTAGTGCAAGCACTGTGCCCACACCATACGTCTTGTTTAACTTGTCTAATGCTTCTTGAAATTTGCTCTTAGATTCAGAGCTTTCTTGTTTTGCTTTTGCCATATGTAGTTGTTGTTTAATGCACAAATATAACAGTTTTCTCTATGAAAACCAAACCTTTTTTCACAAAAAAAATAGCCCCGAGTGTAGACACACCCAGGGCCCTTTATTAACCAAAAATCAAACTATTTCACAAGCACCTCCTGCACATGCAGCCACTTGACCAAACTCTACAGTGTCATCTAATTCTGTCACTTTAGTGAGGTCTAGTGTATGTAATGCGTTGAGCCTTGTTGTATATTCTTCTTCTGTGATGTCCTCAAAAGGAGCTTGTTTGTATGTACCACCCCAATAAGGAAGAACACTTAATCCGTTATAATGATTTCTGTTATTCCACATCCACTCACCCACTGTAGGCCATTCTTCTTCCTTTAGAGAGATGGTGGCTGATACGTTATGTGTGTTGTCTCCTATTAGGTGACCTTCTTTAATCCACTCGATGGAGAACTTCTTAACACGCTCTAATGTGTCAATAGGGCTCTCTGTTCTGAATATAGATCCTTCAGGTGCCTTAACAGGAATGCGTACACATACAGTGTCTTGAGGTCTAAGCACATCGTCCTCACACAGTTCTGGATGATTTACCATCAGATAGCTAGCCACATCCTCGTTCTTACCAAAGCGCATAGTGCGTAGATAGTGAGGAGCATGCCAAGCATGTATACCGCTAGCTGTTCCCAGAACAAGACTAGTTGTACCAGAGGGCTTGATACATGTTACACGAGCTGCCTCATTAGTGCCTATTTTCTCGCTAATGATGGCATTAGTCATCTTTGCCACGCGGGCTGCAGCAGCTAGGTTGTATTTAAGTATTTCCCCTGATCCAATACCAGTCATGCCTATCCCAAGGAGGGCATCCTTCTGTGTGGTTTTAGACCATATGGGACGTAGATAGTGGAAATCTGTGAATCCAGCCTGCAGAGTTCCAAAGAAGGCTGCTGCTGTAACACGGTCATTCAGGTCCTCCTGACATGTAACATCACTTACGTTCACCTCACACAGGTTACAGAACTGATAGGGTCTAAGGGCAATCTCACAACATGGATTAGTTCCCCAGTCTAGATTGTTGGTCCAATAGATACCAGGCTCCCCAGATCCAGAAGCCTCAATGCGCTTCCAAAGGCTGTCAAACTCCTCTTTCCCAACTTCTCCTCTTAGAAGCACAGCAGAGTTGTTAGCTCTTCCACGCTGTTCGTTAGTCTCCCACCAGTTTCCATACTTACAGGTGATCATTTCCTCATCATCATGGCTAAACAAGGCAATCATGGCAGATCTACGGATACCACCAGCCAGCACTGAGTTAGCAATGTGACACAGGATATCGTGGCACTCTAACGGAGATAGTGATTCTCCTTCCTGCTTCCTGTCTAATACAGCCTGTACATGTGCCAGACATATTTTTAAAGGCTCTGGTCCAGGCGCTTTACCACCAGCTGTAATCAACCTAGCACCCTTCTTACGAATGGCTCTAAAGTCAAACTTAGGTGTAAAACCACCCTCCAGATAGGCTTTCATGAGCACCTTTACAGCGTCTGCCCATCCCATAATGCTGTCTTCAATTAGGTAGTTACGAGCTTTACCAGGCTTTGTAACAACAGGAAGCTGTGCAACGTGTTGTTTTTGAACACTATAGCCCACTCCTGTACCGCCCAGCAGCAAGAACATAGTCTCACTAAAACTGTGTATACTATCTATGGGAAGATAGCAACAGTTGTAAATCCTTGAGTTATTCACCTCAGCAGCTGGTCCTGCAAACTGCAGGGCTCTCATGGAAGGAAGCACTTTCTTGTTTAAAATGAACTGAGAAGCCTCTTTAATCTGGTCCTCGAGCTTGGGATACTTCTTGACCATCATGCTTTCATACCTGGTTACAATCTCTTCCCAGGTCTCTCTGCGCTTTAATTCGGGTACATACTTTGCGTACTTACTAAAAACTGTCAACTTACTTAGTGCGTCCAATCCTAAATCCATAACATTTTGTAATTTTAAGGTGAAAAATAAGGGGCAGCGAAGTTAATTCACTACCCCCTAAATTCCAAGAGAATGGAAAAATTCTAACTAACTAATTTCCTTACAGCTTCACCTAGATCGTGATTGTTCGGATATCTCATAGATAACCTTTTCATCTCCTGTTCTAACGTGATGAGTTTCTCAATATAAAGAGTGGCATCCATAAGCTCCTCCTGAAGATGTTTGAGATAACTATCTCTGTTATTCTCCTCCAGAGTGGTGCCATACTTCTGATAACCTCTTTCGCTTCGCTCAGTATATTTACTCACTACTTGCTGTACTATCTTGTCCTTCATTGTTTTTAGTTTCTGAGATGATAATGTTTAATTTTTCATCCAATATACGAAAGGTACGTTCAACAGCAGCTATCTCGGCATCTCTTCTAGACGGATAGTATTGTATGCTTTTAACATCTTCAACATCCCACGTAAACCCTTGGTCTGTGTATATGATGTTGATAATTAGGTTGTTATCATCAAATACATCAAATAACACCCTTGGGTTGTCTGATAGGATTTTTGATAGTCTATCATTAGATATGCCCTGCTGACGCATGTATTCTTTAAATTCAGCTGGTACACTTTGATCTTTGAAAGACTCAATCATCTTTCCCATGAACCATTCCCTTACAGCATCTGTAGCGTAAGGATAGGTTTCTAGTAGTTTATCCATTTTTGTTTAGTTTTTCGTTTCTTGCCACCTCATCTAATTTAGTTTGCCAAAAGTAACGATCATAGCTCATATCTTCAGACTCATTTAATCTGTTGAGCTCATCTGTTGCAAGCTTGTTTCTAGTCACTTGCATCTCGCAGAATATACGAAACTTTTCGTCTCCATAGGTTTTTCTTAGCACCTCTGCTATTTCATTATCAAACATGTTCTTTAAGTTTTTCAATGTTAAGAATCTCATCCTCTAGGATGAATGCATGCCACACCTCCTGATCATCAGAGAACTCAACGTCCAGCTTCTCTTCCCAGAATTTAATTAAGTCTTCTGTTCTATTGAACACACGGTATTGCAAGCTGATTTCATCTCGCTGCAAACCGTTCACTTTTATCTTAACTACCTTGGGAAACAGCGCCTGGAATTCTTTAGAGGTGCGGGAATACAAACCCTCTCTAATAAGCATGAAGTCTTTCTTATACTTAGAATCTAACTGATATACAACCACTACAAATCCATCCTGATAATCATAATCATCAATGATAGCTTTGGTGCGTTCATACTCGTTGTCTAAGAATTCTCTGAACTTATCTAGGTTTTTAGGCTGGAATAGCAGATAGATGCAGTCTTCATACTGCACCTCTCTGCCTCCATCCTTAACATAACCATTAATAAACCCGTTTTCTTGAAGCGCACTTCTTGTTATTTTTAGAGTGGGCACCATGAATATGCTCGTAACTGTCTTTTTTACATCACTCATTATCCTCTAATGTTTACAAGTCCGTTATTAATACTGTTTTCTCTACTAATGTTCCAGATGTTGTTCTCCAGAGCCCATTTTAGGTCTGCAATAAGCGTGCCTACACCCGTATATTCTCTATTCTTGTGGGTGAAACCATTATATGCATCCTCAAGATCTTTATCAGAGAGTGTATAAATCAATGGATTGTAATAGTTGGTACTGTCACAAACAATAAAACGTGGAGGTTCTACACGATAGCCACGTACATCCTCTGTGTTATTCATAAAATGTAATGCTGCCTTGTAATACAATAGCGCCTGAATATATGCTCTGCGATAGAGATAATACTCCTCAAGGAAGTTCTCTACGCTCCACGTACACTTGAGGTCATACACCTGAATTGTACATGCTTCGTGATCAATAACCACCTTGTCCATCATACTCTTAAACTCATGGCTATCAAGTACATATCCTTCCACCTGCAGCTGATTATACACTGTGTAGCGTGGGCTGTTCACTAGATTAACAACGTCTTTAGTTACAGGATTATTACGCAGCTCTTCTACAATCTTTTCAGCATTGCTTACATCCTCTGTAGTGACAACTGTCAGATTTTGACTTCTCACCTTACGGATTTCATTATAGAAGATTTCTGCATCAGATCCTACAAACTTACCTATTACAGCGTCATACTTAATCTTGAACCCAGACTCTGCATACGCGTCCTTAGATATGTCCTCAAAGCTTCTGGTTACATTACCATTCTCATCTGTGGCTTCTTTGGTAAACTTATACAAGCCTTCTACAAATGCTAGCATAAGTCCTGTTGGAGCACTAGCACAAGCTGACATATAGAAACGATTGTCAAACTCTTCAGGCTCCATAAGCAAAGTTTCTACCACTCTACCTGTTGTTGCTGCTTGGGTGTCTTTATCCTCTACATCCTCACCCAAAATATACTTACGATAATATTTCTTTCTGTCCATGCTAAATTCCTTCAAGCTGGACGAGCTATCGATTGCTTTAGCACGATAGTTTGCTTCTGTTTTTACTTGTCCTTTAATCATTGTCTTTGGGTTTTAAAGATTCACCTGCTGTTGGATTACCATACACACGCAGGTCATTTTGGTCCACGGTCCTAATTTCTCCTGTGTGATAGAAACGCACGATGAACTGAGGGTTGGAATGTATGCTTCCTGTTATAAGAAACAAAGCCACTCCATACCCCAGCTCTCGCACTTCTACATCAAAGGGATTCAGGATCTCGTGCACTGTTTGCACTATCATCTTTCTGTGTTTGTTTAAAAGCTTCAATAATAGAATTGTACATCACCCTCACCTCTCTAGGTACACGGGCAAAGAACCATCTCACCTCTGGTGCATATTCATTACCTCTTGGGTCTACACCTTGAGGATCAATAAGCCAAAAGTAATGGCGTTCTCCTTTAGATTCTATATAGCCTTCATGCCACACTT
>Ga0209229_10000684_pt1 | contig 13849 bp, 19 predicted proteins | sample SanBayMetagenome_FD_187466 | JGI IMG/M metagenome (GOLD analysis project Ga0209229, IMG submission 187466) | Freshwater and sediment microbial communities from dead zone in Sandusky Bay, Ohio, USA (SPAdes) (version 2) | ecosystem: Environmental > Aquatic > Freshwater > Lentic > Sediment... | reverse complement strand
AAATTGGACTCATGTGGTGATCTGCCTTTCTGTAAAGACTTTACCAGTTAAGTAGGTCTTGACTACCCCTGTAGAAGATGTCAACTGAATATCGTAGTAAGCTGTTCTAGGTAGGTCTTCAGTTACAGAACCGGGTAGGGTCAGCTTCAAGCTATCGACAACCGTGTTGTTCTCATAAGAGTACTTTGTAAAGGAGAATGTTCCCAAGATAAGCGGCCCAATTTGAGCATACCTTTGGCCACTGTGTATGGTGATCTGAGCCTTCGGGGTATAAGTACTAATATCAAATGCAAACTGGAAGTCCATCTCAAAGTCATCCCCAGCGTACATAGAGATATCTCTATTGACCACTGTACCAGGAGGAGTAATGTCTCCATAATCTGGCATACTTAAACGGACACGTTCTGCAACAGATCTGTCGTCAATTTCTTGAGGGCGATAGACAGGGATATAACGATTTGTAAGACGACTGATACGACGTAGGGTCATAACCTCAAGTCTGTACAAACCTACACCAAGCATGGCGCAAAGCTCTTTGTATTGATCCTTACGGATTTGAACCATTTCGTTTAACTGACGGAAACGTTCTGAACGTGGAATAGATACGCCATCTGGGGAAATGATGTCAATGTCAAAAGCACTGTCATTTGCCAGTGTGTATAGAGCCATAGTAGACGCTAAAAGAACTACCGGATATTCTTCAATAGGTGGTAGCAAAGCAATCTGAGTTATACGACTACCATTACTGTCAGTAGAGTGGTTTGAGTGCTCAAGAAAAGCAACGTTAATATAGTACGTAATTTCAGAGTCTGTGAAGTAACGATAGGCCTGTCCCATAACAGTGATGGTAGAGTTATTAACCGGTACGGCACTAGTCTGTATAGTAATAACTCCAACGCCTTCTTCAATAGTTACGGCAGAAGAAATGTCTGTTGTAACAGAGGGAACTAAGGCTGTAGCTGAGGCTCCTGTAACGGCCGCACCTGTTGCGTTATTAGTAATTCTAAAAAGTGTAGGGCTGGCAAAGGTAATGGTTGCCGCAGTAATATTAAAAGCTGGAGTAGATAGGCCTGAGATTGTAACCACTTGGCCTACTGAAAAAGAATTTGCCGCTGTGTATGTGATAACCCCAGATGTAGCTGAAGCTCCGGTAACGGTAGCTGTCAAGGTTGGGGTAGTAGCTTTAACAGATAGGGTATAGCCCTGAACTGGAGCTTGGGAAAGTTGATAGCGGGTATCCACGCCGTCACTGGTAAAAGTATCAGTGAAGGATCTGGCGATGTCGCCAATCTCTGCTCTTAGTCTATCCGAGAGCTGCTTTATAGAAGCCACAAATCCTCCGATTGCTGTATACGCTAATCATCCTGCATAATCGTAAATAAATCTAGATAAAAAAGGCCCCGCTCCTACAGGAGGGCGGTTGTAGGAGCGGGACGATTAGAACTCGTACGAATTACAAACGGTCGTACAAGTAACCCTTTTCACGTAGGTGATTTGCTACAACCTGTGAAACTTTGTACTTCTTGCCCGCTTGGAAAGAGTAGTGGTTGCCTGCTCCAATTGTCATCATTTCAAGGTCTTCTGCAACACGAACGACAACTGAGTCGTCTGCGAGGCTTACGCCGAGATCTTCAACCTCATCGATTACTGTTGGTACAGAAGTTGTAAGATCTACAATCTCTGTAGCATCACGGTAATCCTTTGCCGCTGTTGCCATAGACATTTCGCCAGCACGAGCTGCAAGAGCTTCTGCGTTGGCCTTGATTTGTTCTTCTCTTTGACGTCCTGTAACGTCTGTAACTTTTGCTTTTGCCACGATGTGTATTCTCCTGTTAGATAGTTTTTTAGGGTGGGGGCGGGTTTTACCCCGCCCCCTATTAAATTAGTTGGTTTCTGCGATAACTACAGACTGATCAGTGATTAGACCAAGACCGTAGATTGCGTACCATGCAAGAGCGTGCTCACGACCGAAGTCAAGAATACCGCCGTCACGAAGCTCAACTGGAAGTGAGATAGCGTGACCGAATGCGTTGTCTCCAATAAAGATTGCTGAGTAGCGGTCGTTAGATCCGTTACCTGTCTTTGTTGAAGGAGTTGTGTATCCTCCACCAGTTGGGTAAACGATAGAAGCTGGATCAACAGCTGTATCTGTGGTGTAGTTTGCACCAGCACCGTTTGTTACCTTCTGGATCTGAGTTGTCTCAATGAATACTGTGTCGTATAGACGACCGATTTCACCGAGCATGAAGTTTCCTGGAGCTGCGTACTTTGTAACTTCGATGAACTCTGGATTGTCACGAAGCTTGCGGCTCTGGTGTGGGTGCACGAATGCAACGTATGTCTCACCTAGGCGAGGGATGTTCTTGGTTGCAAGTGTTTCTACTGCATCCTTGACTGTCTTTGGTGTCAAGTTGAATGCGCCAGTCATTGAAGCACGTGATGTGCCCTTTGTACCGTCTGCATACCAGTTGTTAACTGCTGATAGGTTTGAACGATCCTCACCGTAGATGACAGAAGATGCTGCCATGAGTGTGTCACGAGCCTGGCCATCAAGGTAGAGAGCCATGTTACGTCCAAGAAGACGTGAAGCTGATGCCATAACGTCATCGAATGATGCGTTAAGTAGGAGCTCTGATACTGCAATTGCGTATCCGTGCTCAGCAACAGTGATTGAGAACTGCTGTGCTGTCAATGCGTTTGTTGACATACGTACGCCTTCAACCAATGGAGCTGCGAAGCCTAGGTTGTTGTAGCGCATGAAGTTGATCTGTAGACCAGGTGCGACGCCTAGTTCTGTCTTCTTAACAGCGAACTGTTCGAAGCGAAGAATAGGCATTGACTGGAAAAGAATTTCCTTAGACCAGATGGTCTGAATTGCTTGTGTAAGCTGGCTGTTAGAACCAGAATACGCGGTAGGTGCTGCGGCTAAATTGCCGGTACCTGTTACGGCTGATGCCATGTCGGTGTTACTCCTTATTCATATATGTTAGGTTGATTTAAAAGGTAATTACTTACCCGAAGATTCCCTTATTTTGATTGTTTGCTCCTGGGAACAAACGATCTCTGTATTTTGCGTACTCGGTAACCGACATTGCGGCAATCTGATCCGCTGTGAACTGTTGTTGTGCCGAATTGTTTTCCATAGTTGGTGGCAAAGTAGTACTTGTGCCTTTCATGTCACGACGAGCAGATTGCATAGCTTGCTGCGCCGATTCTAGGATCTTAGACGAACGTTCTCTAAGCCCAGTAATACTCTGTTCTATCTCGTCTGCACTATTTCCTGAGATTAGATCTACAAGCTCAGGCATAATATTGTCTTGCTCTTCAGCAAGGCGACGATTACGATAAGCTGTAAGTTCAGCATACTGACGCTCACGCTCTAGAAGTGCATCTTTACGAGCACCTTCTTGACGAATTTCTTCGAGCTTGGATTCCCATTCTTGCTCCTTCTTTTCAAGAAGTGCACGAATATCCATTTCAGCCTCTGCCTTCTTACGGGCTTCTTCTTCTTTCTCTGCCGCAATCCGATTAGCTTCTGCAAGCTGCGCTTCGCGGTCCTTCTTAAGTAGATTGATTTCTTCTTTAAGTGAGTCAATCTGTGGGTAAAGCTTTGACTTCTCTTGTTCCCGAACTCGTTGAAGATCTACTTCTGTATATCCTGCTTTTAAATCTGTAGCAGGAGCTACTGCTTCTTGCTGTGCTGATGATGCAGTACCTGTAACTTCGGAAGCAAACGCTTCTTGAGCCACTGCACTGTCAACAACATTTGATGTTGTTTCTGACATGCTTATTCCTTTAGGTTAAGAGGTCGTTGTCCGATTTAATGCCACGATGACCTGCGGGTTAGTTTGGTATATAGCCTGACAAATTTTTGTTAATTTGTCAGCCTAAATCATTGGTTTTCTTCAGAATTAGGTGTATCGGTTTGGGTACTTGCACTCTGTCGAGGAGTTTGCATACCGTATGCCTTTACAACTATTTCTTGTTGAAGCTGTCCAAGTGTTGCTTCTTCAAATGGGGTAATGATTCCAGGTTGTCCTAACGGACCAGGACCAGTACCATCTCCAGGAGCTGCTCCAGGAGGAAGAGTTCCATCAGGCATCATACCAGTAAGTGATGTGATTGCTGAATTTATCTGTTGCTTGACTAGAGCAATAGCTCCATCTGCCTTAGCGTCAGCAATAAGCTCTGCACGAATTTCTTCGAGCTTCTGATCTGGGAATTCCTCGCCAAGTTGACGTAGAGCTCCTTCACGGCTTTCAAGCTGCATATTCATCTTCTGCTGGATTTCGTTGAGTACGATTAACTTATCTAGTGGAAGTGGAGGTGGCATGTGAACAATTGACTCGTAAGTAATTGGGTCTGCAAAATCTAGCTGTGCAAGCTGGCCTTGCTTAATTGGGCCGTTAACAGCTGGGTTATAAGTAAACAGCTCTGGCTCTTTAAATGCAAGGGTCAAGAGAACTAGCTCATTGATGCGTTGTAGGCCTTCTTCGTACTGCACCAGCTTCTGGTGGTAACGGTTCATCAAAGGCTGGTACTGAATAGCTAGAGCAACACCAGAGGTGTTAGAAATAGGCTGTACCTGACCAAGTGCGGTCTCAGGAACACCAACCATTTCGTGCATGGCCGTCTTAACGATTTTAAGGTACTCCATAGCCCCCATGAGGCCTTGCCCACCTCCGTCTAGGTTAAAGACCTGTGCGTCCTTAGGAAGGCCCGCCCAGACCTTCTTAGGGCCCTTTTCTAGAGAGGATGCCTTGGCTCCTGTGATAACTGTTACAGGGGCAGCGTGGTAGTTAATAATGTCCGCAATATCTGTTGCAACTTCGTTGTAATTGCGGTTAAGAGTAATAACATCGTGGCAATCAGAAAGTCCCCATGGGGATCCTGAAACACGTACGTTAGGAATGTGAATGACTGGAACTACGCCAATAGGGTTAGGACGGCTATCAATGAGCTCGTCGTTAATGTATTCTTCGATGCGGTCATCAGTCAAAATTTCGGTGTAGGTATAAACCTGGCGTGTGCCTTCAATAGAAGTTCCCCAGAAACGATACTTGAGCTTGAAACGAATCAAGCGTGAGCGGTCGTGTGGGTGAAACTCTGGGAATGCAAAAGAAGAGTTAAGAGGAAGAATACGTACACGTCCTGGATGAGGACGGCCGGTAGAGTCTTCGTAGGCTTCTTCATAGGCAACCTTAACAAAGCAGTCACCTGAGACTCCGCCTTGCTGGCCCATTTCCCATAAGATACCGTGCTTGTCGTTGTCAATTTCCCACACACGCTTTAGGATGTCTGGGACGATTGCCTCAGTCTGTTGCGGGCTGCGGAACATAACGCCACGGCTAAAAGTAAAGTTAATAATAAAATCTGTAAAAGCACGGTAGTAGTTATATACCATTTGTGATTCGCCAATTTCACGGCGATAAGACCAGTGATGGCCTAGGTACATTGCCCAGTTAAGTGAATAACGATTTAGGCGTGGCCCGTGTACTTCGAATTCTTCATCAGCAAGTTCCACCAAACCAAGTGGTGAAATAGAGATGGTTAGATCAGATGATGCCGCCCTATAACTGGGAGGTGAAAAATCCATACCACCGCTCATTGATTACATCCTGACTTCATAGTTGCCCCCAACTTAAACGACGAAACCTGATTGTTTCTTCTTTTTTTCTTCTAAAGCTTTTTTACGTTTTTCTTTCTCAATGTTTTCTTGCTTTACATCACGTAGTTTTGGATCAACTTCTTTAATTGAATCCACAAAGCCGCCGCCTTGTCTTGCGTATTCATTTCCAAACCATTTAGCTGCTGGAAAACTTAAACCATTTATCTTGCGAGAAGGATACTTTGCTTTAGCTTGCGCTAACAACATGTTGTACAACTTCGGGTTATTCGGTTGTGCCATGGTCTCCTCCTATATAGGTCTCCAGCTCCGGAGAAAGGGGTACAGAGCTGGAGACCAGTATAGTCTATCGTATGTTTTAGTCTAAGACTGAAGCTGGGTTCATACGCTCCTGGCGGGCGCCACTGCGTACAACCTCTTCGATAACGACTGTCGAGTGATCTCCAAAGTTACCTTGAGCGAACTCGCCTAGGTATGTTGGAGCTTCGACCCATGCAGCTGATCCAACGTGAGCACGCTCACGCATTGTCTCGTCTGCATACTTTTCCATAACGTTCATGTTGTGGTTAGGACGTCCTTCTGGAGTGTCATAACCTTGATCCAAACCAAGTTGGAAGTCATTTGGTACATCTGTGTCTGTTGCAATACCTTCTTCAAAACGAAGTGGGCCACGAAGGCCTGGTGTTGCAGGTGACATCTTACGTTCGTAAGTTGCGCCTACCTTCTCAGGGAACTGAGGTGTTGGGGCGATATTTTCTACTGCCATTTTTTATTCTCCTATAGGATTGGGATTGAGGTCCTCATGCATTATTCTCGCTTCTATTTTGGCATTAGTCAGCCTAAAGAGGTACTTTTTAGAAGAAAGGACTTGCTGAAACTTCAATTGTTGGCATAACTAGTTCTTGGGTAAGGGAGCACGCTAATGCTAGCGAGTCCACAAAGTCATCATGGGCATGGGCCTCATCTGGAGCAGCTACCAAAAAGTTAGGGCCTTTGTACTGAACTTCGGCGTCTGTCATCTGTTGGTAAAACTTTTTCCAAATACGGAGGCGACGGGTCTTAGCATGAGCAGGCCAAGATACCATCTGACGTTGAATAAGCGCTTGAAGGTGCTTCCAACGCTTTGACTGCTCAGTAGGGCTAGAGGTAACAGGAATTACTTCTGCACGAGGCATTAAGATCTTTAATCTTCCGGCCACTGCATCACCAACACCATTGGCGTCGATTCCTATTGCAAGAACATCGTATGCTGACAAGAACTGCTGGATTTGGAAATACTGTTCTTCCCAATCATCTCCTTGCATTTCAAGCCAATTCAATACTCTATGATCATAGTATCCGTACTCATCAGGGCGATCCCAGTCAACCCATACAACTGTTACAACTGTCGAGTCCATCTTTCGTGCCGGGTCGATGCCGACCACAACTGGAGAACGGTGCCAAGACTTAACAATTTCCTGTGATGTGTCTCCGAGATCGTCCATGATGGATGATGTAACGAACATTCCTCTCTCCAGCAACCATTTGCAGTTGTATGAGAGCTGAAACTCGTCAGAGTCCTCATTAATGCGTAGCATTTCTTTCTTAATAAATTTTTCATAATTAGGGTTTACCTTTGCTACATCTCGCCAGTCCCACTGAAAATGGTTCTGTCTAGCGTTTCGGCTAGTCTGTCGGCGCTTGTTAAATTGAATAGCTTTATAAAAGTTATTCTTGTGTGTTGTAGGGGTGCCTGTCTTAACCATGGTGGCGTTGTAGTACGCACCCATAGGCGCAATAGACTTAGCCACTACAAAGTCATCAGCTTCTTGACACTCGTCAATAATGATAAGATGGAAAGACTTAGATTCAATCTTTGCACGAGGGTTAGCTGTCATCATCATAAGGCTACTGCCTGAGTTCTTAAGGCGAATATTCCTTACTACGCCAGGCGTCTTAGAGACCATATCGTCGATCTCAGGATCTCCAAGTACATCTAGAGCAGATTCGCTAGTTAGTCTGGATACTGTACGAGAATAAAGTGTTTCTACCTGTGATTGAACTGGAGCAAACATTCCCACCATAATTCCATCACCAAACTTACCCATCAACTCTGGGTACATTTTTGCTAGGCGTGGAAGGATAACCATGAGAGTTGCTACTGTATTAGCAATAGTTTCTGACTTACCGCTCTGACGAGAAGCAAGTGCAGTAATTTCTTCACCGTCATTAATAATAACGGACTCTATCAGTCTACGTGCTAACGGTTGCTGATAGACGTGAAGCTCATGGCCTACCAAGACTTTCATAAAGCCCATGATCTTTTCTACAAGAGCTTTTACAAATTCTTTAGACAGCTCGTCTAATCCATCGTCTTCAACTTCTTCTGGCAGAACATTGCCAAATTCGTCGAAGTCTTCCGGCTCTAGCTCGTCAAACTCAGCAGTGGTCACAAGCCGTGTCTTTCACTAAGAGTATTTAAAATAGCGTTAAGAGACTCAGCACCTAGTCGTGCTTCTGCCAAATTATCTTTGTACTGTGTTTTTTGCCAGGCAGACAAGTTACGACCAACTGAGTACATAATTTGATCCGTCCAGTTAAGAAGTTCCTGCGTAGGCAAAGAATTTACTCTTCGCTGAACTTTAGTAAGTTCTTTTGTAGTTCTACTTTTTCTTTTAAAGATCTTCATACGGTGCCCCAAATCTAATCATATCCCAGTCAACTTCATCTTTTTTCATACTACGGCCATTTACCGCATTAGTCAGTGCTTGACTCTCAGTATAGCGCTTAACCCATTTACCCATAACAATAGATTTCCTTGTTAGTGGAAAACGTAAGCACCAACCTTTACCAAAACGGTAAGGTTCTTCTATCTCTTGTGTTTCTGCACGCTCTAGTACTACTGGTGGTTTTACTGGGTAGGTCATTAAATGCCAGTAAAACTTCCCAACGTCATGCGTCTTCGCCATTATGTTCGCCCGTTCCCTCGCACCAGTGATCTGGTACTTCATGCTCTAATACTATCACAGTACATTCTTTACAACGAAAAAGCTTAGGTGATTTAAAGTCTGTCTGCGCTGTAGCGCCCCGCTCATACTCTTCATCAAATGGTATATAATCTGTAATTATTTCCGGAGATGCATATAACTCTGCTGGAAATGGCCCTCTTGGTGCGTGTGAACTAGATGGTACAGCATGTCCTTGTTTTGTAACAATTCTTTGTACGATTCGCATTTTTACCCCTTTTTTAGCATTATGTGATATATCTTACACTATATTTCCGTTTGGCGGTTGCACCAACCCTGTATTTACTGCTAGGATAGATATAGGGACAGGAAACTGCCCTAACACTAACTACGTAACAAAAGGGTTGCAACTAGCTCGGCAGACAGACGCTGAGCTATTTTTTATCTGGTGACAGCTGATAAGAGATTCGGGTTGGCCTTCTAGCCTAGGAGATAGTGTGAAGTTTAATGAAGAGATCCTTTTAAAAGCAAAAGCGACCTTAATGGTGATTATGTTAACCATAGTTACCACAAACGAAGCTTATGCGGTCTATAACCGGGTTGATACGCCCACTGTGATCACGGCCCCTGTGGTAGTTGATCCTCTAGATAAGTATCGGGAAATGACAAAGTTCAGTCCTACGGACCTGGCAGACATGCTAGAACTCGTTGGCTTCAAGGGTAACTCCCTGAAAACAGCTTGGGCAGTAGTTATGCGAGAGTCTAGGGGCAACGCAGATTCCCACAATAAAACGTACTCAACCGGTGACAACTCTTATGGCCTATTCCAGATAAACATGCTGGGAAGCCTAGGGGAACACCGAAGAGAAAAATTTGGTATTAAATCTAATGCTGAACTCTTTGACCCAGTAACCAACGCCCAAGCCGCTTTCTACATGACTAGTCGTGGAGAAAACTTTGGGTCCTGGGGATTAGGACCAGATGCATACGATGGTAGCCCATCTGAATCAGCCATAACGGTGTGGTTTAGTAAGTTCCCTAAGTAAATAGAAAAGGCCCCGTAACTGGGGCCTTTTTTATGTTAGTCCTCCTATAGGTGCAGCAAAACGTTTTGTTTTGCGCCTTGTCCTTCTATCGGAGCTTTTAATTTTAGTACTAGACATAATATGTACTGGGGAGTCTTTACGAAGCGTTATTTCTTTTTCTGCTCTATAAAACGGCCCATTATCTTCATCATAACTTTGTATTTTGTTACGATCAGCGTATATGTCGAATTCAGAAGTATCTCTAGGGACAACATGCTTTTTATGAACATATGCTTCTAGTAACGTACCGTTACCACCAGCCCATCGTTCTGCTGCAGATTTATCATCAGACCAATGAATCCCTACGTTATCTACGTTAACATTTTTAGGGTTTTTAGCGCTTTGGTCTAATCCACGCCATACGCGTATAAACTGTGGTCCTGGCTCGTTCACTTCTTACCAGCTCTACGCTTATTCTCCTTAGCGGTGTTCTTACCGTGCTTTAGGGGGCGCAAGTTACTAGCGCTATCGTTATCGTGGTTATTATCTTTGTGGTCTACGTCTGTGCCCTTAGGGAGCTTACCATGCTTCTTCTCGTACTTAGCACGAGCAGCGTTCTTAGAGGTAGTGTGCCACTTGCCTTTAGAATCCTTATAGTGCTCAACAATAATCTTACGTCCGCCATTAGCAGCAGAGCCTTTATACTCTTTACCGCCAGCCACTTCTTTTTTCTTTGCAGCCATTACTTGCCCTTCTTCTTTGCCATAGCCATATTATCCACAAGATTAGGGTAAGGACGACCAGCAGCTTTAGCTCGTGCTTTAGCAGCAGACTTTTTCTTAGGTGAAAGCTTTTTATCTTTTTTTGTAGGATCTGGAGTATCCCAAACTTTTTTAGCCATTAGCAATCCCACTTTCGTAGTGCAAGAGCCTTACGAGTTGGCTTGCCATTCTTTTCCATAGGACCTGGCATACCGCCCATGCGTGCACAGAAAGACTTACGACGTGCAGCAGACTTTTTTGACTTCTTTGCTTGCTCTGCAGATACAGGAGGCTTTAATGTTCCACCTGTTTCACGCTTGTATGAAGCACGTCCTTTGGCGTTTAATCCGCCTTCTGGGTTCTTACCTTCTTTACGTTGCCAGGCTGCTGTTTTAGCCATTAGTTCCATTCCTCCGTACATTTACACTCTTTAGTGAAGTTACTGCATTGTATACAAGTCATACGCTCATGGGGCTTTAGACTTCCAACGGCTTCTAACTTATCCTCGTGAGAGGCTACATCTTTATAGCTAGCTAAGTTTACACCATAAGATTGAGAAGCCTCAACTACTTGAGGATGATTCCATGGGCGAGCAGCTTTTGAATCCCTATCTGCAACAGATAGGCGGATACGAGGAGCTCCGGTACCACTTCTAGATCCATAGTAAAGTTCTTTACGATTGCGTCCCATTAGTTGCTCGATTCACCACTGGCACCACGGCCATATTTTTGACGGGTAATGGTGTGAGAATCATCAGCTTGGGTAGGCGAAAGTCCAGTCAGGTACTCTGCAGCTTCTCGTGCATTATGGCGTAAGTTTTTAGGAACCTTAACCTCACGAGATTTTGAAGAAAATATCTCCGAACGTGACATGTGTCCGCCTCACTAGTTGTTAGAGTCTGCGCTTAGAATCATCTGAAGTTGGTACATTAGCCTTGTTCAGACGTTCCTTCTTAGTAAACGGACGCGTAACAGCTGGTTGATCAGGATTGTTCTTGTTACGTACAGTAACCATGTCTGATCCTGCTGGAGCAACACCAGATGATGTTGCACCTGAAGCTTGTGCGGTGTTCTTTAGCAACTCTTCCTTGTTATCAGAATCGTATGCTTCGCCAGTTGCTTCGTTAAGACGCATAGTTGTAGTCTTAAGCGGAGTAAAGGTCATAATTCTATGAGCTTCTTTTGCAGCCTGTTGTTGCTGATACATCATGTTTGCAGTAGTATTTGCATGCATTGCACGAGTACCGGCACGTGTAGGAGATTGAACATCTGCAATAGGTGCTGGATCAGCTAACGTAGGTGTTTGACCATTTAAGGTAATTCCAGGCTTTTGTCCACGCTCAAGTTTACGAGTAACAGTTGTAGGGGTTGTTCCCTTACGAATTGCTGCGCCTAATGTATCAAACTCTCCAGGAACCTTTTCAGGATTTCCACGTAGCTTACGGGTTGCAACCTTAAACCATGCTTCTCTACGACGAGCAATTTCTGGGGCTCGTCCACCAAGAGCGTTATGAAGAATGCTAAAGTCATGATGAACACCAAATGCGTGAGCAATCGTAGCTTCTTGAACAGCTGGGTGATCTAAGAATTGTGTTGAAGATAGGTAAGAATCATCTGTAATATTAAATCTAGAGCTCTTTGCTAGTGCAACTGCAGACTTCATAATATGAGGTGCAACAGTTGTCATTTCTTTGCCTTCAGATGCAAGCTCGGCTGCACGTGTTTCACGCATAGCTGCTTGAGTTGCACGGCGCTCAGGTGTTCTACCAAAGGTATCTCGTCCTGGAGTCTTGTTAGGATCATATGGACCAGTAGATGTTAGAGGTGTGCGGTTTTTACGATCCCGCTTAGCCTGCTCTTCATCTACATCTGCACTTCCACCTGTGTAAGTATCAATAACTCTTTGAGGAATAGGGGTACCTGTTTTAGCAACTGGTGGTTTTTGATAAGGGGCTTTTCTAACTCCGCCCTCTACAATCTCGCCGTTATGCTCATGCATAGTTGTGCTATAGATAGTATTTGGATCGTCATATTCTGGTTTTACGTTGCCACTACTATCGTAAGGAGTTGTGCCTTGTGTATTAGCCTCAGAAAGAGTATCGCCATATTTAACGGTAGTTAAGCCTTTACTTTTTTGTTCATACTCACGTACAGTTTTACGACCTTCTTCGTCTTCAATTTCATTATCTCTATTATCAGCCATTTTGCTGTTAAGAGGCTTTGTATTAACAATAGAAGATGGTCGTTCTACAGTAGAAGGAGTTGATGTGGTAGAAGATGACTTTGGTTCAAATTCAGAAATATCATAAGGTGCAGGGGCTTCAGACGGTTTGCCTGGAAGAGATGCCTTGTATTCATTAAGATCGTAAGTAACTCCGTTTAAAGAACGAAGTCCAGACCCTTTTGCTTCTTCACCACGGTTAAAAGAATATTCTCCTGCTTCAATATCTCTTTGCTCATCAGTCTTATCAACTTTAGTGTCTACTTCAGCACTTAGAGCTGGTACTGGTGCAAGAGCGCCTGGCATAGGGCCAGATACTGTTCTACGTTTGCGTGTATTGTTTCCGCCTGGACGTGCATCTAAAGGTACAGCTGCTGGACGAGATACCCTCTTTTGTTTTCCGCCACCATCAGAACTTGTAGAAGTACCCTTAGGTTCTCCAACAGGAATTGAAAGTTCTACTGGTTGACCTGCAGGTCCACCATCTGGGTTAGTACCTTTCCAAGTACCTACGGCACGATCTGGTCTTGAACCAGATCCAAGGATCTTTACAAACTTATCAAACTGTCCAGCCATTATTTATTTCCGCCTTTGCCGTCGTTAATACCAGCTGTTAAATTAGCTGTACGTTCTTTGTAGCCTTCTTTTGTATTAAAAGGATTTTTTGCAGCATCTGCCCTGTCTTCTTCTGCGTTTATCTCACTATATACAGGGGTGCCGTCATCATTAAATTTAGTTGGACTAAAGTTTCCAGAGGAACCTGCAGTAGATTCAAATGGAAATACATTTGAAGCATTGTTAATACGTAAAGAGTCTTGAATATCCTGTTCCTTAGGATTAAATCCACCAACTGGAGATGAAGCAATGGCGGCAGAAGTATCTACTTTGTTATCGTTCTTACCTTTATCTTTACTACCAACTTTTGGGTTCTCATCACGATACTTTTTCCATTCAGCAACTTGTGTAATACTTGCAGGAGTTTTAGCAGGTCTGTACCCAACATCAAAACCATAACGGTTTACTTGGTTTGCCATTTCTTCATTTACGTATTGACCAGCTTGTGGATGTCCTTCTGGATGAACTTGGTTTGCAATTCGATATGCTTCAGCAGCGCCATGTGCACCAGCAGCAGGGTTAACCATAGACTTTAAAAGTTCTGACTTAACCTTACTCATATTTTGAGCTTCGTTTACACGAATACGAGACTCTTCATCTTTTTGACGATGATAATCACGTTCTGTACGGCGAATCTTGGTGCCAAGGTATGCACCT
>Ga0209229_10000683_pt1 | contig 13851 bp, 19 predicted proteins | sample SanBayMetagenome_FD_187466 | JGI IMG/M metagenome (GOLD analysis project Ga0209229, IMG submission 187466) | Freshwater and sediment microbial communities from dead zone in Sandusky Bay, Ohio, USA (SPAdes) (version 2) | ecosystem: Environmental > Aquatic > Freshwater > Lentic > Sediment... | reverse complement strand
TCAATGTGTAGGTGGTGAAACTCGCCGTCAGCGACTGCCAGGAGCCTGTGCCGACCGTGGTGCCGCCAGAGTCCAGCAGCAGGGCGCGGATCTGGCCGCTGGTGCCCGTGCGGCGGGCGCGGGTGCGGACGTTGTAGGTGCCGGTGGACAAGGACTGCGTCAGGCCAAAGATGGCGGGGCCTGGAGAGGCGCTCAAGGACGGCGAGCGGATCAGGTCAGCATCGTCGTAGGCCGTCTCGTCGATGTTGGCGTACAGGTTCGTGTTGTCGGGATCGCCCACCCAGCCCGTGACCGTGATGTCGGAGTTGGGGCGTGTGATCGCCGCGCCCGACTGCAGTTGCGCGCCACCCAGCAGGAGCGGGGCAAACCACATTTAGGCCACCTGTCTGATGCTGAACGGGATGGCGCGGTCGGTGCCTTGGTTCTTCTTCAGCGTCATCGTCCAGCCGTGCAGCAACAGCAGCGAGGCGGTGACGTAGATCGGCTCGGTGGTCTGTGCGCCGCTGAAGATGACCTCTTGCACCACGCGCTGGGTGCTGCTGCTCTGCGTCTTCTCGTAGATGCGCAGCCGGTACTCCTCGGTGCTGGTCAGCGCATTGAGGTCGATGAACAACTGGTAGATGCCGTCGGTGGTCTGCGATGACAGCGTGGTGGACGCGCTGGGCAGGTCGTATTCGGTGGTGCCGACCGAGGGGTTGCCGTTGAAGGCTTCGGAGATAGCCATTAGTCTGCTGCCCAATAAATGATGGAGACGTACCCGTCGCCCCCGGCAGCGCCGTTAGCGTTACCGCCCCCACCGCCGCCGCCACCGCCGTACACGCCAGCGTTACCGGCAGCGTTGCCGTTGCCGCCACCGCCACCGTAGCCGAAGGCGCTGAAGCCTCCGCAGCCGCCGCCGCCGAAAGAGTTTGTCCCGTCGTTGGCTCCGTCGCCGGGGTCCATCGTCGCGGAGTTGACACCCGTCAGATTGACCGCATCCGAGTAGAAGGCATTCAGCACCGAGGCACCGCTCAGAGAACTGCCACCGGCAGAACCGTTTGCCGGTGGAGTTGTCGCCGCGCCGCCGCCTCCAGCACCTCCAGAAGTAATAGCGAAGACCTCCGTGTTTGAGGTTATGACGGCATTTTGATTCGATCCGGCAGCGCCGATTGCGCCACCGCTGCCAGAACCACCAGACAAAAAACTGCCGCCCTGTCCCCCGCTTGCGCCCGCGCCGCCTGTTGATCGGCCACCCTCGCGCCCACCTGTTGCGGTGATGCGGTTGGTTGTTCCTTCAGGCGGCACCGAGCGCATCAGGATGCCTTCGACCAGCGTATCGCCCCCGCTGGTTGCTGCGGTTGCAGTACTGGACACGCCGCCAGAGCCGCCTTGTCCAAGGGTCACGGTGAGGCTGCGTGCGGCCAGCGGGACATTGCGGACGACGTACTGCACGCCCGATCCACCACCGCCGCCACCGCCGCGCTGCGTGCCGGTGTTGAAGCCCGCGCCGCCGCCGCCACCGGCTCCGACCACCACCAGACGGTCCAGCATCCAGACCCCCGGCGGGACAGTCCAAGTGAATGGGCCGGTGGTGTTGCTGGCATCGGTCACGCCATCGGTGATGACGCCGACGCCTCGGATGAACTCGACAACGTGCTGACGAATGACGGGACCGCCGAGGCTCATGGTCAGGCGCTCAGTGCGGTGTAGGTCAGGCTGGAGCAGGACACCGTGTCGCCGCTGGCCACGGTCAGGCCGTTGGTCATGTTGATGTCGCTGCCTGAAGCCGCCACTGCGCAGTGGATGTGGATGGTGTTGGCGCTGGTCTGCAGCGAGGCAAACGCCACCGCCGAGGCATTGCCCGTGGCGTTGGTGTCGCTGGTGATGGTGCCTGCCGTGGCCGTGCCGCTGCTGGACGCGCCGAACGCGGGGGTAGCGAACGTCAACGTCGCCACCGCCGTGCCAGGGCTGGCTACGCTGGACGGGCTGGTGCGAAAGACGAGCTTGCTGCCCGCGCCGTCGAGCAGGTCGACAACGGCGTTGGTGGCGGCGTCACGCGCCGTGCTGCTGTGGGTTACGGCCATCGTTTGGCTCCTGTGTCAATCCGAGTTGTTGCGCTTCTTCGTGCGTGATCTTGCCGACGAGTTCGTACTCTTCGATCAAACCGGTTGCGGCGCGGGTGACTTGCACCTTGAACCGCAGTTCGCCTTCTTGGCCTTTGAGGTCAGGCATGGTCAGATGGATCGGCGGCCGGCGAGGACTACGGTCAGACTGGTCGTGCCGTTGCCGCCGAACACGCGGGGTTTGAGGTACACCGGCAGCTCGACGATCTGCTTGAGCGTGCCGGTGGTGAGCGTGAGGGCGCTGCCCGAGGTGTCGGTCAGCGCGTGGTAGGTGACGCCGTCGTTGCTGCCGCCGATGGTGACGGAAGCGCCGCCGAACGTGCCCAGCACCTGGATCGAGCGGTCGGAGTAGACCGCCAGGCGCACCGGCGCGCCGTCGTCGTCCTGGGCCAGGCCGGCCCAGGTGGTGACGGCCACGTCGAGCGAGGTCTCGAACGGGAACGTCGTGACCGGCGCCACCGTGGCCATGCTGCCTTAGACGATGTCGCTCGCGGACTTGGCCGGGGCCTTGGCCATCTCGGACAAGGTCTTCGGCTCGGCGCGGGGCTTCGGCTTGGCGGGCGCGGCGGCCGGGGAACCGACCGCCGCCACCCACGAGCCCTTGAAGTCGTCGGGCACCTCGAGCTCTGTGCCGGGACGGACACGGGCTCCCTGGTAGAAGCCCATCGAGGTGGCCACGACTTTCTTCATGGGCTACCTACTCAAGCCTGCGAGGGGCTGTCGTAGGCCTTCCAGCGGGCCACGTCGTCAACCAGGAAGGCGTTGACCGTCCCGGCCGTGAACGCGGCGGTGCCGGTCACCTGCTGAATGCCGATGTAGCGCTCATACGCTGTGCCTTCCATCGGGAGCTGCACGGCCATCAGCGTGGTGCCGGCGGTCATGCTGGCCACCGGCCAGGCGCGCGAGGACACCAGCGTGGTGGGCGAGGACAACGAGGCGTTGTCATCGGTCACCAGGTTGAAGGTGCCCGTGGCCGAGCCACCGGAGGTGGCGGTCGTGCCGACCGTCACCACCAGGTACAGGGCCATGTCGCCACCCAGGTCGCGGGCGACCGAGAGGTCGACCACGTCGCCGATCAGGTAGCTGCCGGCGGCGCCGGTGTTCAACGCCGTGGCGTCGCAGAACTCAGTGCGTTCGTCGAGGATCATGATGGGTTCCTTTCAGGATTCAGAGCTGCGGGCCTATCAAACCACGCGGGTCTCGGTGTTGATCAGGGCGTCGGTGCGGCGCACGGGGATGTCGTCGAACGTCATCACGCGCTTGCCTTCAACCGTCTCCCAGGTGAGGTTGGAGCTCACCCGCTCGAGGATGCCCAGGCGCAGCTTCTCGCGCAGGGTGCGGTTCATGTAGAACACGGCGCGGCCCTTGCCGAAGCTGGGCACGCGCTCGGTCGCCTGCACCATCCAGTTGATCAGGTTCTTGGTATTGGCGATCGTGCCGAGCTCGGAGATGTCGATGTTGGCGATGCGCACGAAGTAGCGCCAGTCGCGCACCACCAGGCCGGCGTCCCAGCGGTAGTGCGTCCGGTAGCCTTCCATGCGGCCGCCGTTGCCGTCGACGTTCTCGATCGTCACCTGGCCCTTGTCGGACATCTGCAGGCCGGCCTGCGAGCCCTTGGGGTAGATCCCGAACCCGGTCTGCGGACCCCACACGCACAGCCAGATCGAGGTCAGGTCACCACCGGAGCCGGAGAAGGCGTCGATGATGTTGTCCGCGTTCTGGGCGCTGAGCGAGTTGTAGCGCGGGGCCAGGCCCGTGAACGCCTCGGGCTCGGTGCCCTCGTTGCCGTAAAACAAAGTGCTCGCGTGCTCTTGCGAGATCGACTCGATGTGCGCGGCGTCCTCCGACAGGCGGAACGCGGCGGTGTTGCCGTTCAGGTCGGCCAGGGCCTTGTCGACCTCGGCATAGGCCTCGAGCATGCCGCACGAGTCGGTGATCTGCGCGGTGGTGCTCTTGCCCGGCTGCACGCCGCCGTAGAGCTTGCGCCACGTCGGGGTGGGCAGGCCGGTGCGCACGGTCGACTTGTGGCCGGTGGGCAGGTTGCCCTCGACCCAGGACATGTCGGAGAGGACTTCGTTGGACTGGTTGAGCAGCTCGACGATGGTGTCGATCTTGCCGTCCGGGTCCAGACGCTTGGAGACGTCGATCAACGTCGGGTTGTTGCTTGCAAGGGTAGCCATGGTGGTGTGCCTTTCAGGTCATGTTGGGGAACAGTTTTCGGGCCGGGTCGGTCTCGGCGCCCTTGGGGCTGCCGGGCACGAACCGGTCTTCGCTGATGGCCTTGCCGGCCTTGTAGAACGCGCGGATCACCTCGGGGTGGTTGCCCAGCCCGGTGCTGTTCAGCACGTCGCGCAGCTCGGGCGTGCCGAAGGTGTCGAGCGCCTTCTTGGCCACCGCCAGGTTCTCGGTGAGCTTGTCGCCGCCGACTTCTTTGTCGGCCTTGACCTGCTCCACCCAGGTCTCCACCAGCTTGGTGTGCGCTTCGACCTGACGCTGGGCCATCTTGGCGCCAATGTCCGCGACCTTCTGCGCACTCGCCTGGTCGAGCTTGAGCTCCTTGGCGATCGCCTTGAACTCGTCAGCCGCAACGCTGTCGAGTTCCACCCCGTCGGGCATCGAGAGCGTGTAGTCCTCGGGGACCGTGGCCTCGGGGGCCTTGGGGTCCGCCGCGGGCGTTGCGCTCGCGCTGTCCGCCGCGGGTGCAGCGGCTTGTCCATCACTTGGTTTCGGTTCCCCAGCGTCGTTGGCAGGTGTGCTGGTCACCGTGGTCGAGTCATCCATCTTTGCCCTGGTACTCTTTGAGGAGCTTGAAGTACCCCTCGGGCGAGGCCTCGAGCACTTCTGCCGTGAGGTACAGACCGACGTGCCGCTTGCCTTCGTTGAACGCCATAACGCTGCCGCTATGGTTGAAGGTGGTGCGGTTGACACCGGCCTCCTCCAGCAGACGACTCACGATGCGCCGTCCTTGGGGGTGGGCCATCAGCCACTTGAGGTCCTCCAGCTCCTTGCGACGTTTCTCGCGGGCCACCAGCTCTTCGCTTTCAGCCTCGCGTTCCTGGCCTCGCAGGTCCATCGGATCTCGCATGATTGACGGGCGCATCGTAGACACGCGCCGCGCTCAGACGGACACGCTCACTCGACCATCGCGGGGCTCGGGCTTGAGTAGCCCTGCAGCATGCCCATCACGTCGCGCAGTTGGTCGGTGTTGATCTCGCTCGCGGTCTTGGCGCTCTCCACCACCTGCGGGGCGGTGGCGGCCGACTGCTGCGCCTGCATGGCCTGGGCGCGAGCAGCGCGGACCTCGGCGGCCTGCGCGTCGGGCACCACGATCGCCGGGTTGACGCCGAAGGCGTTGCCCATGTCGTCGATCACCTGGTCGAAGTTGATCTTGTCGAGGATCTCAGGCTTGACCGGCGCCAGGCTCACCGCGGTGGTGAGCAGTCGCTCCATGCCGTTGACCGCGACCGCGCGCTGCGCCTGGGCCAGCACGCTGATGAACTCGATGTCGAGCTCGGTGCCGGCGATCTCCGCGGGCGCGGGCGGCAGGATGCCGGCCTCCAGGCAGCGGTCAAACGTCAGGTCCACCAGCGGCGAGAGCAGCTCGTTGTGCAACCGCTCCAGCACCGGGCCCAGCATGAGGAGCTTCTCCTCGTGGCGCTCGGCCACCTCGGTGGCGGTCATGCGGCCGTTGGCCGGCTGCTGCGCCAGCATCAGGAACAGGTCCGCGTAGTAGGCCTGGCGGATGCGATCGCGCGTGTCGCGGATCGAGTCGAGCATGAAGTCCAGGCGCAGGTTGACCTCGAACGCCGAGCGCACGCCGCCGCCCGGCGACATCGCATCGACGTACATCACCCCGCCCGGCAGGCGGCTCTGGGCGCTGGCCTTGTAGGCGGTGGGCACCTGCAGAGGCGGGTTGACCTGGTACTCGATCGCCTGGGCCTTGCGCTGCTGCTCGTACTGCAGTTGCTTGGTGTCGCCCAGCGCCTCCATGCCGGGTGAGCGCCCGTAGATGTCATTGCCCGTGACGGTCCACCTCGGGCACAGCGCCGGAAAGCGCCGGAACCCCGACTCGCTCAGGTACTGGTTCTGCGCCTCGCGCCCGGGCTCGAAGTAGCAGGACTCGAACGCCATGTTCTTGGCATCGCGCTTGCCGTACTCGCGGTCGCGCCGCGGCTGGATCATGTGCACCACGTCGATCCACTGGTCGTAGGCGCCCTTGTCCCAGAGGTTGCGCACGGTCGGGCTGCAGGCGTCCTTGCCGAACTGCTCGACCAGTTGCGCCACCGTCATCTTGAACTCGCGCGCCAGCGTGTCGACCTGGCCCTTGTGGTTGTGCCCCAGGTAGTACTCGCCCACCGTCAGCGGGTAGTGGTGGATGACGTTGTCGAAATCCGGCAGCACCACATCCGCCCAGGTGCCGAAGGCCCCGAGCTCCTCGTAGCAGGCGTGCAGGCTGTTGTAGGTGTTGCTGGCCGCGAACACGGCGCGCATGAGCTCGGCCGCATCGTGCAGCCACTGCTTGACCGGCCCGAACTCCATCAGCTCCTTGTCGGGCAACCCCAGCCGGAACCACGGCCGCGCGGGCGAGGTGACGCCCGACATCATCCCCGCGGCCAGGGTGCGCACCGCGAAGATGGCGGTGTTGTCGTAGATGAGCTGGTTCTTCTTGCTGCCCTGGTTGGTCTCGGAGCTAATGAACCGGCCGGCGCGCGGGAACTGATATTGCGCGATGTCCTTCCAGTGGGTGTCCCAGGTGCTGCGCTCGGACTTCAGCGCCGACAGCCGCGCGAGCTTGCGGTTGATGTCGTAGCCCTTGCCCTGCGGGCTCTCGCCCGAGTCGGGCCCGGCGCCGTACAACATGAGGTCAGCCGCCCAGCAGCGAGGCGCCGCCGGTGTTGAGCGAGCCCGAGGCCACGCCCGAGGGGCCAGTCAGCATGGTGCCGCCGCCCATGCCCGAGGCCTGGCGCTGGCGCCGGCGCATGGCCATGCTGTCGGGCTGCTTGACCTCCTGCGGAGGCGGGGGCGGCGGGGGAATCTTGGGCGAACTCATGCACATGCTCAGCGCTCCATCGTGATGCGGGTGGGCTGGATCGACGGGCTAGTGAGCAGCGAGCCACGAGGGGCTGATCCTCCAGCGCCGGTCAGCAGCGTGCCCCGACCCCGGCCACCGGCCACGCGGCGGGCGCCGGTGGTCGAGCCCCCGCCCGCGTCGCGCATCGACCCGCCGATGCCGGCCGGCGTCGCGGCCGCGATGGAGGTCTCCTGGCTCGAGCCGACGGCACACATGCGGCGGCATTCTGCGGAAGACCGCAGATCAGACGGACACGCCGCTCACATCGCGGCCAGCGGGTCGTAGGCGGTGACGTCGACGGCGCGGTCGAACTGGCTGGCCCGATGTCCGGCCATGACCGCGGCCTGGCGGCGCAGGTCGCGCTCCTTGACCACCGGGAAGGCGAAGGTGAGCGCCAGCGCATCGCCCAGGTCCGGTGAGGGCAGGCCCCGGGCCTTGAGCTCGTCCTTGCTCTCGAGCGCGACGCGGTCCTGGTTATCGAATCGGTAAGTCGGCGCGGCCAGGTCCTGCTTCAGGCTGACGTCGTTGGGGATGCAGCCGCCGGCCATGAGCCAGTCGCGCAGCTCGTACCACATCTCCGCGCGCTTGTTGACGTAGCGCGGCTTGCCCGGGCGGCCACCGAAGTGCACCTCGACCACCTCGTGGCCGAGCTGGCGCAGCTTGTCGATCACCCCCGCGCCGTTGCCGGCATCGACGAACACTGCATCGGCCTGCACGTCCTCGATCGCCTGGGCCACGTAGGCGGCGAGCGCCATGTTGTCGACCTTGGTGTAGACGCGGAACGGCTTGCACACCAGGCCCTGCCGGATGGCGATGACGCTGCGGTCGTCGCCGAACCGCGCCGGGTCCACGCCCAGGATCACCGGCGCGAAGTCGTACTGGTCGCGCCTGACGTGGCGGCGGCTGGCCTCCTCCACATCGGCCAGGCTGATGAGCTGCTCATCGCCCGCGGCGCTGAAGTCGCACAGGTACTCGCGCCGCCAGGACATCTCGCTCATCTCGGCCTGCAGGCGGGTGACCTCGAGCGGGTCGATCGACTCGGTGTCGTGCACCGTGTAGAGCGCACTGTGCCAGTCAGCCTTGTCGCGGGCGGCGTAGAAGAGCTGGCTGAACAGGTTCACGCCTTTGGGCGTGCCGATGAACAGCGCCCATCCCTGGCGGTCGGACAGGGCCGGCTGCAGGATGTCGTCCCAGACCTCGGGCTTCATCTGCGCCACCTCGTCGAGCACCACGCCGTCCAGGCGCACGCCGCGCATCGCATCGGGGTTGTCGGCGCCGTAGATGCGGATGGTCGCGCCGTTGTTCTTCAGCCGCACCCAGAGCTCGGACTCGTTGGCCTCGGCCAGGCCGGCGAGCTGCAGCGGCTGGGTCTTCTGCTTCAGGCGCTGCCAGGCGATGGCCTTGGCCTGCTTGAGCTGCGGTGCGACGTAGAAAAACAGCCCCAGGTCGCGCGTGAAGCGCAGCGCCTTGTCGATGAGCTCGGCCAGTGCCAGCTCGGTCTTGCCAGCCCGGCGATGCAGCGCCAGCACCGTGAACCGGCGGCGGTTCTGGTGGCAGTCGCGCTGCCAGGCGCGGGGCCGGTAGCCCAGGTCGATGATCTTGGTCAAACCAGTTCGTCGGCCGCGGGCAGCACGGCGGGCACGCCGGTGCTCACCACCACCTGCGTCTTGACCGGGCCGCCGTCGGCGCCGGTGATCTCGGTCTTCTTGCTCTCACGGTAGTCGTCAGGGAAGCGCGCGGCCATGGAGCGCGACCAGAGCTGCGGGTTCAGCCGCGCACCTTCGGGCGACTCCCACATGCCGATGTGCGCCTGCTCCTCCCACCAGGCCAGCGCCAGGTCTCGCGCACGCGCGATGGCCTTCGCGAATTCAGGTTGCTTCTCGGCCCATTCCCACAGCGTCACGCGCGCCACGCCCATGGCCGCACCGATCTGCGCCAGGCTCTTGCCCTGAGCGCCGAGCTCAACGGCGAGCTCGCAGTACTCGGGGCGATAGGACGAAGGTCTTCCAGCAGGCATGGTCGGCAATCTACCGTTGCCCGGCTCAATCACGGACACGGACCCAGCCGGCCGGCACCTGGCCGCGGCGGTAGCCGTGCACGATCTTCCAGACGCAGCCCTTGCTGACCTCCATCTTCCTCGCGATCTCGGCCAGGGCCATGCCCAGCTCGTGGAGCTCGTGCACCAGCTCGACCTCGTGGTCACTGAGCACGGCGCGAGGGTGCTGCTCGCCGATGCGACGCCTGGCGTCGTTCACGGCCACCATCCGGTTCTTCGCTCGTTGAATCACTCCGACCACGGCCAGTCCTTTCATTGCAACAATGAAACCGCTATACACTCGAAACTCCGCATCACAGGGGGCTGCCCATGCAACGCATCACCATCAACGACCACCCGTTCGACCTGCTCGGCGTCGTCGACCATTTCCGGCAGGACGGCCAGGCCACCAAGCTCTATCACTGGCGAAGCGGATGCGCGCATACTGGGTGTGCCGCGTCGTGGGAGTTCAAGACCACGGCGCTGAACCGTGCCGGTGAGCTGGTGCCGCCCGACGATCCGTCCCGGCACTACCGCTCCGAGTTCTCCTGGAAGCTCTGCCGAGAGCACCGTCCCCGGACCCAGCGCAGGACCTACGCCACCACCTACCAGTCGCGCCAGCGCTTGAGCGACGCCGAGGTGGCGAACATGCGACAACTTGCAAACGAGTTCGTCGGCGCCCGCTCCGACCTCTACGACTGCATGTCCCTGCTCTTCGGCGTGACGCCCGGGTCCGCCAGGGAAATCCTTGCAGGTAGACGACGCGCACCAGCACCACAGCACCGCGATCGGGCGTGCACCACGACAGGGGGGTTACGGTAGTAACCCCCACTGTTGCGGTGGTGCAGGCGCCCTCCCCTTTCACCGCAAGCACCGCGCTGCACGGTGCAGTCGTGGTGCACGTGGTGCATTGCAAGTTCGCTTTTTTCTGCACGTTCAAGTTCCAACTCAGACGACCGTCAGGCAGCCGTCCTCGACCCAGAACGGCGCCGAGTCCCCCCTGGTGAGCGACTCCAGCGCCCGCTTGACGTGCTGTTTGCGGGTGTCGCGCTTGCCGTCCTCGGGCCCTGCCAGGCGCTTGATTGACTCCTTGACCACCGCCTCGAGCTCGATGCCCGCCGTCTGGAACTCGGCCATCTCGAGCACGACGGCGTGCACCACCGACTCCACCGGGCCGAGCTTGCGGGCCGGGGCGCCCTGCTGCAGCTCGGCCTCGGCCACCACGCAGGAGGTGATGGGGTCCAGGTCCTCGTCGATGCCGAGCTGCACCGTCTCGAGCTTGAATCCCCACTGCAGCCCGTCCTCGCCGTCCTTGTTCTTGGACAGGCGCAGGCTGCGCTGGCCGTCCTCGGCGCGGATGACCTCGATCTCGGCATCGGCCGCGGCGCGCAGGCCTGACCAGCCACGGGCGCCCTTGGCCTGGTCCTTGCCGCTGTGGTGGATCAGGATCACCAGCGCGCCGGTCTTCTCGTGGATGCGCCGGCAGTGGGCGATGGCCCGGCCCATGTCCTCGCCGGCGTTCTCGTTGGCGCCCGGCGTGGTCTGGGCCAGGGTGTCGACCACGATCACGTCCGCCCCGCCCCAGGCCTGCACGCCCAGCACCAGGTCAGCGGCGTCCTTGACCTCGAGCAGGTTGGGCGCGCCGTTGAGCACCGACATCGGCACGGCCGTGAGTTCCACCTGGTGGTGCTGGGCATAGGCCGCCAGGCGCTTCCTGAAGCCGTCAGCGCCCTCGGCAGCGATGTAGGCCACCCTGCCCTGCCGCACCTTGCGATCGCGCCAGGCGCGCCCCTGGGCGATGGCCAGGGCCATGTCCAGCACGGCGAAGCTCTTGCCGCTGCCACTGGCGCCGTAGACCACCGCGAGGCCCGCCTGGGGCAGCACGCCCTTGATGATCCAGGGGCTGGCCGTGGCGCTGGCGAAGGCGTGCACCGGCTCGAACTGGAAGCGCAGCGGCTTGGGCTCGCCCGCGGCGTCAGGCTCGGCGGCCTGGCCCTGCTCCACCAGCGCCTCGAACTCCTCCACGCTGGCCGGGCCTCCGATGGTGATGTGCGCGCCGTGCTCGTGCGCCAGGCGCACCAGCGATCGGGCCGTGACCTGGCGCCCGCCGCCCTTGCCGAAGCTGCGCCAGCGCTCGCGGCCGTAGCGCTCGGTGGTGTACTTCGGGCTGCGCCGGGACCACTCGTCCCAGACCTCGAACCCCTCGGGCCCGAGCTCGTGGTGCAGCGCCATCCCGACGCTGATCCACTGGTCGTAGCCCAGGTCGCCGGGCAGCGCGTCGAGCGCCTCCTCGAGCTGCGAGCGCGTCAGGCCCAGCCGCTCGGCGGTGGTGGCGTCGGCCTCGGGCTCGCTGGCCCGGGCGAAGCGACGGCGCACCAGGGTGAGCACCGTGTCGTCGACCTCGGCCACGCTGTTCTCGTTGCCGAGCACCTGGGTGATCTCGAGCGCGTTGCCGGTGACGGTGACGAACCCCTTGGAGGAGAAAGTCTCGAACCCGAACGGCTCGCCGTGGTCCTTGAGGTTGCCCAGGTTGCCGCGGAAGAAGGCGCGGATGCCCAGCCCGCTGGGCGAGTACTCGGCGTAGGTCGAGCCCAGCACCTCGAGCACCTGCGGGTGGATCTCACCGCCCTGCACGCAGCGGTCGAAGTCGAGCGCGCAGACGTTGAACTCAGGCATGGGCGCGAAGCCCACGCCGTCGAAGCCCCGGCGCGCGGCCGCGGCACGGGCCGCGTCGAACGTGGTGAGCTGCTGGCGGTCCTCGGCCCGGCCCTGCACGCCGTGGCGTCGCTGGCCGTTGGTGTAGTACGGCACCTTGCGCGGCTTGCCCTCCCCCTCGTGGTGCTCGTAGCGCCAGATGAGCCAGGCCGGCAGCTCGCGCAGCTCGTCGGGGCAGGTGATGGTCGTGAGATGCGCGTTGAGCTTGGTCACGGCGTTCATGGTCAGACGAGGTTGGATAGACACTCGATGCGCCAGCCGATCCAGCGCACCACGGGCACCGCCCAGGAGTTGCCCAGCGCCTTGTAGCGAGGCCCGTCGGGGCACTCGCTGGCGGGCTTCTTGCGCCAGGGGATGGCGGTGTAGTTGTCAGGGAAGCCCTGCAGGCGCTCGCACTCGACGGGGGTGAGGCGGCGGACTTGCATGCCCTGCACGGTTTGCGGAATCTCATCGCCCGTGGCCGACCGCCCCTTGCGCAGCGTGTGAGTCACCGGCGCACAGGCCTGGTTGTAGGGGTCGAAGGCGATGGCCGCCGTCGCGCAGCCCTGCCCGTTGCCGCTGCTGATGCTGTGGCAGATGTCGGTGCTGCTGATCGGGTCTTGCGTGGGGTGGAAGGCTATGGCTTGCGGATGCCCGCCGCCAGTGGGCGATGGCTGAGTCAACGTGAACGCCAGATCGTCCTGCCACTTGGGTGTGGCGTCTGGTCGGATGGCGACGGGCTGCATCACCATCTGATGCTCAGGAATGCGCCCTGCCCGCAGCGTCCCGGCGCTGTCGTACTGCTGTACGCCGAACTCGCTGTCTTGGAAAATGCCGACGGGCTGCGCTACAAACAGGCTGCCGTTGTCCGCGCTGGCGTTGCCGTTCCACTTGGTGCCGTAGGCCGCGGTCAGGCAGTCGGCAGTTTCTTGGAAGGCCACCGGCAGCAGGTTTTCATCTAGCGGGTTGTTGCTATGGCCTCCGGCGCAAACCGTCTTGGCTACTGACTGCGGTATCAGTCGCTGGCCTTCGCTGTTTGTGCCACCGCGGTCAGCGCGGTCCGTAAGGGCGTTGGCAATTCCTTCCCCCGCTTCTCTGCTCGGCGCAGAATCCCGGCGCACGCCGTCCCACTCAAGAAGAACCGCTGCGGGATCGAAGTCGTCTCGAGCACTTGCGACAACGAACACACGGCGGCGTCGTTGGGCCAGGCCAAAGTATTGGGCGTCGAGGATGCGCCACGCGACTGCTCGCGTGGGGCCAAGCACCACACCAGCGTCTGTCCACTTGCCCCCTGGCGCGACGAGCGGCTCATCCTCGCCGGCAAGGCCGGCAAGGAAGCAGCCGAAGGCGTTGTCCGCGGTGCTGAGGACTCCGGGCACGTTCTCCCAGAAGACGATGCTGGCGCGCTCTCCTCGAACAGCGCGAACTGAGTCGATTGCATTGGCGATCTCGCAGAAGGTCAGCGACAGGTTGCCGCGGGCGTCATCAAGGGACCGGCGCAGGCCGGCTACGGAAAAGGCCTGACACGGCGTGCCGCCGCACAGGATGTCGGGCGCCTCGACCTCGCCGCGCTGGATCAACGCCGGGATCTGCGTCATGTCGCCCAGGTTCTTCACCTCCGGGTAGTGGTGCGCCAGCACCGCGCTGGGGAAGGCCTCGATCTCGGCAAACCACGCGGCCTGCCAACCGAGCGGCCCCCAGGCCACGCTGGCGGCCTCGATGCCGCTGCAGACAGAACCGAATCTCATCACCATCTACTTCCGTAAAGCCCTTGAGCAAACGCAACCTGGCGCGGGTGCATCGGGCTCAAGGTTCGACTTAGCAAGCCGATAAAATTGCGAGTGGCACACAGGGAGCCACTACTCGACCCCAAGGGGGAACTCCGATGCTGGAGAACCGCAGCGCCGTGCGTAGGCGCAGGAGCGACAGGCCTCGGCCAGGTCGGTGCG
>Ga0209229_10000682_pt1 | contig 13897 bp, 10 predicted proteins | sample SanBayMetagenome_FD_187466 | JGI IMG/M metagenome (GOLD analysis project Ga0209229, IMG submission 187466) | Freshwater and sediment microbial communities from dead zone in Sandusky Bay, Ohio, USA (SPAdes) (version 2) | ecosystem: Environmental > Aquatic > Freshwater > Lentic > Sediment... | reverse complement strand
AGTCGAGCTTAAGTACGTTCTTACTATAACCAACCTTAAGTAGTCTTGAGAGACCTCCTACGAAGTCTGTCTTACCCTGTTTGGCGGGGATTGCAAGTCCGTGTTTGTAAGACCAAGCCAACATCAACATTTTCCATAATGTCGCAGTACCCATGGTTGAAACCCTTTCATATGTTGTTGGAATCATCGCCGCCAACAAGAACGAACCTTGGTTGAACTCCTGGTCAACCTTTAGGGTTTCATCTAAGTCATCGTCAAGATACATCTCAACAATCTTATCACCTGTAACTTTTTTGTAGACGTTAGGGAATTTTATATCCAAGTTATCATATTCAGGATTGTCAGCCTTTTTGTATTTACCGTTCTGTGTGTTTAACCAAAACTCTTCTTTATTCAAATAAAGTTTACCGATATTATCGTGTTCAATATAAACACGACTCGGTGATTCAGCATTGATGTATTTGGTAATGTATTTCAAACCTGCTGCTTTGATACTTGAATTGATTGCCTGAGCTCTACGAACTGCGTGGATAATGTCAATTACATTGTATCCCCAAATTGAAGTTTGAGTATAAGTCTCCACTTCGTTAGCGAGTTTCAACATTCCATCTTTTCTTGTAAATGAATGTTGGGGGTGTAAAGAACGACAAATCTTTTTTGGGTCAAGTCCCAAGATTTTACAACGTTCAAATATCCAATGCCAGTCGAAGTTTGCTGAGTTATAGCCACCGATAATACTTGGTTTTAATTCGTCAATTACTCTGAAAAATTCGATGATTGCATTTCGTTCTTCAGACTCATCGAAACATTCGATAACTCTGTGGTATCCTTTATTTGTTTTAATTCCAATCATGAAGATACGACCGTCCTGTGGTTCAAGAGAGGTCGTCTCTAAGTCATATACGAGTCGGGTGACTTCATCGTAGTTCTCAAAACCCTTGAATAGTCGTTTTTCTTTTGAGATGAGGTATTGTTCCACAGGTGGAAGGATAATGATTTTATCCTTTGTCTTTTCTCCCCATGGGTCACATCCACCTTCTCTAAAGAATTGGATTAGTTCACGATAACCTTTAAGGGATTTAACCATAAAAGTCATACCCTTTTCTAAACGTTCATCACCATGAGTTTCTAATTTATCTATGACAATACCGTGTTTGGTCATGGCTTCTTTTTGAGCCGCTTTGGAACCACCGTAAAAGTTGATATTACGTAAATCACCTACCCAAGCGAATGGGGTAAACGTATCCTTACGGATTTCTTTTCCTTTACCAGGAATTTCTTTGATTTTGTAAATGGAGTTGGATGCGTAGTCAAATTCGATTGCTACTATAAATTCTTCAGGGTCATTCCCATGCAAGAAAGATTCAATTTCTTCGTTAGATATCATAATATTATTTTCGTTGGTTTATTAGCTTTCACACCGTCGTGAAATTTACCTTCGTAAATAAATATAAATGAAAAAATGAATTAATCAAATTAACAACAAGCAGTTTCTGAAATAAAACTTGGTTGGACGTTGATATACAATTCCTCTCTAATTGGAAGAATTAAATTACCTTCATCGTTCTTGATTAAGAACTGACCAACGTATCTACCAGGTTCATCTGTGTCTCTTGCACTGAACTTGAAATAAATATAATATTCGGGTGCAGCACCTAATGGTAGAATAAGTGAAACGATTTCACAAGGAGCCGATACTATTTTAGGAATTTCGGTTTCAACATTAATCATTGTAAAGAAAATAGTAGAAACTTCCAAGTCCTGCATTAGTTCCAAGTAACCCGCTCTACCATCTTTAACTACTTGCATTTTTAATACAGGTAGTGTCGCATTTTGTTTAATAAAGAATTCCATAACAATAAATATATTGTTATGACTCTTTTCTTAAACTTCTTTCGTAATGTTCAAATCTATCGTGTTCTGTTGGTGTCATCAATAACAAACCAGGATATAATTCACCTTTCTTAACTAACTGATACATGTGACTCATCCATGTTTGTTCAAATGGATGTCCCCATGTTGTATCTAAGAACATTTTTTGATTTCCTGTTCTTGTAACAATCTGAGGCCAGTTACAATAATAAACTTCACCTGTTACATATGGTATTCCTTGGAATGAATTAACTGAATCGTATACCGCTCTTGGAGCATTTGGGTCTAAACCTTGAACAGGTAGTCTATCTTTACCTGGCCAATATTGTTCTCTAACGTGTTGTGGTACATTATACCAAGACCATTGAGTTCCGTTGTCACCAAAGAATTCGCTATAGTTAAGTTTTAAGAAATCAAAGTTTTCTTTTTTAACAATCTGTAATGTCTTTGAATATAAATTTGGAACGTATCTATTAAATCCATTGCGACATACTTCACCTTCGTGTGGGTAGAAAAACATATCGTCCTCAAAAAACAAATAGAAATCTAAATCAGTTTCATTTTGGAAATGTTCTGCAATCCATTGACGACCACCACAAATACCTAAATTATCTTTTTTAATGTGTTCAAATCCATTTTCCTCACATAACTTAGCATAGTCATCAAATGTTGACTCATCAGTTGAATTATCTAACAAAAACTTTTTAGTTTTTAATAAATAATCTTTATCGTAAGCGTTCATGGATTCAATTAAAGTTGAAAATTGTTTTGGGCTGTTAAAAGTAATCACATATAAACCAACTTTATTTACATCTAAAGAATTTGTAGTTCCTCTAATATGTTCAGATTTAGCAACTAAATCATTGTTTTTTAAATCTTCAAAAAACTTACCTACTAATCCGTTTGACTCAATCTCAAAATAATTAATCAAATCAGAATGCTTATAACACATGATACTAAAGATTGATTCTTCAGTTCCCATATAACCCTCATCTAACGTTGTCTTTAGTAAATTATAATAGATTCCGTTAATATCCGCAATTGAATGTTTTGGACCACCAAAGAATCCACCACGAGCAACTTTATTAACCTTTGCACCTGCAAGAGAATTTAATTTGTTATATTCAAATCCATGAATTTCTCTTTCAGCGTCGTATGGGAAACAAATAAATGAAAACTTTGAAATGTATTTTGATAAATTATTAAAAACTTTATCGTGAGTAAAATAACCTTGGTGAACTGTATTTGTTAATCCACCATCAATCCAAAACATGTATTCAGAATCAAATCTATCCATGATTTTTGCATCGTGTAATAAAAACACTTTGGACATAACTAATGGATTATAATTCTCCAATCTACCTTGGGTTGACTCTTTTAACCATCCCGCTAAATTTTGCCAATTCTCATCATTTCTGATTGTTTGAATTTTATCAAAAAATTCAGAATCGGTAAACCACGATAATGGTCTTACAATAAATTGGGTATTATCCGCACTACGCCTTTCAAAGACAAATTTTTGTAACTCCTCATCGCCAAAAATTATCATATTCTCTTCACACTTCAAAAGTTGTTCAAACTTATCCAAATAGTGTTGGAACGGTCTTGACCATCCTTCCGATAGTTCACCTCTACCAATGTCCCAAATTCCTGTTACTAATGTTATATTACTCATAGATTTTGTTAAATTCTTCTAATATTCTAAAAAAGCTTTTATTTAATGTGAACATTTCATCTGTCACTCCTGCAGGTGCATTATCTCTACACCACCAAATGTCAAAATGTTTACGTTCAAACAATTCACGATGATTTACATACATAAGACTCATAACTTGTTCTTCGTGTGGAAGACCTGCGTCTTCAGTTAAAATGTCACTTACGTATTTTTCAAATAAAGTTACAACTTCGTCCCATTTGTCTCTATGACCTCCAAACATACCACCGATAATGTGAATACTTCTATCAAACTCTTTATACCATTTTGGGTCAACAGTTCCCGACCAATAATTTCGGTCGTTCTCTTTACCAAGAAGTAAAAACTTATCGTTAGTGTCGGTTATCACATTTTTAAGGAATTCGTTATTAAATAAACTACTTTCATAATATCTTGCTTGAGGATGTTCACTAACAAGATATTTGTTTGGTATTAAACCACAATGTGAAAGACCTGCGTCAATCCAATAATAGTAATCATAAGATTTATCTTCGTTCCACCACCAATGGAATTTAGAGTACTGAATTTCAATACATCTATCTCCTTGTTTAATTTGGTCAATATTTTTTCTTAATTTAATTAAATCTTTGAATTTTGTTTCAGATATATCAAATATTTGAAATTTTAATTTTTCAGGTGATATTGAGTTTTCGTCATAAAAAAAAGATTTTAATGACTCGATTTCACGGTCTGATGTATAACATAGGAAATCTGCGTCGGTCATCTTTAATAATGAAAGGAGACTGTATCTGTAATGACCATTTCTACCTACTCTTCCACCGAATTCTGTTCCGTGTAAATCACTATATATTGATGTGATAAATTTAACTGACATATGTAAATTCTTTGTGTTGTTTATTTTTTTTCATTTCATCGGTTACCCTTACTTGTAAATACTCTGAAGGTATTTTACAAGGACTATATAAATTCCAATTGTATGTTTGTGTATAAAAATTATTGTACTGTCCTTGGGATACATCAGACCAACTATTCATTTGAGGAGCAATTGGTAAAATTGGACAGTAACTTTGTTTTAGTGGAAGAATAAATTGATAAATGAAATCGTCAATTGCATAGTAATTTAGATTTTCAGGAATTTCCATTTTAAGAACTTCATCATATATTGATTCGTGATATAATATCATATTTGTTGCAAATATACCTCTTTCGTGTTCTTTTTTTGGAGGTAAGTTTGTTATGTCTAAAAACAATGGTTGTTCTTCACTACGATTAACGGGTCGATTTAATGTTGGTGAGAAATTAATTATACCAAAATCAAACTCACCAGTTTCAGTTTCAATTTTATTAATTAAATCTTTTGAGTATGGTAAAAAAGTACAATCATCTTCTATCACCAAAACAGATTTATATCCACGCTCTTTTGCAATTTTAATAATTTCAGTGTGAGATAAAGTACATCCACCATGATGATTTAAATCAACCGCCTTAAACAATTCATAGTCCCAACCAATATATTCTAATTCTTTTTGAATATGTTCTAATCGGTCAGGTCGTCTTTCTAAATTAACGACAAACTTAGGTATACTTGCGATATTCATTAACTAACATGGTTGTGGGTTAATCTACCTGTGATTCTATCACACCATCCTTTTGATTCTGAGTGAGGCCAAACAACCCAATAAGACGGCATCTCATCTGTTTGGAATTCTCTCCATACTTTACAGTATTTGTCAGGGTCTCTCATGAAACCAGCAATTTCATTTTTGTCCGCATCTTTTCTAAATAAAGTTTCATCTTTATCGTTATGGAACGCAACAACCCAAAAATCATAATCAGTTTCAGGAACTTGAGAATAACCAATGTCAATACAGTGTTTGAACATCATACAGAAACTGTCTTTCCACTCTTGTTCTGTTTCAAAATTGTATGGATTTGGTGGGTAGTTTTTATCTAAAGTGTGTTTGTCGATTGCTCGTTTTTCAAAAAGAATACCTGCATATTTTTCATAATCGGTTAATGTTCTAACAGGACCAAAACCGTAAGGACCATCATGACCTTCTTGTTTTTCACCATCCATACCAAACAATTTTCTGTTTGTTAAATGTGAGTGACTATTTCTTTGACCCCAAGTCTTGTCATCATCCCATTGTTTTGTTCTACCTTTACGAGTATATTCGTGGAAAACAACAGGAATGTGTGGGTGGAATAAATCATAACCCCAAGTGTAAGCTCTTGCAGCAATTGAAATTTCTTCTCCGTGGAAATAGTATTCAGGGTTATGTTGAACTTCAGTTGAAAATTGTCCTAATGTAAAACAGAAGTGAGCCGAGTAAAATCTTGCAGTTACAGGTTTTGTCATTTCTCTCCAACCTGGAATTGTTTCAGGTAAGAAGAATACTGCACCTTCAGGGATAAAACGGTCAAACACCATTCTCCAAGCATCTTGAGCTCTTCCTGCTGGGTCATTTTCGGGGTCAAAAGAAGGAACGTAGCCCGTAAGTAGAGGCTTCTTATACCCGTCCTTCTGTAACCCCTTTATCATTTTGATAAGGATATCATCCCAATCCTTAACAAATCTCATGTGAGAATCAATTTGTAGTGTGTATGTTTCGCCTTTATAAAGTTGTTGAACTTGGTGTCTTGCCCAACATACACCTTTAGCATCTTGATAAGGAATATCTAAGATTCTAAATCTTTTGTCTTTTCTGTATTCATCTAAGTTATCAAACCCATCTTCGTCGCTATATTGTCTTGCGATACCGATAACAAGGTTATTTGGTTTCTTGGCATTTGCCAACATGTCTTTAATTGTTGGGACCAACTGTGGGTCTCTGTACGATGCAATTTGAACGAATATTTTCATGTAATACTATTTTATACATAAAAATAAAAAACCCTCCACGAAGGTGAAGGGTTTTTGAGTATATTAATTTTGTTTTTTTAAATACAAGCTGTAGGGTTGACACCTGTCACTTCACCCAATCCTCCTGATACCAAGAACGACGCAGTTCCGTTAGAGTAATATCCATCAATAACAGGTATTGTTAATGCAGTGTCAAAGTATAAATACTCACCCGCATTTGGACCAGGTCCTCCTGCAACCGTACCGTAAATTGTGTTAGGTGCGAAGACAAAGTCAGTACATGCATCATTTGAAGTTGCACCTGTACCTAAACTATAAGTGTAATAACCAAATGTTGCGGTTGGTGTTGTAGTTGGGGTTGGAGTTGGTGTTTCAGTTGCTGTAACCGTTGGTGTGTTTGTTGGAGTTTCTGTATTAGTTGGTGTTGGTGTTAAAGTTGTACATAAAGAGCCAAATCCAACAGTATTTCCAAATTCATCTAATTCAATAACATAGTTACCATTTTTATAGAAACCTGTCATATCAATTGTTGGTCCACCTGTTGCAACGTTCCAAAATTCATCACATAAGTCAAATTGTGAATTATTACCGTAAATTGTTGTACTTGCGTTGTATTCACCACAAGCATCATCCTGTGTTGCTCCGTAGTAAACTGTGAATGAAACTCTAGCAATTGTTGGGGTTGGAGTTGGTGTTGAACCAGGACTTGCAGTTGGTGTGTTTGTTGCGGTCACACTTGGAGTTGGGGTTGGTGTTTCTGCTGCAGTTCCTGTATTAGTCGGTGTAGGCGTTACTGCGGCAGTTCCTGTATTAGTCGGTGTTTGAGTTGGTGTCTCCGTTTGAGTTGGAGATGCCGTCAACGTAGTTGTTGTAGTAGGTGTTGGTGTTTGAGTTGCGGTATTAGTTGGTGTTTGAGTTTGTGTTGGAGATGCGGTCAATGTAGTTGTCGTAGTAGGTGTTGGTGTATTAGTTGCAGTAACACTTGGTGTTGGTGTATTAGTTGGCGTAACCGATGGGGTCAACGTAGGAGTTGGAGTTGGATAAACTGGTGGGAATACACCCTCATTTACCAATACAACACTACTTTGATATAGTTGTGCAATTGAATACGTGTTATTAATTAACCAAATATTTTTGGTTTGGTTAGGGTACAATTCTACTTGGTATTCCCACATAGAATCATCACATCTTCTATAATTAAAGTTGATTATAGTAGAACCTGTGTTCGTCAAAGTATATTTACTACATGCCATCGTTTTGTTTTCTTTTAATATAAATACTTTATACAGGTTAAAGTTTACGAGTAATTATTTTTTTTTTAATTACGGAGTATAACTTGTCCTAATATCGAGTTTATTTGTTGGTTGAGGTGGAACTAATGAAGAAATATATAGACCTGTAAACGTATAAGTGCCACTTGAGGTAATTGTTTGAGTGTATTGAATTCCATTAGAATCTGTTACAGTAAGGTCAATAGTACCCGATGGAACTGATTGTAAATCAATACCAACCTGAGCAGTATAGTTACTACTCCAATTTGATGTAGTAAATCCTGAATTAAATTGTGAAAATAATAATGGGAAACCGTCACCACTTGTTGGTTGTCCAAGAGGTGAAGAACCTGTAACTCCTGAAATGGTTACTCCTGTGATTGTACTTGCACTTGAACTATCGTAGTTTTCAACGTAAACAAATGTTGTCGGTTCAGGTAATAAACCTAATGATAATAAAATAGAATTACCATACAATTCATTCATTGTTGATGACGTAAATGTTGTCAAGTTAGCAACATATGCATTTATACTCACTAATGTTGCCCCACTAACTTTCTTATATGCCATTGCACTATAACTTGGTGATACCCAAGTTGCTAATGATTTAGACCCAGTTGATAAAGCAATTGGTGTTGCAGGTGTACTACTACTACTACCATTTATTGAAATTGAGCTTCCAAACCCACTATTAGTTAAACCTGAAGTAATTGGGTTACTTAATACTTGATTAACCCATATGGTATTACCAGCAAATACCGTACCTATAGTATTTCTCTCGTTATATGCGGTTAATTCTGAGTGATTAAATCCTGAAGGATATGATGACCACAATCTAGCCCCTGACACAAAATTACCACCACTACTAACGTAATCGTAAATTGCAGTACTTAATGTTGACGAATAAGGACTACCACTAAATGAGTCTGTAGTATACATTACTATGGTATCATAATTTGCAAGTGTGATACCCCCATCACCTGTATAAGACGCGTCCAAAGTAACTGCTGAGAATGTTGAAGAGTACCCCGTACTACTTAAATAATCTTGTATTGATAATGCCTCATCTGCGGCATTTGACCCTCCAATGTATAACACGCTAAACGCTGGTGTTGGGGTTGGAGTTGGCGTTGGAGTTGTTGTCGTTGTTTGAGTTGGCGTTACATTTGGTGTTCCTGTATTAGTTGGTGTTGGTGTAACCGCCGCAGTTTCTGTGTTAGTTGGTGTTGGTGTAACCGCCGCAGTTTCTGTGTTAGTTGGTGTTGGTGTAACCGCCGCAGTTTCTGTGTTGGTTGGTGTTGGTGTAACCGCCGCAGTTTCTGTGTTAGTTGGTGTTGGTGTAACCGCCGCAGTTCCTGTTTGAGTATTTGTTGGAGTATTTGTAGGAGTTTCAGTTGCTGTCACCGTTGGTGTCGGAGTTTGAGTTTCAGTTTGTGTTGGAGTTGCACCAATGGTTGTACTTGGGGTTGGTGTTACATTAGGTGTACCTGTTTGTGTATTAGTCGGTGTGTTTGTAGGTGTTTCTGCAGGTGTACCTGTTTGTGTATTAGTCGGTGTGTTTGTAGGTGTTTCTGCAGGTGTACCTGTTTGTGTATTAGTTGGCGTTGGAGTTTGAGTTTCAGTTGCCGTTGGAGTTAAACCTAATGTTGCAGTTGGTGTTGATGTTGCATTTGGAGTACCTGTATTTGTTTGTGTATTTGTTGGTGTACTTGTATTAGTAGGGGTTACTGGTGGCGTTCCTGTATTAGTAGGTGTGACTGAAGGAGTCGTAGTTTGTGTCGGTGTATTACTTGGAGTCACACTTGGTGTTGGCGTAGGTGTAGGTGTTACATAAACAGGTGGGAACACACCATTATCTTCCAAAACTAAATTTGTATTATACAATGGAGCAATTGAAAAAGTGTTATCCATTAACCAAATATTTTTGGTCTGATTAGGGTATAACTCTACTTGATATTCCCACATAGAGTCATCACATCTTCTGTAATTAAAGTTTATTACAGTAGTTCCAGTGTTCGTTAAAGTATATTTACTACAAGCCATATTCTATTTTTTATATTAACATAACGTTCCAAATCCAACTGTATTTCCATTAGAGTTTAATTCAACAACGTATCCTGCATTTTGGTAATGACCTGTCATGTTAACGGTCGAATTACCATTTAGTACATTCCAAAACTGACTACAAAAATCAAATTGTGGGTTATTTCCGTAAATTGTAACAGGAGGATTAACCGAAGTACATGCATCTAATTGAGTAGTTCCACTATTAACGGTGAATGCGATTCTTGCGTTAGTCGGTGTTGGCGTTGGAGTTAAACCAATTGTAACTGTTGGAGTTACTGTTGGAGTTGGTGTTTGAGTCTCAGTATTTGTTGGTGTTGGCGTCTGAGTCTCGGTTTGAGATGGTGTTATACTTGGTGTTGCGGTGTTAGTTGGTGTAACAGTTGGTGTTACGGTATTTGTTGGTGTTATACTTGGCGTTACGGTATTAGTTGGTGTAACGCTTGGTGTATTTGAAGGTGTTGATGTTTGAGTTGCGGTATTAGTTGGGGTTGTGGTTGGTGTTGGTAATGGACATCCGCCTAAGTAAGTAATTGTACCATCTCCATCGGCAATTATAATAGTTTCAGCACAGAATATTAAAGTTTCAAATACATCTAAGAAAAAGTCAAATGTAAATCCATCACAATCCGTACCAACAAAAGATGTCTGATTTGTTATACCACCAAATAATAAATAAGTTTTACAAATCGAGTTAGTAGGTGTTTGAGTGTTAGTTGGAGTATTAGTTGGAGTTGCGGTGTTAGTTACTGTTGTTGTTGGAGTGTTAGTTGGTGTTGCAGTGTTAGTCGGAGTGGTTGTTGGTGTTGATGTCTCGGAAGCGGTAATACTTGGTGTAACAGTATTTGTTGGTGTAATACTTGGTGTAACTGAAGGGGTTGGTGTATTACTTGCTGTTGCGGTAGGTGTTAATCCGATTGTAACCGACGGTGTTGGAGTTGAAGTAACGGTTGGTGTTACCGTTGGAGTTGAGGTAACAGTTGGCGTTTGAGTTTGTGTGGATGTCGGTGATGGACTTAAACCTGGAGTGTTTGTTGGGGTTGGTGTAAATGTTGGGGTTGGGCTTGGAGTTGGTCCTGCAATGTTTAATGAATACGTATAACCATAAAGTGGTACATAACAATTATATGTCCCGTAATAATAACTTGAGATGTAATTAAATGGAAATACTTGAGAACCTAAGTCAATTGTACCTCCCGTATCTGGAAGATATGTAACATTTGCAGTTTGACCGCTTAAATTATCACTTAAAATTCTTACTCCTATTGCCATGACTATAAATACTTATTCATTTTAATTTTATCCACAAATTCCAACATTAACTACTAAACTTCCTGCAAGTTGTATAAATGTTGCACCATCGGATATTGTTGAATTAGCATTTATTGGTGGAATTGTCAATGATGAATTACCATACACATTATCTCCTGCTTGTAATTCACCAAATGGTATCAAAGTATAAATTGTAACATTTGAAGGAGTTGCAAACATTGTAACATCTTGACAAACATCTTGATAATAACCTCCGCTCCATAAATTATATATGTAAATAATTACTGGAGTTCTTGTTGGTGTTGGTGTAAATGATGGTGTTGGAGTTACAGTTGGAGTTACCGATGTTTGAGTTGGTGTTGGTGTGAATGATGGTGTTGGAGTTATTGATGGACATAAACCTATCACTACAACGTCTAATGGTGCCGCATAATCCTCAACATATAAATCTTTAGCACATACGTAACTTGTTTGTAGGGGTTCAACTGGGGTGACACTAATAATGTCGGTACACCCTGTCCATCTATAATATCCTGTTTGAACATTATTATAGTTGGTTACCCTAAAATAATTACAAGTACTCATTTTTAATATATCTTATTTAATACAAAAATGTCAGAGTAAATTGAGTTATCAACTGAAGTACTTCCCCACTGTACGGTAATGTCTAAAGTGTTATTAACAGTTGTATCAAAAGTTGTATTGTTTACTGTATTAAATGAAAATCCTTCAACTGCACCATTACTTGTTTTTGTATAATGAAAAGCACCTAAAGATACTATGGATGCCACACCTGCAACACCGACCTGTCTTATGGTGAAATTAATGGATAACCCCCAAACATCATCTGTAATGTTTGTTATTGCCTGAGCACCACTATCCGCCAAAATAACTGACCCAGTCTTAACTCTAATTCTAATTGTTTGGTTATTACCCACATCAAACACACCAGCCATGTCAACTCTAAAACTATCACCAACACTAAATCCACTTGCGGGTACACTTAAAGTTCCAACACCACCATCTATTAATGTTGATTCACTTGTTGTTCCACTTACGGTTGCGCTATTTCCCGTCTGAGCAAATAAACCATAAACAAATGGGTAGGGAGGAGTTGGAGCGGATGTCCCACTTGTTCCGCTAGTTCCTGATGAACCACTTGAACCTGAAGTTCCGTCATTACCGCTAGTTCCTGATGAACCCGATGAGCCAGATGTTCCGTCATTACCGCTAGTTCCTGATGAACCACTTGAACCTGAAGTTCCGTCTGTTCCGCTAGTTCCTGATGAACCACTTGAACCTGAAGTTCCGTCTGTTCCGCTAGTTCCTGAAGAACCACTTGAACCTGAAGTTCCGTCAATACCACTAGTTCCTGAAGTTCCAGATGAACCACTAAATTGTTCGGTTAATGATGAAAAATAAATTTTATTTGTAATTCCTGATGGGTCTGCATCATAATTTACAATAGCCATCCAAGATTCTGGTTGTCCTGATGATGCTAAGGGTAATTGGGATATTGGTAAATTTGGCATTTTTTTATTTTATAAATATGTTTTTATAATCCGTATTTGGATTTATCGGCGTTAAAGTTTTGTAATACTTGCGAACCTGTTAAGGCTGAACTATATATTCTAACAACACCCATTCTACCATTCAACCATTGAGAGAATTGTCCCCCGTTAAATGAACCTAAATACAAAGGAGCTGTCGTATTTTTAATACTTGTAAATGAATGAGAGTTACTTCCAATTAAACTACCATTTATGTAAAGTGCCAATGAATTACTTGCAACGTTGGTCCACACACCAACAACTTGGTACCATGTATTAATACTTAAAGCGGATGTTGGAGTTGTGATTGATGTTGTGCCATTACCAATTTCCATAAACGTATTACCATTAGATTGGGTTCTTAACCCATATCCCCAATCCGCAGCATTACCACCATCGGTTTTTCCAATTAAAACTCGACTTGCTCCTGCTATTACCGAATGATTCACCCAAAACTCGATAGACCAATCACCACTACCAGGTTCTAACAATGGATTGTCAGCAATACTAACTTGAGATGATGAACCATTGTATGAAAAATATGGTGAAGTAAACGTAATGTTAGACATCGTTCCATTTAAACCATTACCCGATAAATCATTTATTGTAGTACCACTACCAGAATAACTTGACGAATTACTTGGGTCATAATATAATATAAGATTACTTGTTACAGGTACCGCAGGTGTTGAGCTTGGTGTTGGAGTAGTGGTTGTTGTTGGTGTATTAGTATTGGTTGGCGTTATTGTTGGTGTTTGAGTTGGTGTAGTTGTTTCTGTATTTGTTGGTGTAATGGTAGGGGTTGGTGTTGGTTCTCCAACCTCAATATAAATTCCCGACCCGTCTTCCTGTAAAATCATAAAATAATCTTCTTGTAATAAGAAATTATTGTCAGGTAATGTAGGTGTTGGTGTTGGAGTTCCTGTGTTTGTTGGAGTAAGAGTTTGTGTGTTAGTTGGTGTTTGTGATGGGGTTTGTGTGTTAGTTGGTGTTTGTGATGGAGTTTCGGTAGGTGTAGGAGTTTGTGTTTCTGTTGCAGTAGGAGTCAAACCAATAGTAACTGATGGAGTTGGTGTAACAGTAGGAGTTATAGTATTAGTTGGAGTTTGTGTTGGTGTTTCAGTTAGTGTTGGTGTTTGTGTTGCAGTATTGGTTGGTGTCTGTGTTGGAGTTTCTGTTTGAGTTTGTGTAGGTGTTGCGGTATTGGTTGGTGTTTGTGTTGGAGTTTCAGTTTGTGTTATTGTATTTGTTGGTGTAACCGTTGGTGTTGGAGTTTCGGTTGGTGTATTTGTCGGAGTTTCGGTTGGTGTAATTGTAGGTGTTGGTGTTG